>MWWB01000247.1_pt1 | contig 12734 bp, 10 predicted proteins | sample 1047291 | NCBI WGS metagenome assembly MWWB01 (sample SAMN06349976, study PRJNA376086) | soil metagenome | isolation source: MS4-1 sample Antarctic (ecotone) soil | place: Antarctica | reverse complement strand
CCAACCCTACGTTTACCTGTGTTGAAGTTTCCCATGTAAGATTTTGATTGGGTATCAAAGCAGGCACTGCCCCTACGCCTATTGTACCGTTACTGGTGGAATAATATGCTGAACGGTAACGGGCAACGGTTGAATAAGGACTGATAGCCTGGTTTCCTGTTGCTCCATAACCAACACGAGGTTTAAGCGTAGAGAAAATATGTAGATTTTTAATAAATTCTTCTTCTGATGCTCTCCATGCAACTGCCAAAGATGGGAAAAAGCCCCACTTATTTCCTTCAGCAAACCGGCTTGTGCCGTCATATCTACCCGTGGCAGTGATTACATATTTATCATTGTAGCTGTACACCATCCTTGCAAGTGCAGAAAGAATTGAGGCTCTTGTAAAATCTTCAAATTGTGGATACACCCTTGCCCCCGTTCCCATACCATAGATTCTCAAATCTTCTGTAAAAAAATCTTCATTAACGGTATAGCCATTTTGTACATCTGAATTATCATAAGTAACCCCTGAAGTCGCATTGAATCTGTGCTTTCCATATGTCTTATTGAACAACAGCATTGCTTGCAGGTTATAAGCATAACTTTTCAGATTTGATACACCCAATTGCCCATTAGTAAGTTTGCCCTGGCTAAGATTTTTACCAAACCAACGATGCCTGTCCTTCATACGTACATCTCCACCTCCCAATGCGCTAAATGTAAAAGCTTTTGAAAGTTTATACTCTACTGACAAAGACTGTAATACTCTAAGCTCTTTTGTAATATCATCATATTCCTTCAGCCATACTCTTGGTCCTTCAACATCTTCATCGATATTAACCAGCGTGGGACCTAATGTATCGAGGATCGGTTCCTTTGAAAGTATTTGACGAATAATACTATTGCCGGAGCTGCCCATTTGTTCGGTTGACTGTGTCATCGAATTCCGCCTGTACAGCAAATTAGTTTTTGTACTGAATCGTAATTTCTCAGTTACATCCTGCGTAAGGTTGAACCTAACATCACCTTGTTTTACTCCGGTTGTAGGGATGATACCATTATTATTTAAGTAACCAAAAGCCAGATAATAGTTTGATTTTTCATTTCTTCCGCTAAAAGTAAGGCGATTGTTGGTAGTAATTCCGGTACGCAATATATCTTCCTGCCAATCCACAGGCCGAATATTGTTTAAATCGTACTGAGGACTAGTCCTCGTCTCGTTTCTGAATTTGGCGTACTCATATCCATCTAACATTGGCATTGTTTTGCTCACACGCGCCAACTCAGTTGAAGAAGAATAAGCAACTTTACCCTTTCCAGGACGGCCCTGCTTTGTAGTAATCAACACAACCCCGTTGGCGCCCCTGGAGCCATATATAGCCGTAGCTGAAGCATCCTTTAAAATTTCAATACTTTCGATATCCTGCGGATTAATTGCTGTTAATCCGTTCTGAGCTTCCTGGTATGAATTACCAGGATTGGTACCAACTCTTAAAGAATTAGTATTATCCTGGGTTGCAGTATTTACAATTACACCATCCACTACATAGAGAGGTTCAGTACCACCACTTATAGAACTCAAACCCCGAATGCGTACGTTTACGGCGCCACCGGGAGCAGCACTTCCTGTATTAACATCTACTCCGGCAGCACGACCTTGCAACAGTTTATCTACTGATGTTATCTGAGCAGCTTCTCTTTCATTAAATTTTACAGTAGATATAGATCCGGTTACGTCCTTTTTCCTGACCGTACCATAACCCACTACGACTACATCATTCAGTGCGGCAGCTTCAGATTGTAACTGAACCTCCACAGACTTTCGCCCGCTAATTGAAATTTCCTGTTTTGCAAATCCAACTGAAGTAAACACCAATGTTCCTTTTGCAGAAGGAACGTTAATTGAAAATCGCCCATCTTCACTCGTAGAGGCTCCGGTATTCTTTCCATTTAAAGTGATGCTTACTCCACCAAGTGGAGAATTATTTTCATCAGTCACCCTTCCTGTGATACGCTGTTGAGCTTTTGCGTATAATGTAGAAAGGCATAGTAACATCAGCAAGCAATAGATATGTTTCATCGTTTCGTTTTTATTAATTCAGAAAAAATATAAAGTGTGAAAGAAGTCTCGGTAGGCAATTAGAATGAGCCCCAAAAATTTGATTTGCATATCAAACCTATTTTTGAAGTAAATATAGGTTCTAAAACCCTTTTGCCGATTTTCTCGTTATATATTTTTAGTAAACCTTGCTATTCTCTTTCAGAATATTTTCATAACCTTATTAATGAAAGAATAAGAGAGACTAAAATTGAATTTTGCTGCACGAACTTTTAAAATTTTTAAGACGCAGTCTGATAAACCAAGCAATTAACCTAACAGGCGGTAGACGAGTGTTAGCTGACACAGACTGGCTAACTCGCACATCTTTATTTAAAAAACCATTTAAGCATTTTTGGTTTGCCCTTATAAGGAGGATACATAACGGAAGGATCAAGCAACGTAGAAGTTTTTAGAATAGATTTCATCCTTGTGAAAAGTATCGAAACTAAATTTACCATGATAAGCACCTACACCACTGTTGCCCACACCACTAAAAGGTAATTCACTATTACTTAGATGTATAAGTGTGTTATATATACAGCCTCCCCCAAACTGAACTTTTTCAATATATTCATTTGCTATCTTGTTGTTGTTACCAAAGAAGTACAGGGATAGAGGATTAGGATTCTTATCAATTATTCTAAAAGCTTCCTCGTGTGTATTAAATTAAAAGTGAACACCGGAAGTATAGGCCCGGATATTTCTTCCTTCATAACAGGCGCTTCTGTATTTACATCTTCCAATATTGTGGGTGCAAAATACAGCTCGTTCCGATCTGCTTTCCCACCGGTAATCACTTTTCCCTGAAGTAGGTAACTTTCTAATTTATCAAACCGCCGTTCATTTATTATACGACCATAGTCAGGAGCCTGTTGCGGATCATCACCAAAAAAAGAAAGTATAAAACAAATGGTTGGAAACAGGAGACTATAATTCTACACCTGCAGCAATTGATTAATTACTTTTGATGATGCACCAATACAACGACGAATACTTTATGACGCAGGCATTACGCGAAGCGAAAGATGCTTATGCTGACGGTGAAATTCCTGTGGGAGCAGTATTGGTAATTAACAACAAAATTATCGTCAGGGCGCACAACCAGGTTGAAAGACTAAATGACCCGACCGCACACGCTGAAATTCTTGCCGTTACATCAGCTTGCAGTTACCTTGGTGCAAAGTATTTACCTGATGCAACTTTGTATGTAACCATCGAGCCATGCCATATGTGCGCCGGCGCTTTATACTGGAGCAAATTACAAAGGGTGGTATTTGGTGCAAGGGATGTAAAACAAGGCTATCATTTCTTCTATGGAGCTAAAAATCCGTTTCATCCGAAGACGGAAATTACAAACGAAATACTCGCCGAAGAAGGTGCTCAATTGATGAAAGATTTTTTTAGGGAGAGACGATAACTGCTTTTCAGTTAGGATTAAAACCACACTGTTTCTTATAAAAAGGTAAGGGAGCAAGGTATCAACGCAAGTAATGGTGTCCAATAATTATTACTTAACTGTTTCGATATGAGAAACATTTAACTAAAGAATTTCACTTTCAAAATATAGGTTATAAATTTGTTGTTCTTATAATATTTATTCATACATCAAAACCAATAATTATGGCGTTCACATTACCGCAATTACCTTATCCGCACGAAGCTTTAGAGCCTTATATAGATGCACAAACTATGCAAATACATCACGGCAAACACCACCAGGCATATGTAGATAATTTAAACAAAGCCATAGCAGGAACAGAGCATGAAAATAAAAGTTTAGAAGAACTTGTAGCATCTGCAGGTTCAATTACACCGGCAGTTCGTAATAACGGTGGTGGTCATTGGAACCATAGCTTTTTCTGGCAAATATTAGGAACTAATGCTGATAAGGCTCCCACCGGTGAATTGTCAGAGGCAATCAATTCAACTTTCGGCTCTTTAGAAGGATTAAAAGAAAAAGTAAACACCGCAGGCGCTACCCGTTTTGGTAGTGGCTGGGCATGGCTTATTGTAAAAGACGGAAGACTTGAAGCCTCCTCTACACCAAACCAGGATAACCCTTTAATGGATGTTGCCGAAGTAAAAGGCAAACCTATTTTAGGCATTGACGTTTGGGAACATGCTTACTACCTTAAATATCAAAACAAACGCCCCGATTATTTAGCTGCTGTATGGAATGCTATTAACTGGAAAAAAGTAGCTGAAAACTTTGCCTCTTCTAAATAGTTTTTGCTGTCATTATTTATTTATAATTTTCAACCCTGGTTCAAAGCCAGGGTTTTTTAATAATACCATAAACATGAAAAAACTTTGCTTAATTGTATTTACTGCACTTGCGACGCTTACTGCCTGCAACAATGGAGTAAAAAAGAAAGTAATGATCCTGGGTAAAGGAGATATATCTGCTGACGGCGGAAATATTACACTTAAAGGCACCACAGGTTCTTCTGACAAAACTATTGACCTGGGTGATGAAGCCAACTTAGAGGTGACCATGCCTTCAGGGAAAAACTCGATTGCTGTACCAAAGGAAGACGGTTTTTATATTTTAAATCTTAGAACAGATACTATAGTTGGAAGTCAGCAAAACATCGGGAGCGATCTTGGCGGACGCACTATAACCCAGGAAGAACTGAAGGTAAAAATTGATAGTCTTACACAACTCACTACCGGCGCAAATTTAAAAGCCGGACAGAGTTATTTAATCCTGCCTAACCAGCTTATTAAAATAACAGATAATAAGGGAGCGAAGGTTTTTGGACCGTTTACTAAAATACCAGGTTCATTAGATGCTGATGAGAACGGCAAAGCACCCGAACTTTATAAGTTTTATACTAATACCGAAATAAGAGAACTGATAGTCAATCTTAAAAAAATGACCATATAAATTAAGAGATGATCTTGTAAAAAGCTACCGCAGAGCTGGCTTTTTTGTTGTACTGCTATCAGGGAACAGGATCGTGACCGTGACCGCCCCAGGGATTGCATTTTGCAATACGCTTTATAGCTAACCAACTACCTTTAAAAATTCCGTGCTTTTGTAAAGCCTCTTTAGCATACTGAGAGCAGGTAGGCGTGAACCGGCATTGGGAACCAAGTAAAGGGGAAATACCAACCTGGTAAATTTTAATCAGCAGTACAAAAGGGTAGATAAGTATTTTTGAAAGTTCTTTCAAATCAATGCAGCTTTTTAAAAAGATTTTCTGTTAACTTTTGCAGAACGACTTCCAATTTTTTCAGTACCTCAGCAAAAACCGGTAATTCTTTGCCTGTATAAATAAAGAAAACAGCTAATGATTTTTTTTGTTCTTTCAAAAAGTTTTGGAGGGGCAGCTTCTGTATACGATAGGCTTCACGCAAAACTCTTTTAACACGATTTCTATCTACAGCCTTTTTGAAGTTACGGCTGCTTACTGTTACTCCGGCCTGTAATGTACAGGTAGGATCATCAATAAAATCGTACAGTACTTTAATGGGATAAACAGAAAAGCTTTTCCCTTTACTGAACAAATGATCGATCAGCTTTAGACTCTTTAGTCGTTCCTCTTTAGTAAAAGTAAATTGCTTTTTTATACTCCAAGATTGTTTAAAACAAAAACCCTATCAAAAGATAGGGCAAGTATTCGCGACACTGCAAGAAGCGACTTTATTTTAATCTCTTTTCATCAGATACCGTTAGTTTCACACGACCTTTCCTTCGGCGGCTTGCTAAAACTTTGCGACCATTGGCAGTTTCCATACGTTGACGAAATCCATGAACAGATTTACGGCGGCGACGATGAGGTTGGAATGTACGTTTCATTTTCTTGTTTTTACTAAGCTCAAAAATATAATTTCAGACATCAGCGGTACGTCCCATAAGTACTGCAATGGTGAAAGGACGGCAAAAGTAGGGCAATTATTTTGAAATAAGAATGTTAAGATTACTAATTTTAATAGGTAATTATTACCTATGTCAACAAAACCACAGCTCTTTCTTTAAGGCAATTTTATAAATCGATATGAGTTGATCTTAACGGCGAATTGTAAAAACGACCGCCATTATTATCGAAATCTTCAGAAGAGTCTGTAGTAACAAATTCCACTGTACCATTTTTACTGCAGTAAGATTCGATTTCAGGATGCCCTTGCAAATATTCACTTAGACTTTCTGCTACAATTCCCCCCTGAGATACAAGTGTAATGTGACCTGGAATGAATTCGCGTATTTTATTAGCGATTAAAGGATAATGGGTGCATGCAAGCAAAATTGTATCTATGGTTTTGGAGTATGAAAGAAGACAATCAAGATTTTGTTTTATGAAATAATCAGCTCCGGCACTATTGTCCAGGTTATTTTCAATTAAAGGAACCCACATTGGGCATGCTTCCTGATAAACATTTAGAAGTGGATAAAACTTTTCAATTTCAAGAAGGTAAGATTTTGACTGCACTGTTCCCTTTGTACCTAAAATACCAATATTTCCTGTTTTTGTAAATTCGCCTATCCGTTCTGTTGTCGGTCGTATTACACCCAATACCCGTTTACCAGGCGCTAATTTTTCCAGGTCATTTTGCTGAATGGTTCGTAAAGCTTTTGCTGAAGCGGTATTACAAGCCAATATAACCAGTGTGCAGCCTTGTTTAAAGAACCATTGAATACATTCGAGTGTGTAGTGATAAACAGTTTCAAAAGACCGGGAACCATAAGGGGCCCTTGCATTATCACCCATATATAAATAATCGTACAAAGGCAACTTTGCCACCATTTCTTTTAATACTGTTAATCCGCCGTAACCACTATCAAAAACGCCTATAGGTCCTTTGTCTGCCATATTATAAAAATACAAAGAACCATATACTCGTGTATACGGTTCCTGCATTGAGAAAATTTAATTTACCTATTGCTTTTTGGGAGCTGGCCTTGCGGCTCCGCCTGCTGCAGGTGCCCGGTTTCCTTGTCCTCCTGCACCAGCACCTGACTGTTCGGCAGCTGTCTGGCTTCTGAATTGTTCAGGTACCGGAAGCTTTAATTCCCGGAATACCTTTTCAAAAACATTATCTACGTTAGAGCCTATTTCGTAACTACCTGGCTTAAGCACTACTAAATAATTATTCGCTTTCAATACTTTTTCGTAAGCAGGTAATATTCTTTGGTATAAAGGACCGGCTAACTCTTGTCTTTTTTGTTCGCCTTTTTGCTGAGAAATTTGTTGCCAGTAAATGATAGTAGATGCAAACTGCGTTCTTTGATCTTTGATATAATTTAAAACGCTTGCTGCTTTCTTTGCGACGGAATCCGACTTATAAGTACTGTCTAAACGGTTATATTCCTTTACTGCAAAATCATAATCTGCTCTTAAAGAGTCGCGCTCATAAATTTGAAGTAAACTGTCAACGCCTCTATAACCAGGCATGTTTTGCACCATAATATCAAGATCAAACACGCCTACTTTACTTTGTTGTGCGTCGACTTTGTTGGCAAAAACGCTTCCTGCAACTGCCAACAGCACAAATAAAACTTTTTTCATTTTTTCTTTTGTTTTGAATTTCTGTTCATGTAAACTACTCGTTTCTGAATGCTTCAATAATAATTTCTTGCAATGACAGAAACAGTCGTTATACTGTTTTTCTAATTTATAATTGATTTAAAATAAACCTAACTTTTAATACCTAATTCCTGTAATACTTCCGAGCTCTTATCCAATTTTGGGTCGGCAAATATAACCGTAATTCCTTCACTCTTATCAAGCACAAAATCATATCCCCTGTTTACCGCCACTTTCTGGATCGCATTATAAACTCTGTCTTGTACAGGTTTAACCAGCTTTTGTCTTTCTTTAAAAAGATCGCCTTCGTAACCGAAACGTTTTTTCTGCAGGTCTCTTACTTCTTTCTCCAAATTAAATAACTGGTCTTCTCTTTTCTTTTTCAAATCGTCACTTAGCATGTATTGTTCTGCATCATAATTTCGGTACATCTGGCTAAGCTGTCCCTGCTTATCATCAATTTCTTTTTGCCATTGCTCACTTGTTTGAGCAAGCCTTTTATCTGCATCTTTATATTCCGGCATTTTATCCAGAATAAATTTAGTGTCGATAATAGCATACCGTTGTGCTGAAACAGTAGCAGACAACATCACAATACAAATAACAATGAATAATACTTTTTTCATACAATGGTATTTGGAGTTTTTACAAGTTGTTTTATTCCGGTTCGAAACCTAACATAAAGGTAAAGCGGGCGGCATCTTTTAAGCGGGCATTGGGAGTGTACCGGTCTAATCCGATACCGTAATCAAATCCTAATAATCCAAACATAGGTAAATAGAAACGCATACCTAACCCTACAGACCGGCGAAGTTTGAAGGGATTATACTCTTTCATGCTGTACCAACCATTAGCAGCTTCAAAAAAACCAAGTGCAAAAATTGTACTGCTGGGATTTAAGCTTAAAGGATAGCGCAATTCCATAGTGTACTTATTAAAAATAGTAAAGAACTTTGAGGCATTTTGCTGGTCGGGGTTTATTTTAGGGTTGCTTGTTTCATATACAGGATATCCGCGATGAGCGATAATATCATAACCCAGCAAGGCGAAGTTGTTACTTAAACCTGCATCACCAACCTGGAAGCGTTCGAACGGTGATACTTCAAGGCTGCTGTTGTACCTGCCGATATACCCATACTTAACAGCAGTTTTTAATACGAATTGTTTGTTATGCTCTGCTCCGCCTGGTTTTCCCATAGGCACATACCATTCTCCGTTGAATCTCCATTTATGATATTCAACCAGCTGATAAGGATTTTTATTGTTTACCCTGTTAGGATCGATTAAAGAGTAAGGAGGGGTGAACTGACCACTAACTAAAAACGATGAACCTGCACTCGGAAAAATTGGCTGGTTAACTGAAGAACGTTGTAATGCAACTTTTAGATTGAAGTTGTTGGACACACCATTACTAAAGCCCGGAAAGATCGCATAGTCCTTTAATTTATAGCGGGTATAATTTAATGAAGTAACGAGGCTAAAAAAATCATCAGGCCATTTTAATTGTTTACCCAGACTTATACCAACACCAGAGGTTTGTATGTAAGAATCGTCGTTCGAATATTGATAAAGACCCCTGCTATAATCGTATAATCCGTTTCTATATTTAGTATCGTAAACACTAACGGTGAGTGAATTTCTTTTCTTACCACCTAACCAGGGCTCGGTGAATGAGAAGTTATAAGAACGAAAGGCTTTACCATTACTTTGAACACGTAAGCTTAACTTTTGCCCGTCACCTGTGGGTAAAGGATCCCATGCAGACTTCTTCCAAATGTTCCTGATAGAAAAGTTATTGAAGGAAACACCTAATGTACCCGTAAGACCAATTCCTCCTCCCCATCCTGCGCTAAGCTCTAACTGATCGCTCGACTTTTCTTCCACTCCCCAGTTAATATCTACTGTTCCGTCGTCAGGGTTTGGATTAACATTAGGAGTTACTTTCTCCTGGTTAAAAAAGCCGAGGTTTACGATCTCTCTTTGTGAACGTATTAAATCAGTACGACTGAATTTTTCGCCAGGTATTGTTCGAAGCTCGCGACGAATAACATATTCCTTTGTTTTATCATTACCTGCAATGCGCACATTTTTAATAGTAGCCTGCGGACCCTCAATAACCCTTATTTCGTGATCTATTGTATCGTTATATACAGCGGTTTCAACAGCTTCCGTTCTAAAAAACAAGTATCCATCATCCATATATAAACCACTGATATCACCACCCTCGGGCGAAGCCTCTTTGCCCAGTTTTTTATTAAGGGTTTCAACATTATAAACATCTCCCTTTTGTATAGCTAAGATGGTTGCCAAAACACTGTCAGAATATTTTGTATTTCCACGCCACACTATATTGCCGAAGTAGTATTTATGACCCTCATTAACGGCCAAATCAATATTAAGATCGCCCTTCGCATTATAGTATTGAGTATCTTTTACAATAACAGCATCGCGGTAACCTAAGGAGTTATAATAACCGAGTATCTTTTCTTTATCCTCTTCATACTTTTTTAAATTAAACTTAGCTGAGGTTAAAAGTTTTAAACGAATATAAGGATCGAGCGCTTCCTTTGTTTTGGTGAAAGAAAGAAAGCCTATATCACGGAGATAATTACCAAAAGTTGTATGATTGCTATCGGCAGCAGCGTTATTATCAGCAGGCGGGTTTAAGGTTATTCTTGTTTTTTCCTTAGTTCCTTTCATCTGTTTTTTAAGCCTGCTTTCTGGAACTGTATTACCTGCAAAAGAAATGTCGTTAATCTTTACTTTAGTTCCTTTGTCGATAACTAAAGTCATGGTAAGAGCATTCTCAGTTTTTGGATCTTTTGTTTCCTGTATTTCTGTTTTTACACTTCTAAAACCTTTATCTGCATAATATTTTTCAATTGCCTCTTTTGCAGACCGACGCATGTTTTCTGTAATAATTCTTCCCTTAACCAACCCAACTTTAGGCGTCAGATCTTCAGCCTGGCTTTTAGGAATTCCCTTGAAGATAAAAGAGGATAATCTCGGTCTTTCTGTAACAGAAATTTCAACATGAATATTTGTCCCTTCCAGTTTGGTTAAATATATTTCTACGTTGCTGAAGTAATTTTGTTTCCATAAATTATTGATAGCTCTTGCAAACTGGTCTCCTCCAGGAATAACAATTTCGTCGCCCACATTTATATTTGCAATAGATAGAAGTAACGCCTGATCAAAAAACTTGTTACCAGCTATTGAAACATTCGCAACCTTATAACGGCGTGGTGATTTTTGTGAATATATATTTTCGAGATTAACATCAATTGAAGCAGATTGACCTAAAGAGTCGGTAGTAACCTGGGCAGAAGCTCCATTAATGCTGCACAATGCTGCTATTACCGCTAAAAATAGTTTGTAAACTTTGCGCATCAATATCTTATTAAGTTGTTTAGGGCCGTGCTGTAGGGCAGCTTAACGGAGAAAAAGACAATCACGAGCAAATTAACGGGAATATTTAAAAGTGTTTGTTAAATAGTTATTAGTTTCGGGGTTGCCTGTTTCAGCTTGCACGTTGCCGCTTAGGAGTTGAATTATTTGGAAGTTGCCAATATGCCCGAATTGCAAACCACAAACTACTAACGCTGGAATGGTGCATGCTACTTAGAACCGGGTTAACAAGCAACTACTCAACCCGCCTGTAGCTGTTCACTTATTTTGCCGAACCTTCTTTCTCTGCCTTGAAAATCAAGAATAGCCTCATAAAGGTTATCTTTTCTAAAATCCGGCCAGCGGGTAGCGGTAAAATATAATTCGGCGTAAGCTAATTGGTATAAAAGAAAATTACTGATGCGATATTCCCCGCTCGTGCGAATCATTAATTCAGGGTCGGGCAAATTACTTGTACATAGATATTTTTCAACCGTTTCATGCGTTATTGTTTCCGGATCTATTTTGCCGTCTTTAACATCTACGCCGATATTTCTTACCGCATTTACCAACTCCCACCGGCTACTATAGCTGAGAGCCATCACCAGGTTTAATCCAGTATTACGGCTTGTCATTTCAAGAGCTTCATTTAATTCTTCGCAGGCAAAATGGGGCAGCATATCCATGTCGCCAATTACATGAAGGCGTATATTATTTTTATTAAGCGTCTCTACTTCTTTATGAATAGTGTCAACCAATAAAGCCATTAAACCATTTACTTCATTCTTAGGCCGGTTCCAGTTTTCGGTGCTAAAAGCATATAGTGTAAGATACTCAACACCTAATTCGGCGCAACCTTCTGCAATATTTCTAACACTTTCAACACCGTGAAAGTGTCCGAAAAGACGGTCTTCCCCTTTTTCTTTTGCCCAACGCCCATTACCATCCATAATGATAGCGATATGTCGGGGCAAGCGGGTAAGATCAATTTTTTCTTTTAAATCCTGCATTTCAAGGGCCGGTTTAGGATGGCAAAGGTAGCTAAATGAATTTTTTAAAGTTGAAAGAATTATATACAGATAATACTTTGGATGTTTTGATGCTGCAGCATTTTTGGTAAAAGGATTTTGTTTCGGTCGTAACACCAAAACCAAAAATCGTGGTAGTGAATCTTTCTTTTAAAGTGATTTGGTGGCACAACTATTGTACCTTGAACACGCAAAAAATTGAAATATTGAAAAAGATACTGTGGACTCCATTATTAGCGATACTTGTTGTTGTAGCAGGAGCTTTAAGCTGTAAAAAAGTTATTAAGGCAATATTTCCTGGTTTAGATGTTAACTTGTCAGAAGTCAGAATCGAAGTGCCAATCAACCCTTTTGCGCCACCGGTATTTTCAGGTGAATTGCCGACGGTGAGAATTTCTCAAGCTTTCAATCTTGATAGCCTGATTAAGGCAAATACTCTTAACCAATTCGGTGTTGGAGATGTTACTTCTGTAAAGCTGAAGGAAATGACTATTAATCTTGAGAACACAAATCAAAATAATAATCTGAAGAATTTTGAATATATAAAAATAGGGTTTTCGTCCAGCACAAATAGGACGGTGGCTGAAATCATTACGTATAATTTCCCCGACTTAAATGCTACATCTGCAAGTATTAATGGTACAAATAGTCCCGAACTTGTAACTTATTTAAATGGGCGTGAACTCTATTATGATGTTACTATAAAAC
>MWWB01000097.1_pt1 | contig 12773 bp, 12 predicted proteins | sample 1047291 | NCBI WGS metagenome assembly MWWB01 (sample SAMN06349976, study PRJNA376086) | soil metagenome | isolation source: MS4-1 sample Antarctic (ecotone) soil | place: Antarctica | reverse complement strand
GGAACGGGCGGACCGCCGCCATTCCGGGTTCTGATGAACTTCACCAAAGACGGCGGCTTTACGGCAAGCGGCGACGGAGATGTCGGAACAACGCAAAGCGGCAGCCCGCAATATGGTGTCTGGGAACGAGTCGGCGGCAAAAACTCCCGACGATTCGCGGTGACATTTTTCCAGCTTTTCTACGCTCCTGATTCAAGTCCGACGGGGCTGCATAAAATCCGGCAGACCGTCATCCTGAGCAGGTCGGGCGACACCTGGCAAGGTCCAGGCAAAGTGGATATTTTCGCCCCCAACGGAACACTGGTTTTCTCCGGCACGGCAACGGCAACGGCGACACGCATTCAGTCAGAACCACTGCCATAATCCGTGGCGGAGGCATTAAAGTAGTAGTTTGTTGCTTAGCTATGCAGCTAAGCAACAAACTTTATCGAAATATAAACTTGAATATGCGTTCGGCGGCTTTGTTTACAACCAGATGAGGAACAAGATGATGAAACGAATATTGATGATTGCTGTAATCGCCGCGCTGTCGTGCGGCACAGTGAGTGCCCAAATCCATCGCGTGGCGCAGATGAACGTCGAGCAGATACGCGCTCTCGACAAACAAAAAACCGTGGTCATACTTCCCGGCGGCATGCTCGAAGAGCATGGACCGCATCTTCCTTCGTTCACTGACGGCTACTCAAACGAGTGGCTGACCGAACGACTGGCGGAAGCGATTGTCGCGCGTTCCGGTTGGGCTGTGCTGGTCTTTCCGATAATACCTCTTGGTCACGCAGGTGGGAACGAAATTGGCGGGAAATATGTTTTTCCCGGCACTTATTCAATTCGCCGGACGACGCTGCGAGCCGTTTTTATGGATTTAGCTACCGAACTCGGAGAGCAGGGATTTCGCCGAATTTTCGTAATGCACGGTCACGGCTCGCCATTTCACAATCAAATGCTAGACCAAGCCGGAGATTATTTCCGCGATATGTATGGCGGAATCATGGTTAATTTACATGGACTCGAACCTAGACCGGAACAATTATTTAACCTGAAACTGACGCCGCTGAACCTGGACCTTTCAGAATCGGAAAGGAAGGAAATAGGCAGTATGGACGAGCACGCCGGATTTCAGGAAACAAGCCGTTTGATATTTTTGCGTCCAGACCTCGTTAATCCTATCTACCGCACGCTGCCACCGGTTGCCGCGAACAATCCGGTTGAGCTATTCAAAGTAGCCAAAGTACCGAATTGGTTAGGCTACATCGGTTCTCCGCGTTTGGCGACTGCCGCTTACGGCGCACGGTTGCAGCAATATCGCTCGGCGCGGGCGAACGCTTTAGCAATTGCAATCTTGGACGGCTTGGATGAGCGAGAGATTCCTCGTTACGCTGATTTTATGTTGAATGACAAAACGGTGCTGAGAGAACTCGAAGGGTCAACCAAATACGAAGCAGAGGTTGAACGGAAACAGCGAAACTGGATGAAGAAAAAAGGAATCGAGTAAATCTCCGCTCGCGTCAGCCGTGAATTACAGAAGAAGTCGGATACAAATTCTATTCTCTCGCAATCACGGGAAAACAAATAGCAGTGAGCAAACTTAAAAATCTGCTCACTGCTAATCGCTTTCTGCTCATTCAAATTAAAAGCGGCACTTGAATGACACAGAGTGCCAATCTAATTCGTTTATTTAAAGTGTACTTGTCTTAATCTTCCCTAATTAGCGTCTAATAAGTCAGCGGATGTGAGCGCGAAGCAGTTACTTTATTAAAACACATTGCTCGTTAAATCTGAGTTTGCGCGTATTCTGTTTCGCTCACGTTATTCGGGCATTAGGCATCCAAAATCTCGACTTTTGTTTCAATCAAACTCTTAGGAATCAAAGCAGGGAAATACGCCATAATCTCTTCCGTTTTCGGGCGCCCGCCCGCAAAGCCTGTTACTGACGGCGGACCGGTTAAAATAAGCGGCGCGAGTTCTTTGGTAAATCGTTCAACGTCTGCTTTGTTTTGACCGCGTACTCCGACCCGCAGTTGAACTTCGGGAATATCCTTTGCCGCTTCGCCCGCGAGATGTCCGTGAGTAGCGTTGACGCCGACAAATTCGGTTAAGATTACTTCGAACTGCAAACCTAATTTATCCAATCTCGAGCGCAAAATTTTATCCGCTAATTGCGCTTTTTGTAAGGCGTCGGGGTAAGAATAGACGAGGGTTCCGACGGCTTTCCAGCCGCCCGAATAAGCGATGGAAACTTTGTAAAAATCGGTGTTCGGCTTGCCTTCAATGCCGTGAACACGAACACGGTTTTCGCCATCGTCCTTCAGCTGAATCGTCGTAAAATCGGCGACAACATCGGGCGTGATGTAGCTATGCGGGTCGCCCATTTCGTACAAAAGCTGTTCTTTGATGGCAGGAATATTTACTCGCCCGCCGGTTCCTTCGTGTTTTGTAATAACGAATTCGCCATTCGGGTACGCCTCAACAATCGGAAAACCGACATTTGCTAAATCAGGGATGCTTTGCCAGTCGAACTGACAATTTCCGCCCGATGCCTGCGCCCCGCATTCGATAATATGTCCGGCAATCGTTCCGGTCGCAACTTTGTTCCAATCTTCAAATGTCCAACCGAACTCGTGCATCAGGGGGGCAAGCGTCAACCCTGTGTCTGTAAGGCGTCCGCCAACAATAATCTGCGCGCCTTTACCCAGGGCTTCGACAAGCGGACGCGCGCCAAGATAGACATTTGCGCTTTGAACCTTAGAGCGGATGGAAGCGAGCGATTCGCCCGTGTCCATATTGTTAATCGCAACTCCTTTATCTAAAAATTCGTCAAGACGCGGCAAAATATCGTCGCCGGTGACAACACCAATTTTTACTTTTCCTGAGAGCCCAATTTCTTGTGCCGTCTGACGAATTGCTTGGGCGCAGCCTTCGACATTCACGCCCCCAGCATTGGATAAAACTTTAATATCTTTTTCAACGCAATCCGGCAAAATCTCGCGCATTAAAGAAACAAAATCCTTTGCATATCCGGCGTTTGCATCGCGCGAACGCTGTTTCTGCATGATGGACATCGTAACTTCTGCCAAATAATCCAACATCAGGTAATCAATTTGTCCGCCGCGCACTTGATCAACCGGAGCCGAAAGCAAATCGCCCCAAAAACCTTGTCCGCTCGCCACTCGAATTTTTTCTTTCATAAGACATCAATTAAAAGACAAAAAATTAAGACGGTCAACAATCATTTTACAAATTGTGACCGCCTATTTTAAATTAGATAAGTAAAGGATTAATTAAAAATCTTTTTCGTTCGGCTCGCGACAGATTTTACTCCACGTTTTGTTTTATGAGCGGTATATCTTGTTCCCTGAACCGTTTTTTTGCCGGCATACTTACCGCCTTGATAACCTTTTTTGGCGACATATTTACCGCCCTGATATGTTTTTCTGCCGACATACTTTGCCCCTGAGACAGTTTTACGACCGACATATTTGGCTCCGCGGTAAGTTTTCGATGCAACACCTCTTCTTCTTCGGGTAACCGTCACATTACCTGTTTGTGTCTGAGTCATAGTTTGTGCCTGTACCGAAAGCGGGTTGCCGGATGAAAATGCATCACCGATAAAAGCCAATGAAAGAACCATTGCGAAAGCGAAGAAAATACCTATTGTCTTTTTCATAATTAAATACCTCATTTGTTGTAATTTTTTATTAATATGTGAATAAAACTTCCGTAATGAATGATTTTGATTCACATTTAGGAGTCTAAAACATTTCGTAGCAAATTTTATTCCAAATATATAGAAGCGACTAAATTTCAGTTCTCACATTTTCGTTGATAAACCTGACAATATCTTCGGTTGAAGTTCCGGGCAGAAAAATTTCAGATACGCCTTTTTCTTTTAATGTCAAAATATCTTCCTGCGGCACAATTCCTCCAACAAGGACAAGCGTATCTTCCATCCCATTTTCGCGCAGAAGGTTTACAATGCGTGGACAGAGCGTATTATGCGCGCCTGAAAGAATTGAGATGCCAACCGCATCAACGTCTTCTTGAAGCGCCGCTGTAGCGATCATTTCCGGTGTTTGGCGAAGTCCCGTATAGATAACTTCCATTCCCGCATCACGCAAAGCTCGAGCGATAATCTTGGCGCCGCGATCATGCCCGTCAAGACCGGGTTTTGCTACCAAAACTCTAATTTTTCTTTGATTCATAAATTAATTTGATATTAACCTATCGCGACTTGCTTTATCTAATCTCTCTTGAAATTCCATTGCGGGTGTGCCGAACACGCAACGCAGTTTGCCCCGCAATGTGCTTTTTGTGCGTATCGCCGCCCAGGTTTCAGCCCAACCGTGTGAATTTATCCAGAGCGGATTATAGCTTGTCAGTGGCGTAATGATACCGTAGCGAACTGTTTCGGTTTCCTCAACAAAAGTTCCGAACATTCTATCCCAAATAATAAAAATACCTGCATAATTTTTGTCTAGATACTGATTATTCACGCCATGATGAGCGCGATGATGTGATGGAGTATTTAAAACTTTTTCAAGGAATCCGAGCTTGCCAACTAACTTTGTGTGAATCCAAAATTGATAAATTAGATTCAAACCGTGCATTGTCGCAAATGCCCAAAACGGAAATCCAAGCAGGGCAACCGGAAGATAAAAAACCCATTGTGCCATGCCGCTAAACCAGCTCTGGCGAACGGCTACGCTCAAATTGTATTGATTTGAGGAATGATGAACGACGTGAAAATTCCAGAAAAAACGAATTTCATGGCTGAATCGGTGAAACCAGTAATAAGCAAAATCATCCACAAAAAGCAAAATCGCCCACGCCCACCAAATGTTCATCGGCATTTTATACGGCGCTATTTCGTAAATCATCAAATAAAAATAGCCCGTAACTAACCCGAAAAGCGCACCCCAAACCACGCTCATCAAACCGATAAAAATGTTTGTCCAAGTATCTTTACGGTCAAAATTTTCGCGGTTCTCGCGTATCACAAGATACGCCTCGACAGCAATCAAAAGCGCGAATAAGGGAATAGCGATGACGGTTGGGCTCAGCATTTCAATTAATATGATTCAATAAATTTGAATGCGGTTTGCCAATTGTTTTAAGGTTTACTGGAGTGTCTCCAACATTCAATGTGATTTACGCTACTTGATAACAAAGAAAATAAGATTTTTTATTTTCAATTAAAACGCAGGTTCTTCATAAATGCCATAAACATCGCGGAGCGCAACGGAAATTTCTTCGACAGTGGCGTAAGATTTTACCGCTTCAATCATCGCGGGCATCGTGTTTTCATTTGATTGTGCTGCTTTTTTGAGTTTTTCTAAAGCGTTGGCGACTGCGCCCTTGTCCCGGGATTTTTTTGTATGTTCCAACCTCTCCAATTGATGCTCGCGGACGTTTTCATCAAGCTGCAAAATCTCAATTTTGGAAAATTCGTCGTCCATCCGGTATTTGTTCACGCCAACAATGGTTTGCTCGCTGCGCTCGACGGCTTTTTGGTATTGATACGCCGATTCTTGAATTTCTCTTTGGGGAAATCCGGCTTCGACAGCTTCGACCATTCCGCCGAAACCATCAATTTTGTCGAAATAATCAAAACAACCTTCCACCATTTTCTGCGTTAATGATTCCACATAGTAGCTTCCGCCAAGCGGGTCAACCGTATTGACCACGCCGGTCTCTTCGGCAATGATTTGCTGCGTGCGCAAAGCAATGAGCGCCGCCTGGTCGGTTGGCAAAGCGAGCGCTTCGTCGTAAGCGTCGGTGTGCAGCGATTGCGTTCCGCCCAAAACTCCGGCGAGCGCTTGAATAGCTACGCGTGCAATATTATTTAACGGCTGCTGAACGGTTAATGAAACACCTGCGGTTTGGGTGTGAAAACGAAGCTGCATCGTGCGCGGGTTTTTCGAGCCGAAACGCTCTTTCATCGTTTTCGCCCAGACGACGCGGGCGGCGCGATATTTGGCAATCTCTTCAAAAAAATCATTGTGCGCGTTAAAGAAAAACGAGATGCGCGGCACGAATTCGTCAACGTCCAAACCGCGCTCAACGCCGTATTGAACATATTCCACGCCGTCGCGCAAAGTGAAAGCTAATTCCTGCAAAGCCGTCGCTCCGGCTTCCCGGATGTGATAGCCGGAAACGGAAATCGGGTTGTATTTTGGAACGTGTTTAATGCAATATTCAAACGTATCAATCACCAGTTTCATTGCCGGCTTGATCGGGTAAATCCATTCCTTCTGCGCAATATATTCTTTCAAAATATCGTTTTGCAGCGTTCCCGAAATCTTTGTGAAATCCGCTCCCTGCTTTTCGGCGACCACTAAATACATTGCAAGAAAAATCGAGGCAGGCGCGTTAATCGTTTGCGAAACCGTGACTTGCTCGAGCGGAATACCGTCAAACAAAGTTTCAAAATCTGAAAGGGAAGAAACCGCCACGCCGCATTTACCGACTTCGCCTTCCGAAAGCGGCGAATCAGCGTCAAGTCCCATCAGAGCGGGCAAATCGTAAGCCACGCTCAAACCTGTTTGACCCTGCGTCATCAGATATTTAAAACGCGCATTTGTTTCCTCAGGCGACGAAAAACCGGCGAACTGGCGCATTGTCCAAAGCCGTCCGCGGTAACCGGTCGGATGAATGCCGCGCGTGTATGGGAACTCGCCGGGAAAAGCAATTTCTTTTTTTCGGTCAATCATTTCCAAATCGGCTTGGGCGTAAAGCCTGTTGACCGGTTCGAGCGAAATACCTTCAAAAGATTGTTTTCTTTCAGGACTTTTGTCCAAAACTTTTTGAAGAGTCTCCGTTTCCCATCGTTCTTTTTCCGTTTGTAATTCTGAAATTGCTTCTTTTACTTCTGCCATTTTTAATACCTTGAAGGGATGCTTCCAAAATTTTTAAATTTAAATTTCATATTAGTTTAAGGCTGAAAAACTCGCAAAGCAAGAGCAATTACGGAAAATGGAAAAATGAAAACAAAAAATTAAAAACATTTCAGTTTTCCCTTTAGAGTTAGTATTGAATTAAGCTGCCTTCGCGTTTGGCACGCTTTATCGCTCGTCCAAAAATCCAGAGCGAAAAGGGAAGCAGAATAACCAAAAAAACTAAAAGCGTGAGCAGCGGCATTTGTAGTTCGGTAAAACCTTTCCCCTCAATCAAAACACCGCGAATCGCGTCAAGTCCGTGCGTTGAAGGATTGACAAAAGATAAAGCTTTGCCGCCGGTTTCGCCCAATGCTTCCTGGAGCATTTCCTTGGGGTAAAAAACGCCGGAAAAAAGCGCCGTTCCGGCTCCGAGCAATATTGCAAAAGGGTCGCCGCGCTTAAAAGCCATCGTAAAACTTGCCGACAAAATTCCCAAACAAGCCAAAACCAATGTTGTTAAAATTAAAATAAAAAATGCGAGAAGTAAGCTGCCCTGATATTTTACATTGAAAAAGAGCCACCCGAAAAATAGATATAAAAACGAATTAAAGGTCGCATCAACATAAGCCCACGCCGAGCTTGAGATGATTACTGTCGGAACATTAATCGGCGTAAGAAGAACGCTTTCCAGCGTCCCCTGCATCTGTTCCTGGCGAATCGCGTTGGCAAGACTTGAAAAACCAACGAAAAAATAATTGAGCATCGCCATCCCGGTCAGCCACGCGGTCAGTGGATTTTGCCATTGTTCATATCGAGCCAGCGGAAAACCCGCAAAAATGCGCGAGATAAAGAAAAACGTCGTCACAATACCTAAAATCCAGAGGATTTTGATAAAAAATTCGACTCGGTATGAAAGCGCCAGTTGAAAATCGCGGATAATAAAAGCCCGTATGCGGCGAAAGAGAAGCATTTTCGTAATTTACAACGGATATGAACTTTCGGCAATCAACTTTTCAAGGAATTGCAATAATTATCTATTATTTCTACAATCGATAAATGAAAACTTTAGCTGGGCGTAAAGCCTGTTGACCGGTTCGAGCGAAATACCTTCAAAAGATTGTTTTCTTTCAGGACTTTTGTCCAAAACTTTTTGAAGAGTCTCCGTTTCCCATCGTTCTTTTTCCGTTTGTAATTCTGAAATTGCTTCTTTTACTTCTGCCATTTTTAATACCTTGAAGGGATGCTTCCAAAATTTTTAAATTTAAATTTCATATTAGTTTAAGGCTGAAAAACTCGCAAAGCAAGAGCAATTACGGAAAATGGAAAAATGAAAACAAAAAATTAAAAACATTTCAGTTTTCCCTTTAGAGTTAGTATTGAATTAAGCTGCCTTCGCGTTTGGCACGCTTTATCGCTCGTCCAAAAATCCAGAGCGAAAAGGGAAGCAGAATAACCAAAAAAACTAAAAGCGTGAGCAGCGGCATTTGTAGTTCGGTAAAACCTTTCCCCTCAATCAAAACACCGCGAATCGCGTCAAGTCCGTGCGTTGAAGGATTGACAAAAGATAAAGCTTTGCCGCCGGTTTCGCCCAATGCTTCCTGGAGCATTTCCTTGGGGTAAAAAACGCCGGAAAAAAGCGCCGTTCCGGCTCCGAGCAATATTGCAAAAGGGTCGCCGCGCTTAAAAGCCATCGTAAAACTTGCCGACAAAATTCCCAAACAAGCCAAAACCAATGTTGTTAAAATTAAAATAAAAAATGCGAGAAGTAAGCTGCCCTGATATTTTACATTGAAAAAGAGCCACCCGAAAAATAGATATAAAAACGAATTAAAGGTCGCATCAACATAAGCCCACGCCGAGCTTGAGATGATTACTGTCGGAACATTAATCGGCGTAAGAAGAACGCTTTCCAGCGTCCCCTGCATCTGTTCCTGGCGAATCGCGTTGGCAAGACTTGAAAAACCAACGAAAAAATAATTGAGCATCGCCATCCCGGTCAGCCACGCGGTCAGTGGATTTTGCCATTGTTCATATCGAGCCAGCGGAAAACCCGCAAAAATGCGCGAGATAAAGAAAAACGTCGTCACAATACCTAAAATCCAGAGGATTTTGATAAAAAATTCGACTCGGTATGAAAGCGCCAGTTGAAAATCGCGGATAATAAAAGCCCGTATGCGGCGAAAGAGAAGCATTTTCGTAATTTACAACGGATATGAACTTTCGGCAATCAACTTTTCAAGGAATTGCAATAATTATCTATTATTTCTACAATCGATAAATGAAAACTTTAGCTGCCGGAATAATTTTTGTTCTTATTGCGACAGTAGTTTTATTTAGTGCGTGTGGCGGCGGGGGAGAAGTTAACAAAAATATTTCTACTTCAGACAACATTCAAAATGCCAATCATTCCAGCTCTGTTAGTGATGATGTCGAAGAACTCGGTAAAATAATTAAACTGCCTTTTGAACCCGAAGAAGTTGTTTGGCAGGACAACAACTCAGACAATAAAGTCGACGGAAATGGAGTTTCAGCAGCTAATCAAAAAAGAATTATTGCCGTTTTAAAATTTACTTCCGAACAATCAAACCTTTTAATTGCCCAAGCCGAGAAATACGCGCCGGCAAAACCTGCCGAAATAGACGCGGAAAGCTGGTTTCCCGTTGAACTTATCGCCCAGAGCCAGCTTTCAGGCGACGAAACTTTGAAAGGAAATGCTTATGCTGCCGATGATTTTTTCATGGAACAATTTAATAAAGGAAAGTTTACGCACATCGCCAACACAAACTATTTTGTTCTTGAACTCACTTCGTTTTAACTTAAATGACTTCAAAACGCTTTAACTTCCGGTAAAGCGTCGATAAATCAATACCAAGAATTTCTGCCGCCTCTGTTTTATCCTCCTTGACCGAATTCAGGATTTCTAAAATATAGCGGCGTTCGATTTCTTCCAAAGTTGGGCGCAAGCCTTGCGGGTCGTGAATCTCAAAACTGTTTTCCGCGTTAGCTTTTATTTTTGGCGGTAGATTATCCATTTCTATTTCATCATTGCTCAAAATAAATGCCCGCTCAACCGCATTTTGCAGTTCACGGACATTACCTTTCCAATCAAAATTTATCAACGCCGACATCGCTTCTCTGGTAATCGGTTTCTCAGGTTTATTTTGCTGGCGTGAAATTTTTGAAATGCAGTGTTTGGTCAAAAGCGGTATGTCTTCACGTCTTTCCCGAAGCGGCGGCAGAAAAATTTCAATTACGTTCAGGCGATAAAATAAATCTTCCCGAAAGTTATTCGCGACTACTTCTTTTTCTAAATTTTTATTAGTTGCCGAAATTACTCGAGCATTAAACTTTACTGCCAAACTTGAACCGACAGGAGTTACTTCCTGTTCCTGGAGCGCACGAAGCAGTTTAACTTGCAGCGGTTGAGGCATCTCGCCGATTTCGTCAAGAAACAAAGTACCGCCGTCAGCCGAACGAAGAAGACCTTTTTTGTCAGTGGTTGCGCCGGTAAAGGAGCCTTTCGTGTGTCCAAAAAGCTCTGATTCAAGTAGGGATTCGGATAATGCTCCGCAATTAACCGCAAGAAAGGGTTTTGCAGCGCGTGAACTTTTGAAATGAATAGCTTTGGCGATAAGTTCCTTGCCCGTCCCGCTTTCACCTTGAATTAAAACGGCGGCATTGGTGTCGGCGACTTTTTCGACAATCCGAAAGACGTTTTGTAAAATCGCGCTCGTGCCAATGATTTCCGAAAAACTGTAGTGATTATCTAATTCGCGGCGCAATACCCGATTTTCCCGAAAAAGCTCTTTAGTCCGAATCGCATTCTTAATGGTTTGCAGTAAATCCTCGTTAACAAACGGCTTGGTTATGTAATCATAAGCGCCTTTGCGGAGCGCTGCAACGGCGGAATCAACCGACGAATACGCCGTCATAATTATCACCAACGCGTCTTTATCAATACTTTTTATTTGGTCGAGCAGCCCAAGCCCGTCCATTCCTTGCATTTTAATATCTGTCAAGATTACGGAGATGTCGGATGTCGAATAAATTTCCAGTGCATTCTCGGCACTATCGGCGGTCAAAACACTGAAGCCTTCTTCTTCCAGCAACTGACGCAGGATGTGGCGCATCAATTCTTCGTCTTCGACAATTAAAACGCTCGGTTGATTCATATTTGGAAAATTTAAGTTTTGTTGTAAAAAATTAGATTATTATAACGAAAAAATCCCGGTTCGTATTTTTAATTTTCGAATTGGTTCGTGATAGCATCAAATTTGCGTAGTATTCAATCTCATGCGTCTTCAAAATTTATTAAAAACTTTAATTTTCATTTTTTTGGTGTTTGTTTTTCCAATTAATGGGCAACAAACAAACCCGGTTGATAAACAGGTCGCAAATCCTCTGACCGACACCCCGAACGTTAATCCGATTGCTCCCGAACAAGAAATCAAAGCCCCAAAGAAAAAAACGGATTCCGGTTACACGCAGGAAGGCGGCGATGATGAATTTGTTATTTATTCTCTGAAGGAAACAATCGAAGGCGAAGAAGGCAAGCGCGTTATTACACGAACGGGTAACGCTGAAGCGCGCTACGGAATATATCGTCTGCAAGCCGACAAGATTACTTATTATGAAGAAAGCGGTCGCCTTGTAGCGGAAGGCAGTGTTGTTTTTGACCAGGGCGATGACCAGCGTTTGACCGGAAGCAGAGGGGAATTTAATTACCGTACGAAATTGGGGTTTTTTGTTGATTCGACCGGTTTTACCAATCAGACAAATGACGGGACGGTAATTTATTTTACGGCTGACCGGGTGGAAAGAACCGGTTTAAATGAAGTTTTCGTCGAAAACGGAAAATTTACGGCGTGCGAAGAAAATATTCCGAAATGGAGTTTTACCGCTGACGAGGCAACAATCAAAAACGACGATCGAATAAAATTAAAGAACGCGAAGTTTCGAATCAAAGATATTCCGGTCATACCGCTTCCATACGCTTCGATACCGATAAAAAAACGCGACCGCAGCTCAGGTTTTCTGACACCGACTTTCGGCTTTTCCGGCAACAAGGGCTTGCGTCTTTCAACCGCTTATTACAAAACTCTGGGACGCTCCGCCGACGTGACATTTCGCGGTGATTTGTACAGCGGACGCGGTGTTGGTTACGGTTTGGATTTGCGAACTCGCGCCAATTCGCGTTCCTATCTCAATCTTGGATTTTATATTGTCAAAGACAGAATTTTTGGAGCAAAAACAGACAGAGACCATCCGGACCAGGGCGGAAGCTCGATTTATGCCGACGGCGTTCATTATTTTTCAAACGGTTTTACCGCCGTCGCCGATGTCAAATTAACGTCAAGCCTGAATTTTCGCCAAGTTTTTTCTGACGGGATACAGCAAATTATTTCACCCATTGAAGTTTCGCAAGTTTTCGTCAACAAAAATTGGAACAATTACACCTTAAATCTTTTAGCCCGTTCACAGGAAATTTCAATCCCGAATGTATTGCTCAAGACGCGCAATCTGCCGAGTATTAATTTTGACAAGCGACCAAGCCCGCTTTCCTTTTTCAAAAAAGGGTATTTTTCTTTCAAGACAAGCTTAGAGGGAGTCAGCAGGCGCGAAAGCGTCTCAAATCTTGAACTCTACCGCCAGGCGACCGGAAATGAACCGGTCGTAACGCCCGCGCTCGGACAACGCTTTGATATTTTTCCGCAAATTTCCGTTCCATTTAACACAAAATACTTTTCCATTACGGCGACGGCTGGCGCTCGCGTCACTTATTATTCAAATTCTTTCAACGATATGCGCCAGGTCGTCGGGCGCGACGTGATCAGAAAATACGGTGAACTTGAGCTCGATTTTCGCCCCGTCGCGCTGGCGAAAAACTATTTTAAGAAAAAC
>MWWB01000245.1_pt1 | contig 12783 bp, 9 predicted proteins | sample 1047291 | NCBI WGS metagenome assembly MWWB01 (sample SAMN06349976, study PRJNA376086) | soil metagenome | isolation source: MS4-1 sample Antarctic (ecotone) soil | place: Antarctica | reverse complement strand
CTAACCAGTCTTCCTGCCGTGTGCTTCTGTGTCGACGTAAATCTGCTGAAATTCTTAATATTGCTTGTGCATTTCGAGCAAATTCAAACCACAACTTAATTGATTCTTCACCTAATGGCTGGCAAATAGAATTTGTCTTATTTTTTGTAAGAATAGAAGTTTTCGAGTGACTAGCTGGTAGTTGGTGCTTACATAAACCTAACACACCAAACTTTTTAGCAAATGCTAGAACTTGCTTCGAGCCAGAGGTAGTTAAATCTGCAAATTCTGATATTAAATTACGAGAAGGATATGTTTTAATGACTTTTCCTTCTAAATCCCACTTTAACATATCGCCACTAAGTTCAATATTTTGAGGAACTAGTAGTTTATCATAAATATAGTTAGTTTTTCTTTGATTTAGAATTTGATCTGCAAACTTTTTTAACATATTTTCTTTCCTTCAATTGCGATAGATAGCGATAGATAGCGATATATAAGATAAATAGCGATATATAATTACCCTTCAATACCATACCTTTAAAATGTTATAATAGATTATAAAATTCAATAAAGACAGGCAAAAAACCTGTCTAAGATTTTGGAATTTCTGATTACTTAAAAAGGAGAACAATAAGCATATGTTAGAAACATCAACAGACCAGGGAATAACTTATAAGGATTGTTATTACACAACAAAACTTGAAGCAAAGTGGGCAGTATTCTTTGACAACTTAAATATTAAATATGATTACGAACCCCGAGAAAACGTATTAAATGGAAAAGTTTACATACCTAAATTCTATCTTCATAAATATGATATTTTCGTTGATATACACTCTCAAAAAAAAGAAACCGCCGAACTTGAAAAGGAATATAAGTTCGCAACGCAAAACAACCTATTAATCATATTTGGTGAACCAGCAATTGACGGCTACGTTGTCAAGTATATAGGCGATAGCTTTTCGGATGATGTGCCTGACCCATATCTAGACAATGCAGTTTTTGCTATGGGTCGGAGAACTGATTGCCTTTATCTAGTAGAAAATGAGGAAGAGGAGATTGAGTACACGGAAATCTGTAATTCCTTTTGCTCGGATCCAAGATGCAATGTCAGACAGCCACAAAAACATCACAAGCTTGAAAATGTTTATCTAATTGCAAGCCAAGCCGAATTTTATAACTAGAGAAAACGATAAGAAACAAGGAGGGAAGCTCTGATGAAAAAGAGCAAGAAAAAGAACCGATATGGAAACTGAAATTACAGTAAATAAGTTTTTATCAGCATTTTATCCTGATGAGAATGAAAAGATTAACTTAAGAACATTTGGAGCAAAAGGAAGTTCTGGAATTGGAGCAAAAACCTATGCCACAACACTCAACAACTTAGCGAAAGAAGGATTCCCGAATAACAACTTCAACAACGAAAACAAAAACAGCGGAATATACTTTGTTGTTAATTCGGGCGGGAATAAAGATGCTGAAATACACCACTACAATGCCTTCTTTATGGAGAACGACGAGTTACCCATCGAGGAACAGCATAAGGCTTTGGATAACGCACCGATCAAACCGAGCAGCAGAGTTGAAACGAAAAAAAGCGTTCATGCTTACTGGTTAATCAATGGCGAATGCTCTGAAGAAGAATGGAGAGACATTCAAGCCAGGTTGATTGGTTACTTCAACTGTGACCCAAGTAATAAGAATCCATCTCGCTGTATGAGACTGCCTTTCTTTGATCACGTATCTTACGACAAAGAAACTGGTAAATATGGATACAAGAAAGTGGAGATAGCAGCCTTTGAGCCTGAAAGAAGGTTTACAGTCGAAGAAATGAAAGAAGCGTTTCCTTTACCTGCAATCGAAGCGAAAACAGAAGTTCAAACTACTAAAGCTCATACTCAAGCGAAAAATAATTGTGACACTGTGACAAGTGTGACAGGTGTGACAAGTGATAATAACTTAAAAAGTTATGAATCCTGGAGCGAGTTGAATCTTGAACTCGGCATGAGGATTATGCAGCAAGGCGTCAGAAACTCAAGCGGCAAATACGAGATGAGATGTCCTGTCCACAATGGAGAAAGTGAAACCGTCCTTTTCTTTGACCCTGAAACTAAAGCTACGAAATGTATGGGTGAGTGTCCTCACTCCCAGATACTAAAAGCATTCGGGCTTCCGGAAAAACCAGCAGCAGACGAGAAAGAGCAAAGACGATCTCAGGCGACATTGCTAGTTAATCTTGCCGATGAGATTGAGCTTTTTGTCTCTCAGGATAATGAGCCGTATGCCACTATCTCGGTTAAAGAGCATAAAGAAAACTGGGCACTGGATTCCGTAAACTTTAAGGAATGGTTGGGTAGAAAATTCTACACAACGTATCGAAGCGTTGTCGGTGAATACGCATTGAAAGACGCTCTTTCCAGCTTGTCGGGAATTGCTAAATATGAAGGCAAAAAACATGACGTTTTCTTAAGAAGAGCAGATTATGACGGTGATTTGTATTTGGACTTATGCAATGACAATTGGGAGGTTGTACGGATCACAAAAAACGGTTGGAACGTCGCATCAGAGTGTCCTGTCAAGTTCCGCAGAACGGCAGCGATGAAGCCTCTTCCCACTCCTGTTACCGGAGGCTCAATAGCCGAGTTAGACAAATTCCTTAACATTCACGGAAACGACCTTATTCTATCTAAAGCGTGGCTTCTGACTACGTTACAAACGGGTATTCCATATCCAATTCTTGTCTTTTCCAGCCAGCAGAAAAGCGGAAAATCAACATCAGCGAAGGTTCTGTGCGAGCTGATTGATCCGAACGTAGCAGCATTAGTTGGAAAACCGAAAAGCGAAGAGGATTTGTTCGTCTCGGTGTCTAATCGCTTGATGGTCGCATTCGATAACGTTTCATTTATTGATGAAAACTTCTCCGATGCTTTGTGCAGAATCTCAACGGGCGGAGCTTACGTTAAAAGAAAACTTCATTCCGATTCCAATGAAATTATCCTGAAGGCTAAAAACCCAATTCTGTTAAACGGCATCGGAGACTTAACAACCAGAAGCGATTTGTTAGACCGAAGCATTGTCATTAATCTTCCAACGTTAAAAGAAAAAGCGGATGAAGCAAAATTCTGGACAGACTTTGAAGAAGCTAAACCGAGAATCTTGGGAGCGCTGCTGGGTGCCGTTTGTGAAGTGTTGCGGAACTTCGAGAACGTTAATCTGACTGGCTGTGATATTAGAATGATGGACTTTGCAAAAGTCGGAGTTGCCGTTGAAAAGGTATTAGGTCTAGCCGATGGTGAGTTCGTTACACTATGCAATCAGAATTATAAAGACTCCAACAAAATTGCATTCGAGAACAACCCGGTAGCCAACGTTCTTATTGAACTGGTAAATAAAAGAGACGAATTAGAAGGAACAGCGACAAGCCTTTTTTCTCAAATGTATGGTGAAGCAGATGAGATGACCAGAAGAAATCCTGCTTTTCCAAAAAGCGCACAGAGCTTTTCAAACGCTCTATCGAGACTTACACCGAATTTGGAAATTGAAGGAATTGAAATTAACAGATATAGAGAAGCAGGAACGGGCAATAGAATAATTTCTATAAAAAGAAATGGCTTGTCACAGTCGTCACAGTCGTCACAGAACAAAGAAGAGGAATTACAATTCCGATTCTAAGAGCAAAAACACAACGATAAGAAAGTGCCTTTTGTTATGGAAGGCTTTTTTTATTGGGGAAATCTTGCCGCAATAGAAGAGGTATTGTTACCTTCTTTTTCAAAAAAATACAGTACGTACCGGGGTCATCTAAAATAGCTAAAGGTGTGAGAGCACTAGCCCCATACCAGCATCTCAATTTTTTGCTAATTGCAAACTCACCTTTTAAGACTTAAGGTTTGAGGTAAGCATCTGATATAGCACTATTTGGCTGAAATAACCAGTTAAACAAGGATACTTTATACATTTTTTTATTTTTATAAATATAAAATATAATAACACCTCTAAACGTTGTGATAAATAGACTTAGCCTATGATAGAGGTAGTTGACCATATCAGGGTGAGTATTTGAAATAAAAACCTCTCTACAGCAGCCTGAGGACACATATAGGGCTAGTAGATGAGGTGTTTTGCCTACTGTCTCTGTACTCACGAAAAGATTCTAGAATTTCAAAACTGTTTTCGGACAGGCAAATTAATTGTTCTACAAAATCAATTTATTTAGACGTTTTCCGTCTGGAAATTTACTAGGTTTTTGGACATGGCAAAATTGGAACAATTGGGATGTCAAAAAACCCTGCAAAAACAGTTTTCATAAAACACTTATTTTCCGGCGGTTTTTAGTTTCAATTTCAAGGTGTTAGAAAAGTGAAGTTTTCTAACACCCCTTCCACTTACTTTTGATGTCTGATTTCATTACTCCCAAATAGATCTGACCTGAGTACTTATCAATATACTTACGGCGGGAAGTTCATTCGCCGCATTAGATCTTGAAAACGTGGGTCTGAGCGCAAAGGATCAAACTCAGGTTCAACTTTTAGATACATCAGTTGCAAGTCATGTGCGGCATAGGCTTTTTCAAGCGAGGCGAGTGCCGCTTCTTTGTCTCCGAGTGCGACGTGAAGAACCGCTAACTCGCCGGGTGAAACGTAATCCTTGCTGGTTTTTAACTTATTAAGAATTTCCTGCGCTTTCCCGCGTTCACCCGCGTGAGCCAATGAAGCGCCAAGATAAATTTGCAGACTTGAATTTTCACCACTAAGTCGGACTGCATTTTCGTAAGCGGCAATGGCTTCTCGATGCATTCCCTTTCCGGCGTAAGCATAGCCGAGAATAACGTAAATAAAATCGGAATTAGGGTTGAATTCGAGCGTTTTCTGCAAGACTTCAATTGCCTCATCATACCGGCGTGCCTGGGTAAGTGTATAGCCGACACTAATGTTAGCAAGGATATTAAGCGGGTCAAATTCTCTGGCACGCTTCGCTTCAGAAATGGCTTCGTCATGTCGTCCCATTAGACTGAGATAAGCTGAGTACTGACCGTGTGCTTCGCCAAGATTCGGATTCAACTCAAGGGCGCGTTTGTACTTTGCTTCGGCTGCCGTCCATTCCCACCTCAGCACATGAAGATTTGCCAGTAAAAAGTGGGCATTGGGAAGATTCTCATCTAACTCCAACGCCTTGCGTGCCGCCTCTTCTGCTTTTTGCTCAATCTCCTTCGGGTCAACAGTGCTGTGATTCGTAAGAAAATAGTAACTGAAAGACAACTGGGCATAAGCAAGAGCATAATTTGGATCAACAGCTATCGCTTGTTGATAATACTCAATAGCTTTCTTGTAGTCTTCTCCGTCTTGCTTGTTAAAGAAAAAGTTACCTTTAATCACCAATTCATATGCCTGTGGGTTTACCGTCGCACGTTTTTCGAGTTGCTGTTCCTGTGCTCCTGATAAACGCAAACGAAGTTTTTCTGATGCCGTATGCGCGATTTCCTGCTGAATCGAAAGCAGGTCTGAGGCTTTACGATTGTATTGTTCACTCCACAGTTGACGATTTTCACTTGCATCAATCATTTCCACACGCACATTTAAGTTATCGCCAGTTCGCACGACTCTTCCCATCACAATCGCCTGCACTCCAAGTTTATTCGCTACGTCTTGAACGTCAATGTTCGGGTCTCTGTATTTGAAACTTGAACTGCGGGCGATGACTTTCAGTTGCGGCAGTTGTGAAAATTTATCAATTAGACTTTCGCTCAATCCGTCTGACAGATAATCAAGACTCGCGTCACCACTTCCGTTTTGAAAAGGCAAGACAGCTACTGAGCTGATCGCCGCCTTTGTGCTCGGCACAAAGTAGAAGAAGTAGCTGAGACCGACGACTGCTGCGAGTAAAACCGTCAGCCCAAGCCCTACACCCATTTTGTGTTGCTTTACTTCTCCTAGTATGTGTTCGGCACTTGATGTTCGACGTGTCTGGTTGAGCTCGCTTATCGGCGTAATGGTAGGTGCTGCTGACTTATGGTGGACTGACTGCTGATCATCGCTTAATCTTGCTGATATAGCGCCGCTGGCTTTATTTGGTGGTGTGGAGCGTTCAAGCTCTGTCTCAAACTCTAATCGCTGTTTCACACTTCGCAAGTCTGTGAGCAGTTCCTTTGATGTTTGATAGCGCTCTTCCTTGTCTTTTCTGAGAGCTTTACTGATGATCCATTCGACATTCTCGGGAAGTTTCGGTGCGAAGCGTGCCAAAGGAACAGGCTCTCTTTCGAGTACACCGGCGATAATGTCGCCGGTTGTTTCTCCCTCGAACGGAGCACGTCCGGCTGCCATCTCATACAACACCGCACCCAAAGCCCAGATATCTGTTCGAGCATCAACCGGTTTACCCCGCGCCTGCTCTGGTGACATATATTGAGGGGTTCCGAGCACTATTCCGGGTTCGGTTTTAACACCTGATTTAGTTAGCGATTTCTTGATAACGCGCGATGTCTGACGTTGCTGTTGCGCAAGCTTTGCTAATCCAAAGTCCAAGACTTTCACATAGCCATCGCGACGGATCATAATATTCTCAGGCTTAATGTCGCGGTGAGTAATACCTGCTTCATGCGCTGCAACCAATGCCGAAGCAACTTGTATTGCTATGTCAAGCGTTTCACTGAGTTTGATCTCGCCTTGTCCTAGACGTTCTCGGAGCGTGACGCCTTCGACAAATTCCATAGCAATGAATGGTTGATTTTCTTCTGTTTCACTTACCTCATAGATCATGCACACGTTCGGATGTGACAGAGCCGAAGCCGAACGCGCCTCCTGTTCAAAGCGACGAAGTCTTCCTTTATCGTTGCTCAGATAACCGGGCAGAAGCTTTAGAGCTACTTTTCGCCCTAAACGAGGATCATGAGCAAGATATACTTCTCCCATTCCGCCTTCGCCAGCCAGCGACACGATCTCGTAACGACCGATCTTCTGCCCCGCCTCTAGCTTCTGTTCATCTCCAGCCAGACTGTCAGCCGCATCTTCAACTGCCGGTGACTCCATAAAGCTGTCGCTGTCATCATCTGACTCGAGCAGAGACTCTACTTCTCGGCGCAGTTCGTTATCTCCGGCGCACTCTTGGTCAAGAAATACCCGACGCTCTTCGGCTTCAAGCTCTAAAGCCGAATTGAACAGTTCTTTGGCACGCTGCCAGCGTTCTGGTGTCATAGCTCCTCCTCTTCACTTCCATTACCCTCGTTACTACCACCGCTAATCTCACGGCGCAGCATTGCTTTGGCAATCCGCCAATCACGTTTGACGGTTGCCGTCGAGATGCCCAACACTTTTGCCGTCTGCTCGATTGAAAGCCCGCTGAAGTAACGCAGCTCGACAATCCGGCTCTGTTGTTCGTCGATAGCAGCCAGCCGATCAAGCGCTTGATCGAGCGCTATCAAATCCATTCCGCGCCCGCTTCCGGCTTCAACCTCCATTGCGTGACCCAATGTGACTTTGATCATTGATCCGCCGCGCTTTTCGCGATGCTTTCCTTTAGCATGATCGACCAGAATACGACGCATCATCTGCGCGGCAATAGCAAAGAACTGTCCGCGGTTCTGCCAGTTCATGCTGTGCTGATCGATCAGCCGCATATACGCTTCATTGATTAGTGCCGAGGCTTGGAGAGTGTGATCAACGCGCTCTCTGCGCAGATAGCTTGCCGCCTGACGACGCAACTGGTCATAGACAACCGGAATCAGTTTATCTAAAGCATCACGATCTCCGTCGCTCCAGGCAACCAGCATCTGGGTAACGCTTTGTGGTGAGTTTGTCATTACTGCAATCTCCCGCTTTCGAAAAATACTTTGTGGAAACTGCCAAGAGAATAAACGCTTTTTCACGTTTAAGTCAATAAAAATCAATAGGAATGAATAAAAATGTGACAGTTAGTTCGTCGAACCAGAACTATAGCGGAAAAAGTTTTCTCAATCGTGAGCCAGTTTCTCCAAGCGCATCGCGTAAACAGGTAAGGGCAGCAATCGAGCTGTCCTGACAGGTAAGCAGAATCAAAGGACAAACAGCCCAGAAGATATGCTTTCAGAAAATTTACAACAACTACAAAGCCAAAAATAAAGGCTTTAACAAAATAAAAAACAAAAGGAGAAAAAAAGATGACAAACTTAAAAAACACAGCAACGACAATCGCTTTAGCAGCAGTTCTAATGGTCGGAACAGCTTCGGCAAACACAGAAATTACAAATCAAAATGCGCCACAACAAAAACAATGCACGGTCAAGGACACGAACGGAATTATAGGTATTGTGGAAAGCTTTATTAAAGGATTTGTTTTGCGTATGCCACGGATTTTTTACGCAGCGGAAGGAGTTTTTGACAACAAGGCTTCGAGTTGCACCGAGAACCATATGCTCATGCCAAAAATTCGGCTCTAGTTCCAGAAATGATTCTATTACGCCATACGGACGCAAACAAGCATAACAAGCACACCGGCGAACCGAAACAAGATTCGCCAAACGTCTTGCAGCAAACTGCTAACCAACACACCAAACGAAGCCGTCAGTATTTAAACTGACGGCTTTCTCTTTTTATTGGTTGTTCGGATTGTTTGTTTTGTTTGCCTTAAGTCCATTTGCTTGCCGCCTGACGACGCAGCTGGTCATAGACAACCGGAATCAGTTTATCTAGAGCATCACGGTCGCCGCCGGTCCAGGCAACCAGCATCTGGGTAACGCTTTGTGGTGAGTTTGTCATTACTGCAATCTCCCGCTCTTTGAAGAACACTTTGAAAAACGCTTTTGTAAAATTGCCAAGAGAATAAACGCTTATCCAAGTTCAAGTCAATAAAAATCAATAAGAATGTCAGAGCTATGTCACCGAATCAGACCAACTCAAAAAAAGTTTTGACATTTGTGAGCCAGTTTCTCCGAGTGCGTCGCGTAAACAAGTAAGGGCAGCAATTAAGCAGTCCTAAAGAAAAGAAAAAAACTAAAGATAAAATTAAAAAAGAAAAAAAGGAGAAATCATCATGAACAACACAACCAACAACAGCAAAACAAACAACACCGAAATCGGAAACAACATCAACCGCAGCACGCAAAGCGCCAATAACAGTCAAGACACCAATCTGAAAAGTCATTCTATTTATCGACGATTTTTACCCGGGCTTTTAATGCTCTTGCTTGGTGTAGTTATATTGAGCGCGCCCGTGGCAGCTAACGCCCAGATCACCAATTATACTCTGCCGCCCGCTGTATACGTCGCAAGTCCTTATGGGAATGACTTATTAATCGCGGATTCGCCTACTATCTACGCATATCCAGGGACGTACGTTGCCTATATCCCCCGTCTCTACAAAAAAGATCATTGGGGAAGCTGGAATCCAAAGTCAGCCGCTACTGTCCAGTGGGGTCAGGTTGACCACTCGTCTGTATGGATAAAGAACACTGGTACTTTAGACAATTCTTTTAATATTACCCTGTTTTTAGATGGAAGATACAAGCTCGCTTATGAATTGTATTACTATAACTGGGACAGTGAAACGTGGGTTATCCAAGTTAATGAGTGGGCTCCCGGTATCCATGCTTATTCTCGATCACCTTATGGTTTGCATTATGATGGTTTTTTTACAGAGCTTAATTACCCCGACATATTTACCCCGTACTACTACTACTAACCAGCTCTATGTCGGCTCAAACAACCACCGCACGAGCAGAAGTTGCGCCAGCGGACGAGAAGCAAGTGTGTCAATTAGTAATGAGAGAGTTAGAAGCGTCTATCTAGCTCTCTCATTTACGTCCGATAACCACTTAACATTGCCCCAACATCTAGGGGGTATAAGAATCAATAATAAATTCAGTGTTAAACGTGAAAATTGCACTAAAATTTCTGAACTCAGAGGTGATGTTAAACAGGTGCTCATACCAGATATTGATTTTTCAATCAGACACAAAATATTGTAGTTTTGACTTTGAAAAGGGGAATGCGTTATACACGCCATGGCACAAGATTTTGTGCTTTTGCCGAAAAAGTGAGGTATTGTCATTTCATAATTGATGTTATCCGACGCGCTTCTTTATCCAATTCACTAACTACGGGTGTTTGGAAGAATTTTCCTGTTTTAACTCTTGTGTTAGCCAATCCCAATCTTCTCTGGTGTAAGAATCCTGCTGGCTCATGACAAATTCCTTTTGTCCTTTCCCAATGTATTCCTGCATCGTTTTCAGAACAGCTTCTCTTCCCTGTTCAGATAATGCCTCGGCTTGATATTCTTCAACCTCTTCAGCTTTAGGATCGTTTGCTTTACCCACTTGTAAAGAATTACTCGCTTTGGATTTTGGCATTGTTGCTTTGCCCAATAATCTACGGCGAAGATGTTCAGTTAGAAATGCTGGGACATTTGAAACTGATTTTGTTCTTGCTGCGGCAATCTCCAGTTCCATTGCAATGAGTTCGGCAAACTCGTTTAATTTTTCTGCGTCTTTTTTTTGAGGACGTTTTCCAGAGACTTTTTCAAACACTTTTGCCAAAGTCTCGTTCATTTTGCCGAAAGGCTCATCATCAGTTTTCTCAATGTCTTTAAAAGAAGTCTTAGCAGGGCTGTAAGTGTCTTTGTTTTCAATAGAATTACTTAACCCAAGATGACCCAAAACTTGTATTGTGTCGGGTTGGGTTTTTAGTGTTGGGTTGGGTTGGGTTGGGTTATCTTGAGTTGGGTTGTCTTTGGTGATTTTTTTAATTTCTTCAGGAATCAAAATCTCATAAATTGAGCCTTCATGTTTTCCGATAATCATTTCGACTCTGAGCAATCCAGCTTCTTTTAAATATCTAATGTGTGTTTGAATAGTGTTAAATGACAAACCTGTCTTCTTCATAATCTCAATTTTTGTTAATTGAATTTTTCTGGACGGATTTACAGCGCCTCGAGTTTGTCGATAAAGAATGTCATAAGTGTGTTTGCTCAAACCTTTAAACAGTTTTTCCGGAATTGCTTTTTTCGTTATTGAATTAGGTACTTTTGTGAAGTTTCTGGCAGGTGAGATTGCCGTGTGTATGGGGTTGGGTTGGGTTGGGTTATCTCTAGTTGGGTCGGGTTGTAGAACCTCCGTTTCCTTTGGTAGCATATCTTTGTACTTCGGTTTTTCTTTATTTAATCGCTCAAAGAGGGAAACGGGATTGCTCACAATGCCACCTCAATAGTTGCCGTATCAACATATTCGGCTGGAATTGAATCTAAATTATAATCATTTTTTAGCTCGTGCAGATAGGAGCATATTTTGAGGATGGAGCGAGGAACGCCCTGACTGTTGACGTAAATTTTCTCAATCACATCATCTGTAAATGGGTTGTCAATATCGGCATCCTCACATCTTTTTTGGAGCATTGCCTTAGTTTCATTTACTGTAAGCGGATTCAAAGTCGAATACATTACGATACGACTTTTCAAATACTTGTTTTTTTTGTGGTCGAGTTTTGCTTTAAGTTCGATCTGACCAGCAAGTACGATTTGAATAGTTTTAACCTCATTGTTTTCAAAGTTAAGCATGGTGCGCAAAACTTCTAATTGCTGATTTGTTAAATTCTGAGCTTCGTCAATAAATAAAACAACATTTTTTCCGGCGGCGTATTGATCAAATAAAAACTCCTGGAACTTGCGGGTCTGTGCTGACGACGAACGCATTGGCTCAATACCGAACTCAGCGCAAATCTCTTTAATCATTCCATATTTTGACGAGAAGTCAGCGGTTGGAATCATCACAGTTCGATAATCGTCCATTGATGAATATTCACCCCACAGATAGCGCAGAATAGAAGATTTTCCTAATCCCACGTCTCCTAGGATACAGCTCAACCCTTGCCGTTTGTTGATTGTAAATCGTGATTTCTGGACAACCGCTTTTAATGATTCGGTCAAATATAATCTGTTTGGATTAGGAATAATTGTGAATGGCGCGAGTTGGTTATTTTCCATTATGCCAAAATTTATAACAGATATTTATTCAAATTCAAAGCTATTTGTCATCATACAGAACATAATTAAGCTTAATTCTCAAAAATAGATTGCAATTTATCCATAAGATAGACATTTTTTCATTGTCAAAACTAAACTACTGTCTAAATTTTCTTTTTATAGGTAAATTTTTCCTGTGTTATATGAGAAGACATAAGCGGTGAAAGCTGCCAAAGCACTCGTTTTTAACATCAACCACCTCAGTAGTTGCCTCTTACCAAACTTTATGACGATTCTAGAGCTATTTCTGACCGAATCAGACGACAATAATAAGTAGATCTATTGTTAAAATTCATCTCTTTTGCTGATTAGAATTTTACCTGTTAGTACGTCACTTAGATGTCTTCGTTTTTTATCTTCGCCTTTCTCGATACATGGTGTGTGCATGTTTTTGTGGTGCACCCTCTTCACGACAATCATCACAATAAAATCTTGTTCCGCTTCTAGGTTTACGAGATCTGTAGAGTGCTAGTTCATTCAAAGGACCACTCCTATTACACTCTGAACAAGTTACTATTCCTTCAATTTTCCCAGTTTTCCTTATCAATTGATTTGCCAGCTCTGCAAATAAACTGTTTGAGTCTGGATAAGCTAAATACAAAGTCTCATCTTCCAAGTTAAATTGCGGTTTTATTCCAGCAAGATCAAGCCATAAGTTAATGCAATTTTCAATAAGTTGTCTCTCGCTTCTTACTCTTGTTGGTAATTCCTTTTCTTGATTAGCAAGAAGTACTAACCAGTCTTCCTGCCGTGTGCTTCTGTGTCGACGTAAATCTGCTGAAATTCTTAATATTGCTTGTGCATTTCGAGCAAATT
>MWWB01000244.1_pt1 | contig 12835 bp, 18 predicted proteins | sample 1047291 | NCBI WGS metagenome assembly MWWB01 (sample SAMN06349976, study PRJNA376086) | soil metagenome | isolation source: MS4-1 sample Antarctic (ecotone) soil | place: Antarctica | reverse complement strand
GCTTCCTGCTCGGCGCGTTCTTCTGCATAGGCGATGGCGTTTGTTTTATTGCCTTGCCGGTCACCCGTTTCCAAGTCGTCAAGGTTATGAAAACTAAGCGAATCACACGCGCTGTCGCGTGAAATATATTGAACATTCTTTGCGCTGGCGGCTGCGTTCGGTTTGGCACTGAACTTCAAAACACTCATAATTTCTCGCTTATCCGGTCGATCAACGCATAGACGGCGACGGCTGTGCGGGTTATTTCGTCGCCGCTCGGCTGCGCCGCTCCCAATCTCGCGGCGTTCGTAGCGTGTGAAAGTTGGTTTAAATTGTTTCCAACCTTGCGAAGTTCAAGCCGCAAAGCCTGCAAAGCTCCGGCTGAATCGGCATCGACCGGCGGGCGCGTCTTTAATCCGCAGTGCAATAAATAGCCGTTTAATGTTTTATCACTGGTCGCTGCGCGGCGTTTTAATCGCTCTCTTTCGTCGTGCGTGGCTAGAATAGTTATCTTTTTATCACGCACAATGCTGTCCATTAATTCCCTTATGCGCGTCTCAATAGCTGCTTTTTTCTCCGTTTCTTCCACGTTCAGCCGCTCGTTCGGTGCGAAGTTTCGCCGCTCGTGGCGTAATTTTTTAAGCTCTTTTTTCTGCGCGGCGCGGGTTTCCCGCTCGTTTTTAGTTCCAGTTGTCTGTTCCATATTCGTCCTCCTGCACTTGTTTTAGTGCCGCAAGCGCGTCCTTTTTTTCAATTAAAAGCACTTCAATGCGCTTGATCTGGTAGCGCGTTGCAGCAATTTGCGCCAGTCCTTGTCCGGCTCTGTTGTGCTGCAACGCGCCCTGCAATGCCTTTAAGTTTAAAGATTCGTCGGCAAGTTCCTGCTCGAATTGCTGAATTTTGAACGCATAATTACGCTCGTTAGTGTGAAGTTTCATGTAATTTCTCCTCCAAAACTTGCAGCACTTCGCTGCAAAACTGGTCAAATTCAGCGGCTTTCGGCGCGGTTTGAACCAAAATTAAACGCTCTTGGTTAGCTCGTAATGTGTAAAAAACTTCTTGGTAAATGCTCATAACTGCTCCCGAAATGCTGTTAAATCGTCACAATCGCATCAAAAGTGGTTTCATTTCCGCTGGTCAATGCTGCTTTTATGGCGGCTAATCCGTCCGGTCTGGCTGCCTGAATCTCGACGGCAACGATCAAATCTTCGCCGTCGTCGGTGTTCGCGTCGGTGCTTTTTACCACCAAAATTCTGTTTCGGTCGAGGTCAAAATGTATTTCATATCCTGTTAATTTGTTCATCGCTGTTCTCCTGAATTATTAAAATTGAAATCAAAACCGTGGATAAGGTAAAAGTTTCTACTTATAAACGGGTCCCGTTTCCTGCTTCGTCGGCCTGTGGCGGCGGTGTAACCGCTGGCGGTTTTCCTTTTCGCTTCAGCGGAAAGCAAGCGAAACAATTAGCGGTCTTACCGCTGGTTGTTTCAGTAGCTTGCCCTCTCTCTAGGCATGTGGAATGTAGCGTCTATTTACACACATAGCAAGAGAAATATTTTAATAAAAATGCTCGCTTTTTTAGAATATTCGAGCAATGCTTAGAACAAGGAAATCCTCTACTTACAGTTACTTACAAAAATACAAACAAAGGAATTTAGAAATATGAACTCACTTAACAAACAAACTCAAAACGGGTCTTCGGTCGTCATCGCGCTGGTCTTCATGGTCGGCTTATTCATCATCGTTACTTCGGCTCTGGCGTTCCAGCGTTCGACCGCTAACAATCTCGATCAGGCTTCCGCTGCGTCCTCTGAAAAGTGGTCGGCTCGCTCGGTCACCAGTCGGGCGGCTGGCTGGGTCACCTACAAACTGCCGGAAGAATATTCGGCGGCGGTTCTATATCTAAAATACCGCATGGCTGCTTCTACTAAGTTTTCGTTTTCAATCATGATTCGTTTCTCCCGTTCGTTTAATGAATGTGGCGGCAATTATAGCCGTCCGGCGGCGGGTTGAATTAAAATTTAGTGAACATGAACAGGTGCTGTTGCGCGTTCAGCCGCCTTGAACATTAAAATCTGCGCTTCGTCCGCTTCTTCTTCAAAAAATACGGTATCGCTGGCGGCAATCTCGTTGCCGTTTTCATCCGTGTAGTGTGTAAAATCGGGCAGGCAATTGTGCTGTGTGCCGGTAATACCAAAGTGCTGGTTTATTTCGATGGTGTTGTCCACGATGGCTTTAATCGCGGCTATCGCTTCGCTGCGGGTTCGGTATGTTTCCGGGTAAATCTCTTGCCCGCTTTTTAACCGAAACTTTCCTTTTTTATCTTGAACAATTTCGGCCCTGTTGGTGTAAATCATAATTTTATTTTTCTCCTTTGTTTGTTGCCGCTATATCTCCGGCGGCTCGGGCTGTTGTTTTTTTCGGCAATACAGTTACAAGGCTCGAACTATAAAAAAGGCACACACGGCAACTGTGCGCCTCGTTTTTACCCTTTATACGCGGGTTTATTCGTATTCGTCGTATTCGTCTTCGTCCGCGCCGAATTTCTCGGCTTTGCCCTTGCGTTTGGAAAAGCCCAAAATTTCGGCAACTAATTCTTCGGGCATATATCCGGTCGTAATGGCTTTTAGTTCCGCCGCGGGACTGCTCGCCAATTCGGTTTCGGCTTCCGCTTCTTCGTCCATGTCGAACAGCTTCGGCTGGTCGGGATCGGCATCGACGTCGAAAAGTTTCAGCTGGTCGGGGTGTCCCTCAATCGGCGCGGTCGCCGTCGTCGTTTCTTCTTGTTCCCAATTTTCTAAAATCATTCTATTTTTCTCCTTTGTTTGTTACGCCGCTATCTCTCCGGCGGCGGCTCGGGCTGGTGGTTTATGCTCGGCCTGTGGCTTCTATTCCGGCTACTACGTCGAGCAGGTCAATTAAAATCTCGTGTAGCTGGTCGGCGTCTCCGCTTCGGGCGATCATCGCTCGGTGTCGCAGATCGCTTATTCGGCTGCCGTATTGTGCAGCTGCTGGTCGCGGCGCGGCGGTTTCTTCCGGTTGCGGTGTTTGTTGGGCTTCCTTATGTTCCCGCACAATTACTGCCGCGGCTGCGTGATAACAAACTCGCGGGTTGTTCTGCGAACCGGCGGGGCAATCGCAAACAACGAAAACCGTTCCGCGCAATTCAACAAACCGAACGGTGTAAATCTCGGCGGTGCAAACAAGCCAAACGCCAGCGCTTCTTGTCTCGCCAACAATCAAATCTTCTTCTCTGGCGGTCATCGCCTTGTTCATCGCCCGTTCGTTTTGTTTTACTACCGTAATCGTAATCATGTTGCTTTTCCCTCGCCGTTCGTTTATAATAAGTTATAAGGTTAGTAGGTCATCACCTTATAACCTACAGCATAACTCAAACAATTGCAAATTGGAAGTCTTTTAAGGAAAAAATAAGGAAATATTATGGCTAAAAAGGAAGAAATTAAAAAAACCGCTACGGGCGCGAAACGCTTTTTATACTCGGATTTCGGCGGGCTGGCTGCGGACTCCCGAATACAAGTTAAAATGCCTGAATCGTATCGGGATCACTGGGTCACGGCTGCACGGAAAGAAAAAAAATCTTTGTCGTCCGTAATTGTTGAACTATTAAAAAAACAATACGGCGAACCACCAAACGGGGGAATAGATGCGAATAAATAACTTTATGAAACATTCAATATTAACGGCGCTGTGCGCGCTTGTATTCGTTCTAGCGGGCTTTTCTACTGCTTTCGGGCAAACTACGCAGGTAAAATTTCGGCGCGGCGCAACCAATCGCCCGTATTCCGGCGCGGTCGCCAAAACGCCGAAGCTCTACCGCGTTCAGCTGCTGCGCGGATCGGTTCTGTTTCTCTCCGCCAAAGGGAATGTAAATTATAAAGTTCGCGCTGCGGGGCAGGTCGTCCGCGTCGACGCTGGCGGCGAATTTGTTTCAAGTCGGCTGCCGGAACTTTCCGGCGCTACAAGCTATTTAATTGAAGTTTCTTCGGCTTCCGGACAGCGTGAAAAATACACTCTCTATGTTTCGGCTACGGTGCTAAAGTAACGGCAACCTTTTACCCTATAAACGGTTTTAATGCTTTTCTTTTTGCTGGCAATCTTCAATCATTCACGCTACTGTCAATCTGTTAAGCGTTCCCTTTGTTTGTGGCAGTCGTTCGGTTCGTCCGTTCGGCTGCTTTTCTCCGGCCACTGAACTTTTGCACTTTTGCGTTGTCAAAATGCTGAAACAAAACATATAAAAACCGCCGCAGAATGAACTGCAGCGGCTTTTAATGATCAAATTATTATTTAATCAAGGTTGTTGTTTTGTGAATTATCGGGGTTTGAAACCGGCGTCGGAACGCCGTTTATATCCCGAACGTGGTAGTTATCGTATTTGCCGCGGTTAATTTCCCGAACGAATTGGTTTCGGGTCATGTCCTGTCCGGTTCGGTTATCGTGGAAACGTTCGTTTCTACCTGTCGGACTTTCCTGCGTAACTGTTATGCGCTTTGGCATATTGAATACCTCGTAAGCGCGGCTAAATTAATAACCGCGCTCGTCAATGGTGAATTGCTTCACCGGCCTATTTTCCAGTGCTTACTCGTTCTTTCTCCGTAGTTTTCGGGTGCGTTTTCGCATACTTTTCAGTTACGAATCTGCCGCTGCCTGAACTGCGGTGAACGGTTTTCTTAGGGGCTGATTTAGCCATAAGTTTACTGTTCCTTGCCTTAAGCTCGGCGGCTCTTGTTGACAAAAACCGCCGCTTCTGGCGAAAATAGGTTTATAACTCTTAGGAAGTTAAACCTGTTGGTTAATAAAAATCGGCAAGCCGTAAATAAATGCCAATAGAACTAAAGGCGAGCAAAGCAATGCTCGCTTTTTTAATTCTGCCTGCTATTTTATCATTTATTAAAACCGGAACACAAGTTTTTATCACGGCCGCTCGAATTAATTAACCGAATCTGTTGCGTCCGTGTTTAACAATTATGCTATTAGTTGTGTAATTTTATCTGTAATATACAGTATCAAGTGTGAAAATGAACGGTATAGCGGTAAGTTTATATTTCTTCTACTTCGTCGTAAAGGTTTTGTAAGTAGTTTTGTTTCAGCCTGAATTTTGTTCCGTGGTTCTTTGAAGTTCTGGCGTCAAAATCTACAAGCACTAAACCGTCGCGCATGGCCTGTAAGAACTTCTCAAAATCGAATCTAACCAATTTCTTTATGCTTTGGTAATGGTAAAATTCCTGCCCGTTAATTTTCTTAACAGCTGCCTGAATATAAAAGCAATTGGTTAGCTTTGCTCCGAGCGCGTGGTGCAGGTCATCAAATCCCCAATACGGCTGTGGGTTCAATTCGCCTAAATTTTCGGCTCTGGCTTCAACGGTTCGCAGCCAGTCGGCGTGTTTTATCGCAACGGCTGAACTATCAAAGGAAATTAAAACTTTGCGCTCGACTTCGTCAATTACAACCTTAAAACCTCGGTCGGTGCGGTTCAATCCGTTTATCGTCTGCCGGAAACTTAAAAAGTGTTCGGGATGCCTTTTTCCGGCTTCTTTGTGCGCCCATCCGTAGAACGGTAAAAGCGTTGAAACTACTAATTTCAAAGCGCGTGGGCTTGGCTCAACGTGCAGCAAGGTAGTTAGCGAAGTGCCTTTTATTCGGGCGGCTTTCAATTCCCACTCAGCGGCGTTCGGCAGCGGTAAATTGTTTTCTTCAATGCCTAATAAATCTTCAAGCGTGTTTCCGATCCCGCCGTGGTTGCCGTGTCTGCCGCTTTCTATAAATCCCTGTTCTCGAATTTCCTTTAGCTTTTTAATTAAACTTTCTTTGGTGTAAATTTCCGTCATGCCGTTGTGAAAAGCGAATCCTGAATCATTGTATTTTTAATTCTATCTTCTGCAATTTCACAGTAATCGGGCGAAATGTCAATGCCTATATAGTTTCTGTTCAGCTGCTTGGCGGCGATGGCTGTCGTGCCGCTTCCTGAAAACGGATCAAGTATAATTTCGGCCATCGTGCTTTCAATACATCGGCGCGGTAGTCCAACGGGAAACGGCGCGGGGTGCTTGTTCTTCATCTCCTGGGTAAATTCCCAAATGTCACCGAATCCGTTTGCTCCTTTGGCAAGTTTGAATTTCGGCTTTGTTATCAAATAAATTACTTCGTAGGTCGGAAGGAAGTAACCAGGATTAAAATTAAAGCCTCCGGCGCGTTTCCAAATTATTATCTGGCGAACGGGAAAGCCTGAAACTATGTCGGCGCGGTCTTGAATCAAGCCGCCCTGAACTCGCCACTTATGGTTGTAGAAAATCGCTCCGGTATCTTTTAACAAGCGCATCGATTCGGTCAAAACTGCCCGCTGCCACGCCACATATTCTTCGTGCGGCATTTCGTCGTTGTGGGCTGTGTAGCCGTTTTGAAGCGGGTTGTTCTTCCACTTGCCCGTTTTCGTTCCGGCTTTCATGCCGTTGCCGGTGCTGTTCTTCAAATTGTAAGGCGGGGAAGTAACCACCAGATCAATGCTCTCGCTCGGCATTTCCTGCATTACGGTTACGCTGTCGCCGCAAACAATTCTATTCGTATAATTCTCTATGGTCATGCTGCCCTTTTTAAACTTTCAAGTTTTTGCGTTGCTGAAAAGTTGCTACTCGTTTTCGTTCAGCCATTTTACCAGCAGTTGGTCGACCAACTCGCTGAACTGCTGCCCGCCGGACTTCTTAAACAAACTTATTTTAGTTCGCTTGTAAGTGTCGACGCCAATATATGCCGTTACCTGTTTGAATTGGTCACTGCTGCGCTTTCCGTTCGGGCGTCCGCGCCTGCGCGTTTCCGGTTCGCTTTGTTCCGGCGGCTCCGGCGCTACGGCTGGCTTTGCTGGTTTCTTTAATACTTTGTTTTGTTCCGGTTCTTTCGGCTGGTTCTGTGCGGCTCTCGCGTCGCTTAATCCGCTGAATCTATTTCCCTTTTCCATAATTCAAAATCTCCTTTTCTAAAGTTTCAAATTCTTCCCAAGCTTCCGCGCCGTCTCTGAAAATCCTTACACTAACTCCGCGCAGTGCTGCCCGTCCCAAAATCGCCCGCCGGTGTATTTCCGTCTTGAAATACGGGGCATCTAATTCGTCTAAAAGCTGCTTGGCTTCTCGGCCTGCATTACTTCTCGGCGGCACTATGGTGAATAGAATTTTGTAGTTTCGGGCGTTTATGGAATTTAACGAATCAATTGTTTTTATAAGCGCGTCAAGGCTCAAGGCGTCGGGCTGGCTCGGTATCACTACCAAATCGCTTTCGTCGCAAATCGTTTTCAATTCCTCGCTGCTCGGTCGGGCGGGCGTGTCTAAAGTTATATGCTCGAAACCTGCAGCCAGTTCAGCCAACCGGCTCGGCTCAATTACCGGAAACGGTAAGCTGCCGCGCTTCTCCCATGCCATCGCGCTTTCATTCGGATCGCCGTCCACAAGCAGTGTTTTCGCTTTTTGGTTCAAGGCTGCCGCAATATGCACGGCGGTCGTTGTTTTGCCTACTCCGCCTTTGTAGCTCACAATCGAAACAATCATAGCGGCTACGGTATCACGGCTTTCGGGGAAATTCAACTTTTTGAACTTTCGCCTTTTTGCGTTGCTGAATTGCTGTTTTTGGCTTGCGTCGGATAACGGTTCAAAAACTTTCGTAATATTCTTCGTCGTAAATTTCGGCGGCCTCAAACTCCGGCGCGTTCCAGCGCATCGTTTCGCCGGTCGCCTCGTCATATTCTTCAACAAATTCCGTTCGCGGCTGCGCCCAAGTCCTGCCGGTTAAATCTTTGAACGTCGCCAGCGGGTATTTTTCCCGCAATTGTATCTTCCGGTAAAGCCGCTGCGCCGAAACTTGCGCCTCAAGAATTATTAGGTAGCGGTCAAGCCCTATTTTACGCACAAGCTTGCGCCAATTCGGTTTTTTCCGGCGCTTTGCTTCAGCTGCGGCTTCCGCTTCCGTTTCGGTCGGCGGTTCGCCGGAAGTTTCTTCAGAAGAAAATCCGCCGGATAGGCTTTTTGTATCAAGATAGCTCTCACGCTCCGCGTCCATTGCGGCGTGTGCTGAATCGCTGCTCATTGCTTTCGCCGCGGCTCTGGCGGCTGCGCGCTGCCGTTCAAGGCGCAGCGCGGCGGCGGCGAACGTTCCGCCAAGTGAAAACATTTTAGGCCACCTGGCAACGCTCGCCATCTCCAACAAATGCGCTTTCGGCACTTCGCTCCAGCTGTCGCTTTTGGTTATATATTTGCAAAGCTCGCGGGTTGCGCTCTCAACGTCTCCGGCTAATTCTAAATTTACAACGCAGTAGCCGCTGGCGGTTTCTGCCCGAAATTCAAGACCGGCTTTTTCAAATGCCGCTTCAACGCATTTCGTCCAAAATTTCTTTATCAAGTCTTCGGGTATGAAAACCGAGGCGGCAATCAAATGAATATGCGCGTGGTAAGTTCCGTCTTTTCTGGTCGTAAATTCGGCATCGCGGGCAAAGCCGGAAACGTAATTTTTGAAAAAATCCGTTTTTCTGAACCGCTCCCAGGCGTCGGCAAGTATTTTCAGCGTCTCAAGGTTGCCCGCAACAATCGGCGGCATCGTCAAGGTTATGAATCTTAATAATTCCTGCTGTTCACGCGTCTTTCCGGTTTCGTAATCCTTATATGTGCGGCGAACGAGCTTTACTTCGTTTATAGCGGCGGCGGCGGTCTTGTGGTTTCGCTTTCCGTAATTGGCGGCGCAGGCGTGGCACAATTTGCTTGAACACGGGAATAAATGCCCGAAACCGGCAAATGTTTCGCCGGTTTGCTCGCTGTGCATATCGTCGGCTAAATAATGGTTGGCGCGTTCGCTGCAAAACTCCATTCGTTTTGTCAGCGCCATCAATTCATCAAACTGTTCCGGATCAAGTTCGCTGCGGGAGGCTAAAACGGTTTGGCGCAGCACAAGCGCGACCGACTCGCTTTTCTCGCGGTGGTAGTAAGCTCGGTCAACGTGCGTGTAGCGCTGCTGCTTGGCGCGTTTTCTAAGTTTTCTAAGTTTTAAAAGTTTTGGGTTGTAACTCATTCAAGCCTCGTTATTATTGCTGGGTGCAATTCGGCTTGAATTTAGGAAGAAAAATGCGTAGAATCCTAAATGAAGACCCGAACCGCTGCTACGGTCAAAGGTTTAGAAAGCGCTTAGAGCTGGTAACTCTTGGCGTTTTCGTATTTTAAATCAAAATATAAAGATCGGGGCGGTTTGCTATAAAACCGTCATCAATGTAACTCGTTAATCAAAGTTACTCAAATCAAAAGCTGAAACCTTTTAAATTCTCGCACGGAAAATCGAAATTGCAAATGCCGGAAATTTACGCCGACCGGTAGCTTTCAACCAATCCCTTAAACGATCTAATTTCCGGCAAGGCAATGCAAGGCTTAAACAATAAAAACGGCACACAAGGGTTGCTGTGCGGGCGGCTGGTCACTCGTCTTAGGCTGCAACTACCTGTTTTCGTCCTATTTTATGTTTCCTAAGCCACACGCTTAGATTTTCCGGCGTGGTGTCGTATCGCTCGGCAATGAATCGCTGGGTGCTGCCGTTGTTCATCAGGGCTTCAATCTCCGGGCGGAACTTATCCAATTTACTTTTTCCGCTGCCGAACGGACGGCCAAGCTTCATTCCGCTGGCTTTGCAATGTCTTAAAGCTTCGGTTGTTCGGCTTGAAATTAATTCGCGTTCAATCTCTGCCGCCATCGAAAACGCCATCGCCATCACTTTGCTTTGAAGTGTGCCGTCTAAATTCCAAGCGCCCTTTACTGAAAATATTTTTATTTGTTTGCTGGTGGCAATGCTTAGAATTTCCATGCATTCCAACATTGAACGTCCTAATCGGGAAAGTTCGGAAACTACAATTGAATCTCCGGCTTTCAAGTCGTTCAAAACATCGGCTAGTTTTCGGTCGCGCCATGAAACTTTGCCGGAAATAATTTCTTCAACGAAACTTACTTGTCCTAAATTCTTTTCGTTGGCAAGCTTCAAAATATCCGCTTTGTTTTTCTCTAATTCCTGGCTGGCGGTCGAAACTCTCAAATATCCAATCGTTTTTGTTCTGTTTTCGGCTGTTTTTTGCATAATTAAATGAATACCTCTTTGTTGCTATTTATTTTATATGTAACGATATAAAATAGCCAGTGTTTTTCTTTATATGCTTTGGTGGGGTTTATACGCTCGTTTATTTTATAAGTTTCTATACGTCATCAACCCTTAGTTTCTCTTTCTTAGCTTCCGGCGTTATCCGGCGGCTGTAACGCGGGGCGGGTATTTCCCTGCCGCACGGCTGGTTCGTTCTCTTAAACTTGGCAAGGCTGGCAGCTGCTGCCTTTTTTTCTTCTTCCGGCTTGGTGGCAAACATCGGGCGCTCTACCAATATCGGACGCAAATTGCCGCTCAAAAGAATTGTTTTCTTTTTACTCAATCGGCGTATTTCGTCGGCGGTCATCAAGCGGCGCGTGTGCGTTTTGTGGCTGCGGCTTTTCGTGGCCTTACTGCTCAAAATTCCGCCGCCGCCGCTCGACACGCTCTCCGTCTCCTCCGCGTAGGTATATTCGCCCAAAGCTTTTGAAAATGCTTCCGCCGTTTCCTGTTTCAACGAATCTAAAATCAAAACATTCACAAAATTTTCTAAAATCGTTTTAGCCGGTGCCGGACCGTAAACTTCTTCAAGCTGCGCTACACTTTGAAGTCCGGCGCTTAGGGCAATTCCCTGCCCGCGCAGGATCGCAATCTTCTTTTGAAAATTCTTTATTTTGCCAATATTGGCGAATTCGTCAAAGAAAAGATTCACATGAACTTTCCGGCTTTTGTTCTTTACCATCTGGCGCATCGCTGTGGCAAAAAATACGGCTGTCAAGCCTTGAAGTTTGGCTACGTCGTCTTCTTCGAGACACCAGTAAACCTGCGTCGGTTTATCTTTCAAACGGCCGAAATCGAACGCATCGAGGCTGCCGCCGGTAAAGCGGCGAATCTGCGGGTTGGCAAGAAATCGAAGTTTTGCCGAAAGCGCGGTCAAAATGAATCCGCGCCCTTTCTGGTCAAGGTTTACAAAATCTCCAAGCAGCAATCGGGCGGCGTCGGTGTTTGAATTTTCTATTTCCTGGCATATTGTTTCCGCTCCGCTCTGCAAAAGCTCGTAAGCGTGTGCGGGCGTCGGCACGTCCGTGTGGGCAATATGCAGGAATAGCGCGGTTAAGACCATCTGCTCGGTCAATTCCCAGAACGAGTCGCCCGTTCCGCTGCCGTTGGCTGAAACTAAAGCCTCGGCGCAGCTCTCCGCGCCGTCGACGTCTTTGCAATAAAGAAGAAAGTTAAACCCTGCGCTGTTGTCCGGATCGGCGGGCGCGAACCTGACCGGGTTGCGCTGCTTGAATGCCGTCAGATCGAATATCTCGCCTTTCGGGTCGGTCACAATAAAGCTGCTTCGTCCGGCGGCATAGCAATTCGGTAGAAAGAAGCTGCGGCTCTTACCAACTCCGGTCGGCGCGGCGATCAAGGTATGCTGCAGCGCGTTCGGTTTTGGTAATTTTACAAGGCGCGTGAATATACCTAAATCTTTTACTTTTCCTATCTTCAATTCACCGGCCAGTAGTTCGGTCGTAAAATGCGCGAATTCGTCCAATCCGGCAAAGCCCGCCGTGCCGTGCTGGTCGCCGCCGGTGTTGCCCGTCTTGGCGGTCTTGAATCGCTTCAATACTACGAACGCTAAAAACACGGCGGCGAAAACAATAATAAGAAAATCAAAACCGATGCCGCTCGCGTTCGGTGCTGCGCTGCGCTCGGCTGCGGCGCGGCTGTTCGGTGGGTTTGTAAGTTTTGTTTGAAACATAGCTTTTTCGCCTTTTTGCGTTGTCAAAACGCTGAAAGTTCAAAATCCCTTTCGTTTATTCGCCCTGTGTGCCGTTTTTCCGGTCGGGGCAATACTTTACCTATCGTAGAAATCGCGGCTCGTGTCCGGGGCATCTATTGCCCGCTCCATCGCCTTAGCCGCTCTTTCAGCTCCTCGAATCGTAGACTCAAACTTTTGATTTGCGCTGTCAGCTGCTCGGTCTGCTCGGTTGCCGCTGTCAGCTCGCTCCGCAAGCGCGTGTTTGCTTTGTTCAAACCCTCGTTCGCTCTGCTCAATTCGTTGTTGGCTTGCTGCAACTGCTGAACGTCCAGCAGTAACAAATCGTTGATCTCGATCACCTGCTCTTTGGTCATGGGGTTTTACTCCTAAATCTCTTAAATCTTTTTCGCGGTATTGTTTTGCGCGGTAATTGTCGGCCACACGTTCCGGCTTCTCCGGCAGCGGTAAATTGTGCTTCTTTGCAAAGACGTATTCGCGTTTCCATTCAGCGGTTTCCCGCTTCTTCGCCGTAAATTCCTTGTAGTAGTCCGTCTTGTATTCACGGTCGTGGATTTCATACCAGCGCTCGTCAAGGGTTCTAAATTTGTCGCCGGTTATATTCAACTTCCGTCCGGTTTTCAAATCGCGACAATCCACCCACACATGGGCGTGGGTGTGGTCTTGGTCGCGTATTTTTCCCTTGTCGGCGTCCGGCTTCGTCTTGTCTTGATGGATCGCCACAACGGCTGCGCTGTTCGGGAAATTCTCTTTTAGGTATTGGTGCGTCAGCCGCTTTGCTTCCTCGGTCGGCACGTCGCGGTCGAATGTGATCACCATTCGATAATGATTGCGGTCGCCGCGCTTATCGGCTTCCTGCTCGGCGCGTTCTTCTGCATAGGCGATGGCGTTTGTTTTATTGCCTTGCCGGTCACCCGTTTCCAAGTCGTCAAGGTTATGAAAACTAAGCGAATCACACGCGCTGTCGCGTGAAATAT
>MWWB01000243.1_pt1 | contig 12844 bp, 10 predicted proteins | sample 1047291 | NCBI WGS metagenome assembly MWWB01 (sample SAMN06349976, study PRJNA376086) | soil metagenome | isolation source: MS4-1 sample Antarctic (ecotone) soil | place: Antarctica | reverse complement strand
GGTTATACAACGAAAATAACCTGCAGTTAACACGGCAACAAAGTAAAATCTCGTCGCTGAAAACCGAATTGCAATTCAAGCGGAACCAGTTGAACGATCTCAATCAACAAATTGGAACAAACAGTGTTCAGTTAAAGGAGGTAACTGAAAATATTGCTGAAGGTGAAACAGCCTTGAAAGATTCGGAAGCGTTTTTATTAAACCTGATCCGGTTAAAAGAACAAGAGGAGAAGAAACTGAACGAAGCCGACCAGGCATATTTCAATCTTAGAAATGCTTTGGGCGAAAAGGAAAGCCAGTTGCGCCTTAAGGTGAAGAGCAAGGAAATGATTGATCATTTGCTTACTGAAATTAAAGACAAGCTTAACGAACTGAAGCTTCAGCTTGCAGGTATGAAGGAAAGATTGAGCGTGGAGTTTAGGATAAATCTGGATGATATAATAGATGAGCAGCGAAATACGGTAACATCTGTTGAAGAGCTGCAGGCAGCAAGCGACCGTATGAAAAAGCGGCTTGAAAATATGGGTGAAATAAATCCTACCGCCATTGAAGCTTTCCAGGAAATGAAAAAGCGTTATGATTTTATTGTTGAGCAAAAGAACGACCTCGTAAATGCGAAAGAAAGTTTGCTGCAAACCATCCAGGAAGTTGAAACAACGGCTAACCAGAAGTTCCTTGATACATTCAACGCGGTAAGAGAAAATTTTAAAAAAGTGTTTAAGGCCCTTTTTACTGAAGAAGATGAAGGAGACCTTATACTTGAAAATCCGGAAAACCTTGCCGAAACAGGGATAGATATTATTGCCAAGCCAAAAGGTAAACGACCCAGCAGTATTGGTCAGTTGAGTGGCGGAGAAAAGACTTTAACTGCTACAGCCCTACTGTTCTCGATCTACTTAATTAAGCCTGCTCCGTTCTGTATTTTGGATGAAGTGGACGCTCCTTTGGATGATGCAAATGTTGGAAAGTTTACAAAGATGATCCAGCAGTTCAGTGAAAATTCGCAGTTCATTATTGTTACACATAATAAGCAAACGATGAGCGCCGTGGACGTTATTTATGGTGTTACTATGCAGGAGCCCGGCGTAAGTAAATTAGTACCTGTGGATTTTAGAGGGTTAACAGATTTGCCGACGAATGGAAGGAAGGTGGCTACGGTGTAGGTGGTCTTCATCCTGTGCATAGCACGTGATTGCGAGGAGGAACGACGAAGCAATCTGCTCTTTATAATTAAGGCTCTTCAAAATCAAATCATCAGATTGCTTCGTACCTCAAAACAATGACGAAGAAAATGCGAGGTCATTCCAAGGAACTTAAGAATCAATCTTTAAATCTGCCTCAAGGTTGCTATTGCTCCTATATGAAGGTTGCGAATCTCCCAATTTCTCAAGCGCATTAATCTTGTCTTGTGCCAATTGATGTTTCAATTGTTCAAGCCCGCCAAATTTAATTTCGCCACGCAGAAAATGTTTTACATACACTCTTAAAGTTTCTCCGTATATGTCTTTGTCAAAATCAAAAATGTTTACCTCAATAGTCCGGTACGTTCCATCTACAGTCGGTCGCATCCCAATGTTCATCATACCTTTTAATATTTCCCGGGCTTTGCTAATGGTTAATTCAACCGTATAGACCCCATCGCCGGGTATCAGTTTTTCTTCTTCTTCAATCAACAGGTTAGCTGTAGGATAGCCTATAGTTCGCCCTCTTTTATTTCCCTCAAACACCTTTCCTTCAAAAAAATATGAGTAGCCTAAAAGTTTATTCGCAGTGTCGATATCACTATTTAATAAAGCTGTACGTACCCTCGTTGAGCTTATGGTGACTTCGTTTAAAATATGTCCGGGTATCTCTTTTACAAAGTAATTATACTTCAAGCCGAATTCTTCTAACAGGTGATAATCACCAGCACGGTCTTTACCAAAGCGATGATCATAACCGATGATAATTGTATGTGGCCGAAACTTTTTAACCAGGAAGTTTTCAATGTACTCACTTGCTGCCTGGTGTGAAAACCGGTCATTAAAAGGGACAACTACTAAGTGATCAATTCCTTTGTCATCCAGCAATTCAATCTTTTCATTCAGGGTGTTTAATATCTTAATCTCATGTTTGCCGGAAGCAATGATCTTACGGGGATGCGGATGAAAGGTTATGATAACAGTTTCCCCACCAACGTGGGATGCTTCTTCTTTAAGTTGTTCAATAATTTGCTGGTGGCCAAGATGCACGCCGTCAAAAGTTCCGATAGTTATAACTGCGTTTTTAAACTCAGGCAAATGCTCCAAATCTCTATGAACCTGTATCATAATGAGGGGCAAAGCTAAGGCAATAACATCAAGCTTCAAGCCGTAGCTACAAGGTGAAATCAATTTGCTTTAGTCTTTACAATCTGTGTAATCCCTATTAATAATCCTCGCAATTCGTGTAATGCATATCCTGTACATTTGTCGCATTCGTAAAAAGCCTATTGCAATGTCTTTATATACTCAACGTGGTGTTTCGGCACAAAAGGAGGAAGTTTATGCAGCCACACGTCATTTAGATCAGGGCCTCTATCCGCATGCCTTCTGTAAAATCTATAAAGATTACTTAGGCAACGATGATAGTTGGGTAAATATTATGCATGCGGATGGCGCCGGAACAAAAAGTATTCTTGCTTATCTGTATTGGAAGGAAACCGGAGATATAAGTGTATGGAAAGGTATTGCACAGGATTCCGTTGTTATGAATATTGATGACCTGCTTTGTGCAGGTGTTTACGATAGCCTGATTTTCTCCTCAACTATTGATAGAAATAAAACACACATACCTGGCGAAGTGCTTGAAGTAATAATCAACGGAACACAGGAAATATTCAATTGGCTAAAAGGCTTCGGTGTAAATATTCACTACCTCGGAGGTGAAACTGCAGATGTTGGCGATGTGGTAAGAACGATTGCAGTAAACGGAACGATGACTGCAAGATGGCCAAAAGATAAATTAATAACGAACGATAATATTAAGCCAGGTGACGTTATTGTAGGGTTGGCAAGCTTTGGACAAGCCTCGTACGAAACGGAATATAACAGTGGCATTGGAAGTAATGGACTAACAAGTGCAAGGCACGACGTATTAAATAAATGGTATGCTGAAAACTTTCCAAATACCTACGAACCTGCATTACAGGATGAGGTGGTTTATATTGGTAAACACAGGTTAGCAGATGAAGTACAGGTAAACGGAAAGGCAATAAATATTGGCAAACTTATACTTAGCCCTACAAGAACTTATGCACCTGTGGTAAAACAGTTATTAGAGCAACAGTTTGAAGCAATTCATGGATTGGTGCATTGCAGTGGCGGCGGACAAACAAAGTGCATGAAATACTTACCCTCAGCAATGAGGGTTGTAAAAGACAATTTGTTTGAACCGCCATTAATATTTGACATTATACAGAAAGCATCAAATTCAAGTTTTAAAGAGATGTATCAGGTATTTAATATGGGGCATCGTTTAGAAATTTTTACTACAAAAGAAAGTGCTGCTGATGTTATTGCTGTAGCAAAGAAATTTGGAATTGAAGCAAAAGTTGTTGGAAGAGTTGAGCAGGCCAACTTCAGTGAATTATTTTTACAGGGAAGCTTTGGAGAGATCAGGTACTAAAACATTCTTTTTGAAGCTAAAAATCTAAAAGGTATTTTGAACCATTGGCAGTTTAATTAATACTTTCAGATAGTTTAGATGTGTTGCTAAAGTTATTCCATCTCTATACAGACATTCTACGCCTGTTCACGAAAACTAATTTTATGCTGATTTAAAAACTCTTTTATTTTATCGACGTGAATACAATGTCCAACATGAATAAAAGGTTGATTAGTTACTTTAATTTTTTTCCCATCGCTGGTTATTTCTTTATTTTTCATGTCGAATCCTAAGTGAAGGTGATTTGTTGCGTATTGCATTCCATAAATCAAACCGTTTGTGTCAAACAATGGCCCGCCGCTTTGTCCCTTAAGTCCCGGAGTGCTCATTTCAATACCAAAAATCTGTTGGCCATCTCCTAAATGTCTTGTAATGATCCCGTCTATGGGGAAAGCGGGAGTACCGACAGCGCCTGTCGCTATGTATTCTATATCATCCTTTATTGGGTCGTAATGAAAGTTGTTGAATTCAGGAAAGGGGAAGCCATACCTGCATAAGTATTTCCCCTGTTTCACATCGTCTGAATTTTTAACGAAAGTAGCGTGCGAACTGTATAAGATTTTTGAGAAGCCGTTGAACTTTAAAATAGCTAAGTCAAGGGTAGGATGTGTGATGCAATCAATGGTTGTTATTGCATCAAAGGAATTCATTACTGTGTTCTTGATTTGAATGATAGTCTCTTGCTTTATTAATCCATATTTAGCTTCAAGCGCTGCGAGTTGCTTTTTGTATTTGCCATCTATTTTTGTTCCGAACGAATCCCTTTCTTTTTTTATTAAACCGTATCTATCGTTGATAGTGTTGGTATTGATTATATTTCCTGCAATGTGCCTGCAGGTAACTGCTATTCCGTGATCGTTAACAAAGAAGAATGTGCCTGTACCCGGAGTTGCAAAGTCATTACCATAATACCTGAAAATTGTATGAATAGGTCTTGTGAATTTTTGTATTTCTTCTATTGCTTTTATAAACATCTGAGAGTTTTATCTTGTTAGCAGATTCTGATCTTGCTTGTGTTCGTGCTGTTTATAGTATCGTTGTGCCGCTGGTTAAATGTACTAACTTCTCAAATGCTTTTTCCGTTTACGAGATGGGAACTCCATCGAAATCATCCTGGAACATAAATATTAGTGTGAAGTATAGGCTTCAATGTTCCAATAGATTTTTATGTCTATCTGCAATCTGACTAATTTGCATTTACATAAACAATCTTTCATGCTGGCAGGAATCATCAGGATAACCTTAACAGTTTTAGCTGTATTAAAAAATATTTTTTCTGGTAAAGCTCCATGGATTCCTAAGCTATAGTTGCATTTGTTTAAGGAGGCAAAGTAGTGTTCCTTTTAAAGTCTTAAATTATAACAACGCATTATAATTATTATATGACCTATTCAATTCAACTAATCATTAATACTTCTAACGAGAGATTGAGGGAAGAATTGATCGGTCGGCTATCATTATTTGAATTTGATGGATTTGAAGAAAAAGATGAACAGCTTCTATGTTTTTATACTGAAGGTAAAATAGACGAAGTAGAACTAAATAAATTAATGCAGCAATACGGTTTAAGTTATTCAAGAGCTGTTATTTCTCCTCAAAATTGGAATGCTGTTTGGGAAAGTAGTTTTGCTCCCGTAGTTGTTAATGACTTCTGTTGCGTAAGAGCAGACTTTCACAAGCCAATAGTTAAAACAAAATACGAGATCATTATAACTCCTAAAATGAGTTTTGGCACGGGTCATCATGCAACTACTTATTTAATGTTGGAGCAAATGTCAAAAATGGACTTTAAAGGAAAGTCAGTTGCGGACTTTGGAACCGGGACGGGTATATTAGCGATTATGGCGGAAAAGTTAGGAAGTCGCTACATCTATGCGATTGATAATGACGAGTGGAGCATTGAAAATGCAAAAGAAAATGTTGAAAGAAATGGCTGTAAGGTCGTCACAATTGAGAGTAAAGGCTCTTTTAATGGCGACGAAAAGTATGATATTATTCTCGCTAACATTAATAAGAATGTTATTATTGAAAATTTGGATGGCTTAGTTTTTGGATTAAATAAAGGGGGAAGAATTTTGTTAAGCGGATTGCTTAAAAAGGATGAACAAGATATGTTATCACTTTTCAAACAACTTAATCTAATACATATTACAACCGTTGACAAAGACGAGTGGATAAGTATTCTTGCTGTAGCTAATTTAACTTAAAGCAACTTTGATTCTAAATCGCTATCCCTAATTTCGCCTCCTGACTTAAATGCCATGTAGATGAACGAGTTCTTGCTAATTTTATTTGCCTATATTATTGGCTCTATACCAACTTCAGTTTGGGTAAGCAGGCGTTTCTTTGGCGTGGACATTCGTGATTATGGAAGTGGCAATGCAGGTGCAACTAATACATATCGTGTTTTAGGTTCGAAATGGGGAACGATAGTAATGATTTGTGATATTTTAAAAGGAGTCTTAGCTACATCTCTTTACATACTTATACCTTATTATATGGAGGACGAATGGGATAGAACTAACTTTATGGTTGGTTTGGGTCTCGCTGCTGTGCTGGGTCATATCTTCCCCATCTTCGCCGACTTTAAAGGAGGTAAAGGAGTAGCTACGTTATTCGGTATGGTGGTAGCAATTCAACCAAACGTTGCTGTGTGTTGTGTGGCCGTCTTTTTACTTGTACTATATCTCACAAGATTTGTTTCTTTAAGTTCCATTCTTGCAAGCATCGCATTCGCTGTATTTATACTTTTTATATTTAACGAAAAGGAAACGTTGTATAGATTTTTTGCAGTAGCAGTTGCTTTGATGGTTATTCTCACGCATCAGAAAAATATAAATCGCCTGCTTAAAGGAACTGAAAGCAAAGTGCCTATTCTAAAATATCGCGACCGGAGAAAACTCAGGAAAAAGAATGACAACTGATTAATCTTCCTGGCTTTCCCTTTTTCATAACCTTTCCTATTAGTTGTTTATCAAGACTTTAATGTCCGGTCGATCGATTGGTATTATTATTGTTTAGCTGTAGGAAAATTGCACTATGAAAAATAAACTTTCCCTTTTTAGTATCTCGGTAATGATGCTTGTTATTGCCTGTACTCAAAATCCTATAACAGGTCGTAATCAATTATCACTTGTGCCTGAAAGCCAGATGCAGCAAATGGCGGTATCGCAATACAGACAATTTTTAACTGAAAATAGAGTAGTATCCTCAACTCAAAGCAAAGATGCGGAAATGGTAAGAAGGGTTGGAAGCCGCATTGCAAGTGCTGTTACAAATTACTACAAAGGCCAGGGGCTTTCAAAGGAATTAGAAGGTTACCAGTGGGAATATAACCTTATACAAAGTAATGATGTGAATGCCTGGGCTATGCCTGGTGGTAAAATAGTAGTTTATACAGGTATACTTCCCGTGGCACAAAATGAAGCTGCTTTGGCTGTTGTTGTGGGACATGAAGTTGCGCATGCAATAGCCAAACATGGGCAGGAAAGAATGAGCCAGGGTTTAATTCAGCAATTTGGCGGTGTTGCCTTACAGGTTGCCTTATCAAGCAAACCAGCCGAAACTCAGAACCTGTTTATGCAGGCTTATGGATTAGGCAGCACGGTAGGTGGCATTTTACCACATGGCCGTAAACAGGAATTAGAAGCTGACAAATTAGGTTTAATTTATACAGCTCTCGCCGGTTACAATCCCCGGGAAGCAGTTCCTTTATGGCAGAGAATGGAGAAATTAGGTAACGGGCAAAAACCACCTGAGTTTTTAAGCACTCACCCTGCAGAACAAACACGGATAAGACAATTACAACAGTTAATGCCCGAAGCGCTTAAATATTATAAGCCGATAGGATCGTAGCAATTAGTTTAAATAATCATAGTAACAGAAAGTCTGTCAATGTTTAAAATTGACAGACTTTTCTTTTTTCTACCACTACAATCATATAACTTTGCACAATTATTTTCGGTAAACCTTAATTTTTCGAGGCATGTCGCAGCAAAGTTTGTTTGAAAAACTACAGATTACTAACGAAAAAAATTTTCTTATCCAGGGTCTTCCTTCTTCCATTGAGAAACAATTTATAAAACTGTCTTACTCAAAAAACGTAACACCACTTCTTAAAATAAAGAGAATTGATTTTGCGCTTGTTTTTGCAGTAAGTTGTAATCAGTTAAACGGGATCTTAAAAGATGTTCTTCCTTCGTTACATCCCGATGGAAAACTATGGGTAGCTTTTCCTAAAACTACCAGTAAAATAGTAAGCGATTTAAACAGGGACATTAGCTGGAGAGTTCTTACTGAAAAGTATTTCGAGACGGTGTGCGAAGTAACTTTAGATAATGTATGGAGTGCTCTAAAATTTAAAAAATGTGAACAGGTAGCTGCAAAAAGCATTATATCTGAAACTAAAGTTTTTGAGGTAAAGGGCGTGGATTTTGATAAAAAGCTCGTTGTTCCTCCTGCTGAGTTAGAAAGAATTTTTACACGCCATAAAAAGGCAAGGGAATTTTTTCAAAACCTTTCGGTTACAAATCAAAACGAATATGTAACGTGGATTGAAGGTGCTAAAAGGGAAGATACACGCCATCGGAGATTAGAAGCTACTCTTGAGAAGTTATTAGCCGGCAAGAAAAGCCCGTCAGAAAAGTAAGATTAACAAATGAGGTATAATAAGAAATGCACTTTTTAGTGCATTTCTTATTTAAAACAGTTTCTAATTCACTTGTTATTTTATGATAACTGTGCCTAATTGCCCGGTTATTTTCTGCTCTTCCTCCTTGAGAACTTTATGCACTTTTATTAAATCCATCTGCTGCTCAAATGATGTAGCTTTTTCCATATCCCTTTGATTTTCTTCAAACATCTTTTTAATTTTTCGCAACTTGAAATAATTTAAGCTCATTATTACATCGTGTCTGCTGGTGTCCCGATTATTAATATTCAATCCTTCCATCTTCACATCCCAATTAGGACTAAGTTCATGCTGTTGAACATTTAAACCAATAACGAGATTTCGGATTTTATCATCTTCATAATATAATAATGTTTTTGATGAAGGCTGCTCGCCCCGGTAGTATGAATCTTTATAAACTGTAAAAAGCCTGTCAACCTCAGAGTCATCGAAATTAAACTCCTGGATTTCTCCGAAAATATGTTCTGCAATTGTTATTTCATTATCCCAGCGGAGCATGCCATACTCCAATAGAACCCTCAATAAATTTCTTTCATGGATAACATCATTCAATAATAAAAATGAAGAGTCATCCTGTAAATTTTGGTCCTGCGGCCAATCCTGTTTTTCGAAGTCTACAAATGGTTGTTTTTTTTCTTCCTTAGCAACTTTTTCTCTTTTAAACTTATTAACAAGATTAGTTAAACCTGCTTCATCAATTTTTAGTATGCCTGAGCATTGCCTTATATAATCCTGTTGCTTTGTAAAATCTTCCGCTTTATTTATTTTACTTAAGGTTTCTGCAATATGATTTACTACTGCCGATCTTTTCACTGTTTCGTTGCCTGCTTCCTGCAACATTACTTCGAGTTGGAAAATAATAAAGTCTTTTTTATTCGACCTTACAAAATCTTCGAAAGCTGTAGCTCCAACTTTATTTACATAGCTATCCGGGTCTTCATTGCCGGGGATGAGCACGAGCTTTACGTTTAATCCTTCTTCAAGGGCCATATCCAATCCGCGCAAGGCTGCTTTTACACCCGCGTTATCACCATCATAAATAATTGTCAGATTGTTAGTCAGCTTTCTTATCAATCTTAATTGATCGATGGTTAAAGATGTTCCTCCGCTTGCTACTACATTTTCAATTCCGGCCTGGTGTAAGCTAACTACATCGGTATAGCCTTCAACCAATAAACATTCGTCGTTTTTATTGATGGCCTGCCGTGCAAAATAAGTTCCATATAGAATCTTACTTTTAGAATAAATCTCGTTCTCGGGAGTGTTTATATATTTGGGAGCTCTGTCATTCGATTTAATAAGCCTTGCCCCAAAGCCTATAATTTTTCCTGTTTGATTATGAACCGGAAAAATTATTCGTCCCCGGTAATTATCGTAATAAGACTGGTTTCGTTGAACTATTAATCCGGCCTTTTCTGCATACTCAATATTAAATTGATTGGATATAATTGTGCGGTGCAAGTCACCTCTTTCTTCCAGGTTATATCCTAACTCAAATTTTCGAATAATGTCTTCCCTAAAACCACGATGCTTTAAATAAGTAAGCGCTGCAGATCTTCCTTCTTCAGTCTCAAACAAATTATGAGTAAAGTGCTTTTGAGCGAAGCTGTTTATAATAAACAAACTTTCTGCTACCTGTTGTTGTTGCTTTATCTCAGGGCTTACCTCAGTTTCTTCTAACTCAATATTATAACGTGCAGCAAGAAACTTTAGCGCTTCAACATAACTGTATTTTTCATGCTCCATTAAGAAGCCAATCGCATTGCCACTTTTGCCGCAACCAAAGCATTTAAAAATTTCTTTTGATGGCGAAACTGTGAAGGAGGGCGTCTTCTCATTATGAAAAGGGCAGTTGCCTAAATAGTTTGCTCCGCGCTTTTTTAATTTTACAAATTCACCAACGATTTCTATAATATCAATTCTGTTGGTTATTTGTTGTATGGTTTCCTGCGATATCATTTTTTCCTCCTTGTCTGCAACGATTTCTATTATCAATAAATCATCCTTTAATAATAGTAAAGATGAATTCAATTAAACGCTATTAAAGTACTTCTATAATGGCATAATATTTTTAAAGATATAGTTAGTAAAAGCCATTAGTATTAGATTGTTGTATTTTTTTAGGGGTTTTTCATGTTAGGTTAAACACAGTTTTCCGGTTCTTTTCGGGAGGCTTTTGTTTTAAAAGAATGTAATAATCATTGTAGAAATTTTTCCTCTTTTAAAATTACTTTTATAAAATTTCTGTAACTTTTATTAATATTTATTGATTTGTTCACTTTTATTTTGTTATACTTCTAACTAATTAAACAGGTCCTTAAGGCTTTACATTTGCATTAAATCCTAATCCAATCATTAATCCTATAAACTTTAAGGTGCTTCAACCTCAACATTTTTCAAACGTAGAACTATTTAAGCTACTGCAACACAAAGATGAAAATGCTTTAAGCTATTTGTATGACACCTATGCGTCTTCTTTATTTGGTGCTATTTTAAAACTCGTAAAGAACGATAAATTAGCTACTGAAATATTAAAGAAAGTTTTTCTTAGTATTTGGAATAATAATACAACATGGGATTATACTAAACAAAGTCTTTTCATTTGGATGTACTCTATTACTTATAAGATGGCAAAAGAAGAACTTATAAACCTCGCACTTAACGAACAAACTTTACCTGAATTAATCGCATAATGTACTTTACAAGCATTTTTTATTTATTCCAAAATGTCGTTTCTTAAAATTTGATGTGGATGATACGTTAATTGTTGCTCCTGATAAACTTCGTATCAGGTAAATAAATAATCAACTGCTAATAGCACTTGGCTCATGTTCAGATGCATGAGCTTTTTTTTAGTCAATTTTTTATGTCACTTATAAGGGTTGATTATTTTAACTCTCAGAAAAACGATCTAATTCAATGAAGCTGCTTTTTATACTTCTCGCATTTATAGTTATTCATTCAAAAGCTCCCGCTCAAATAACAATTGATTTTATATAATAATGGCCCTGTGTTCTATTTCTCTAAATTCAGATAATCTTTTGATATAGGTTCATAAATAGCCTTTACAGTTTGCCGCTCTGCACTTGCATTTCAACTTTCCATCGTGATGCGTTTCTCCATAGTCACATGTTAGCTCTGTCCCTATTTCTATAAGCTTTAAGGAGTAAAATTCAACACGACTATAGCTAACACGCATATAGGTATTAGGCTGGCATGAGTGATTAACATATCTAAGTTCGTTAGGATTAATGCTTGCATCTAATGCTCTGCCATCACCGAATTCTACCATTGCAACACGTTTGGTTTCTGCTGCTCTCTTCCTGGCTTTTCTAAGGCTGACGATCTCTCCGCCAAGGTTCCCTATCTTTTTACGGGCAGGAATATCCTCTAAAGCAAATGCTCCCTTCCCATCTATTTTACTTGGCTTATCTTCTAAAGAGTAGTTAAGGGACATACTATAATAATGATATTACTAAAAATTAAAGGCTTTAGTATTAACCCGCAAGTTCAAGGCCCTGCCATGGACTTTAATCCGCTCAACTGTGCCTTTAATTATTTTGCTGCTTGCATAAACCTTTGTTGATGTATCAATCAATATAGCAGTTAGTAAAACAATGATAAAATCACCTGGCGATTTTTCATAGGACATGTGTTTGCTCAATAAACCTCAACTCATGTTTTTATAATGATATAAATTTTTTTCGTCCTGCTAAATGTACTATAACCCATCCTCATAATAACCCTTCTTCAACATTTCTTCATCTCAACAAATTATATCTTTACACCTTTACAATGATGTTAGAGAGGTATAAGATTTTACTAATTTAAATAGAAACGATTGCAATTATGAACAGGAGAGAAGTATATATAATGTCGGCGGTGCGTACACCTATTGGTAGTTTTGGAGGATCGCTTAAGGAGGTGCCCGCAACTAAACTTGGCGCCATTGCCATTAATGGTGCAGTTGCTAAAGCAGGTATCAAACCCGAACAGGTTGAGGAACTACTTATGGGTTGCGTAATACAGGCGAACCTTGGGCAGGCGCCGGCGCGGCAGGCATGTAAAATCTCGGGTCTTCCAGATAGTGTGATTTGTACAACTGTAAATAAAGTATGTGCAAGTGGCATGAAAGCAGTATCGCAGGGTGCTGCTACCATTGCACTTGGCGAAGGAGATATTATAGTGGCCGGAGGTATGGAAAGCATGAGCAATGTTCCCTTTTATGCCGAGCAGGTACGGTGGGGAAATAAATATGGAAACTCTACTTTAATTGATGGTATAGCTAAAGATGGATTAACGGATGTGTACGATGGACTTGCAATGGGCAATGCTGCCGACATGTGCGCACGTGAATGTGGCATTAGTCGCGAAGAGCAGGACACCTTTGCAGTAGAAAGCTACAAGCGAAGCCAGGCGGCATGGAACGAAGGAAAGTTTACAAATGAAGTAATACCTGTTGAAATTGCA
>MWWB01000242.1_pt1 | contig 12890 bp, 11 predicted proteins | sample 1047291 | NCBI WGS metagenome assembly MWWB01 (sample SAMN06349976, study PRJNA376086) | soil metagenome | isolation source: MS4-1 sample Antarctic (ecotone) soil | place: Antarctica | reverse complement strand
GATTTCAGTTATGACATACCGCTTCGGGACTCGGGTCCAGTCCGCACGATGACAGGTTCTTATCCCTGGAAAGTAGATGATGATTATTCAACAGTCGTCTATATCACCAATATTACCGATTTACCTCAGGAATTTGTTGGACAAGTTAATTTCGAGGGCGGCACATTTGGTATGAAACCGCGTCGATTAGCTCCCGGCGAAACGGCTGAAATAGATTTACGCAAATTGCGCGATGAGCAAAAAACCGATGATTTGAAACGACAAATACCGAAGAATATCGAGAATGGGCAGTTTAGATGGGCAACCCACGGTAAAACGGGCGGAAAACTGGCTTTGATTGGACGAGCGGTGATGAAGAGTAAGTCGAACCGTATAATGACTAGTTACAGTTGTAACGACCCTTGTCCACCAAGTTATAGCGGATTTCTATCACCGCCGTTACTTAGACTCTCCATTGGAGAGTCGGGTTTGATGACGGCTTGGGAAGAAGGACATTATGATCAGGGCTATGACTATCCGAGTTCTTTTGGTCCTTATCAAGTGGGGGGATCGTGGTCGGTCGATAGCATTGATAGCAGTTCAATGATCGTGGATGGAACGGGAGCAACTTTTACGGGAATATCGCCGGGAACTACTAATGTTTTCGTCATTATAGGAGAATATCAGAGTTACGTATATGACGGACGTGACTGTTATGATAATAACTATACCTATATTATAAGCGACGGCGGTCCTGTTGAAACCTTGTGTGCTGTCCCAACAAACTTTGTACAATTAGGTGCTGCCACTGACATAGGTGGGGGAGAATTGCGTTTCGAGTATGCTTATGATTCCAGTACAGGGCGTCTTGCTGATTTATCTGCTTGTACTGTTGGAGAGATTGTTACATATCCAGGCACTGGTAATTATACTCCACCCGCGCCTTTCAATAATATTTATCTAAATCCAACCATATTGAACATTCCGGCATATGATTCTGAAAATACAAACGGACGTATTTCAGATACTCAACGTTATAGGGGAAGCTTTACTCTTCCCTTATCTCCCGCGAGTTTCACTGCTACTCAGTATTTCCGATACAAATGCCCTTGTATGAATAATGGCAATTATGTAAATTTAGCCGGTCCGCTCAGTATAGTTAGAAGTGTCTCAAGAAGTAGTAGTACAGGTAAGTACATATACACAGTAACAAAATCAGGGTATAGTGCAACAAAAGCCCTTGAATAAAAAGGAGTTACAACAATGAATAGAATTGACAAAAAGTTTTTTGCTACGCTGTTAGTTTCCTTTGTTTTTTTCAATGGATATAAAAATCTCGCCCAAAATATGCAAAATTCTCAATTGGATAATCAATCAGTAACCAAACATAATTCTGAACCCACACAAAGTGGTTTGGAGATTTTAAGTAATGTCCAGGTTTCTCTCTCTTTAACAAATTCGCAGATTAGTTTACACGAACCCATAATTTTGGACTTTGTTGTTCAAAATGACCTTGCAAAGACTATTGAGCTAAATTTAGGAGAGGATCGAAAAGAAGCCTTTTTGTTCGTATTGGTTTATCCAGACGGCAAGCGGGTCACACTTCCTCAATTGAGAAGTGATGGAATTTTTCGTAGGGGGGAGGTGTCTATACAAGCACGACAAATTTATACTCAAAAGCTATTATTGAACCAATGGATTCAATTCAAATCTCCTGGAAAATATATACTAGAGGGGGGGTTAGCTAATCCCATAAAATCAGAAAGTGGAAGAATTATTCCGGTCAACTCTGCATTCAGTCTTACTCTGGATATAAAACCTAGGAATTCAGAGCATCTGAAGGAAGTCTCAGCATTACTTGTTCGGCGCATAGAAGAGTCAAGTACCTACGGAGAGGCTGCCGAAACCGCACTTGCTCTTAGTTATATAAATGATCCAGTTGTAGTTACAGACTTACAGAAGGTACTAACTTTAGATAAAATGGTTGAGCCGATTTTGATAAAAGGACTTGAACGAATTTGTAGTAAAGAATCTGTTCAGGTATTAATTGATACCATATATGGGAAACCATTATCTGAAGATGCGCTTTTGGCAAAGTCCGCTCTTGAAACAATGAATAGTCAATGTTCAAGTTTAGAGGTCAAACAAATGATAAGACAAGTTATGCAGTCAAAGTAAAAATTAAATTTGATCTTGTTTGAGTGACCTCCTCCCTAAGAATTGGACAGTTCTAAAGTAGAGTTTTCGGGCAATTATAAATCATAAAATAAACTATGAGAGGATATAATTGTCATGAATAAATCGGAGAGTGTTAAATAATTTGTGTAAACGAGTTGGTGGTGAAACTGCTGTTGGGCAGTCTGTTCTCGAAAAGTATGGCGAATTGATTCATCGCTCCGCTCCATTTCTGTATCGGCATTGTCCATCGTTTGCTGATATTTCTCAAGGCTAAATAGAGAATCTTGAAAACCGCTTCGTCCGACGGAAACATCGCTCAATTTTTGATGATTTTTCGCAATGTCATATTTAGCGATTCAGTCGTGTTAGTGGTATAAATCGCCCTCCTGATTTCCGGTGCAAACGAGAACTCAAACTAGAAAGTCAAAAAATTTTGATGTTACTTTTGCCTTTCGAGCTTTTCTAAAATGGCTTCTAAAATCCAGGTGTTGCGCGGCGTCTTCAGCGGTCGGGCGGTCAAGTCCGTATCTACCCGGTCGAGCAGCTCATTAGGTATGCGAATCAAAATCTTTTGATTTCCGGCTTTGTCCTGCTTGGCTATGCTCCCGCCTTTTGAAATTACGGCGTTTATTTGGCTCTCGCTGGTTTCTTCGTCCTGTATTGGCTTTTTTGCGATTGGCATAATATTTCTAAGGTATATCAATAGTATATCTATTGTCTATCGAAAATATATTTGTACAAAGATTCGATTTCCTCTACGGCTTTTTCGTCCTCTGGCTTCAATTCGACTACTCCCGCGCCCGCGCTGGTCGCGTTTCCGAATGCTTTCCGGGTAACGAGCGGACAATCTATAAAGTTTATATTCGAAACGCTTTTTAGAATTTCTTCGGCTTCTTCGTTATCCGTGCCGCGCGCGTCGGCTCGGTTTATAAATGCGTATGCGGTCAAATTCTGGTTGACGGCTTGGACTTCCTCAATCACTTTTGAAACTTTATCCAATGTCCAGATGTCGAGCGAGCGCGGCACGAACGGAATGAGCAAGACGTTTGCAATCGTCAAAGCTGCGCGCTGGCTGGTCGTGTCGCGTCCGCCCGTATCAATGATGATGTCTTGATATTTGTCTTTCAATCTCTGCGTTTCGGTTCTGACGTTTGCGCCGGTCAATTTTATGCAAGTGTAGCCCGCGCCTGCCTCTTGTGATTTGTTTCTAAGAGCTGTAAAATCGCTCGCGCTCTCTTGGTCGTCCGCGTCAATAAGCAGCACGTCAAAGCCTGCTCTCGCTCTCATTACCGCTAAATTTATGGCGACGGTTGTTTTTCCGCTTCCGCCTTTAATGCCGCCGGTTACTAAAATCATACAATATACCTTTGCTATATTGACGATATACTATATATATCCTAATTGTAAAGAATACTAGAAGGGCATCAGGGAAAGATTGCTGGCAAGGCGTCAGTATTTTTAGCGAACAGGTAAAATCCCTCATCGTAAAGGAAAAACCGACGCTCGATTGTCGAAAAATCAACAATCAGATAAATCTAGTAGTTACAGCGAGTTGGTAGGGGCTATGACGTTCTAACGTCATACCTCTGACGTTGTAACATCACATTCAAAAAAATTATCGTTCTGGTAAATAAGAAAAACTATTTGGTCTTATTGGTCTTACCTATGATTTGTCGCGTAACTGTTGAAAATGAATAGCTTACAAGAAAAAAATTTTTTGTGGGTCGCCGGGGTGAGATTGACTTCGATAATCGAGTCCGATAAATGAGGGTAAGCGTTATCTATATGTCTTGTCTTTTGTCCCAAATTTCAGCCTCTAAAAAAGTTTATATGTCTTGTCTTTTGCAATAAAAATCATTTGAAATTTCGATACAAAGTTTTTCGTTTAATGCCTGTCAATTCTGCGATTTCTCGCAAATTAAACGCCACTTTCAATGCTTCGTAGTAATCGTCAATATGCCGCTCGTCGCGCAGTAACGGAGATTCACCCGTCTTTGGCAAATCAAGCTGATAGCGGCGGCTGTATTCGCCCGCTTTGTAGGATTGTATCGAGCGCAGCAAACCCTTTCCTTCCAACTCCTGCTGAAATTGCCGGTAGCTTCTCGTTCCGGCGATTTCTTCCGTCCAGATACGCCACGAAATAAAAATCCATTCGTGCTGCTCTCTGGCTCGGCAATAACTCGCCAATTTGAAAAATTGTTTTTGTCTGACGGCATCGCCGGGAAACAATTTCGCGCCGAAAATTAAATCGTCTTTTGTTGAGCGTCCGTGCAGGTTATGCGTCGCGTCCGGGAACGTGCGCGGATTTGCCCAAATGTATGCTGCCTGCCGGTCAATCTCTTTATCAGTCGCGCGCCAATTCTGTGAGTTCGCCGCTTTTGAAAAGCCGTTGTGATTTGTTTTTATCCACTTCTTGACGAATCGCGTTGCTGTTTCCTGAAAATAGTTTTGCCGCCAAAAATCGAGCAACAAAGTAAACTGCGCTTCGTGCCTTGTTCCTTTCGCCTGCAAGCCGTTTTCAAAAATTTCTTTAGCGGTCGCTCGCGGCGTCCAGCTTCGCGGCTGGTCGCGGGCGTCTGCCGGTTGTTCAAACAAAAGAGGCTGGCGGGGCAAACCTTCAATCGCGGTCGCGTCTATCTTCATCATCAACGCCATTTCTTCCTGCCAACTCAAATAACTCATTCGCACATCGTCCTTCAGCACGTCCGCGCCGAAGCCGCACGGCAAACGGTCTTTCCGGTTGGTCTGCGGGTAAATCTCGCACAAATCGCCGAAACAATTCTGTAAAACCGTGTGGCTGAGTTTATGGGTCGGCGTCTTGTCTTTATATTCGAGCTTCAAATAAATGCGGTGATTACGGGTTTCGTTATAACTCGGCGTGGTCATCACGAGCATCTGACTTTTTCCGATTCCGAATCGGTCGAAGCGATTATAGATTTTTTCGACTGTCCGATGTGTCGGGCTGTCAATATCGAGCGAGCAGAAAACCGGATACCAGGCGGCGGGCAAGGCAATCGCCAGTTTCTGCTGTAAATGGGCTTTTATTAACTTGTCGTTGGTTGGTTTGTGGACGGTCTGCCACTCGCGGCGCGGTCGCTGTATCGCGTAAGGAGCGCGATGGGCGGCGATGAATCCGGCTTTATACTGCTGTTCCTGCGCGGTTAGTTTTTCGTATTCGTTCATTCGTTCAAGCCTTTTGTATAAACAATTCAGGCTTGAACAACCAACCATTTTGAGATAATGTTTGTGTAGAACCCGAACCGCCGATTTCGGTTTCGTTGGTTTTAGAAAGCGTCGAGGATTGCAGTTCTCGGCGCTTTTGTATTTTCAAAGACAATTCAATCTACGCAAAATTTGATTATTTTGCAAAGCCCGCTTTCATTTATCGGGCTAAACATTCAAAACATTAAAACCGCTCCTGTTGATTAAATGACCCGCATCACGGTTATTTAATTAATTTCAGGACAGTTCCCAAACCGATTAAGAACCCGAATATAATGCCGCCGATAACGTAAATGAGCGGCATACCGTAGCTGCTGAACCAACCAGGCTTATCACGGTCGAAATTCATTTTCTCCGCCATTAATTCGTTACTCGCGATGCGAAGCCGTTCGCGCTCCTGCGCCGTCGCCTCCGAGATGATTTTCCGGTATTCCGGCGCGTGCTTCCTGAAAGCGTCCGCCGCTTCCGGCGAAAGAGCGTCCGCCGGCATCAGTTCCGTTTCGACGTAATAATAACTGCCACCGCCGATGATTGTTGTGAAAAAGGCAGCGGCGATAATGCCCGCCATCATCCGCTTTTTATATTTCTTCCGGCGGCTTTCCGCTTCCGTCGCCATTGAGTTGAGTTTTTCGATGCGTTTGTCATTATCTTTGAACCGCCCGTCCGCATCTTCTAATTTACTAACTGCCTGATTGTATTTGCCGGTCAGCGCGCTCAGTTTGCCCGACTGTTCGCTCGAAAAAGCCGAGAGCCGGTCGTAGCCGCGAAGATTGGTAATCTGCTCGGCGGTCAACTGTTTAGCGGCAAGCTCGGCGATGCGCTTTTTATCGAGCGCCGTGTTTTTCGTCAGCGCGGCGATAATCTTCCGCTGCTCAGCGTCCTGCCGGTTGCCGGATTCGATAGACTTGATTTTTTTGTTCGCCTCGTCGAGTTCGGCGCGCAGCGCGACGTTCTCGGCTTCGACCAATGTATTCTTTGTCGTGTTTTTCGTGTTTTCGCTCATTTCCGTTTAGCTCATTACAAGCACTTCCTGTTCAAATTCCTGCTCGGCGACTTTTTCTTTTTGTTTCTGGACGATTTTTACTTCAGCTTCTGCTTCGGAGAAATCGAGTTTTTTAGTTTCGTCTTTGCGCGTGGTCGCCAATTCCTCGCCGTAAGCCCGCGCCGCCCGTTGTTTACTCTCGTCATCGTATTTGCCGCCGATTGCCGCCAGAACCGTTTCGGTCGGTTTGCCCGACAGATTTTGCAGCAGCGCTACGCTTGAGCCGTCGCTTATTTTATTTCCGTCGGGCAGATACGCCCGGTTGTCCGGCGTGATGATTGCCCGGATTTTGCCGGGGTCGTCCGTTTTCAGAATGGCTAATCCCTGCGAAGTTTCCAGCAGCCGCTCCGGTTTGGTGAAAGCCGCCGCGATTTCCCTAAGCGCTATGTCATCACGATTTCTTAGCTGCCGGTCGAGCAGGCGGCTGGTGTTTTCCAGCGTCAGACGCATCTGTTCTTCGTTCCGTCTCGAAATTTCCAGATCTTCGACAACCCGGTCGTAAGCCTCTATTTTGCCGTAGTGCCTCTGAATTTTTTCGTGGTCGGCGGTGCTGCCTCTGATTCCGCGTTCGAGTCCGAGCGGCTCCATCGTCTCGGCGAACTCGTCCTGGTATTCCGCCATTCGCCATTTGTTTCCGCCGAAATGGAATTTGGCGTTGAGCTTTCCCGTCGGGTCGAGCGGGACGGCGTAGGCGACGACGTGCGGCGTGGTTTCGTCAACGTGCATCACCGCCTTGACGAACTTCAGCCCGCGCCCTTCGAGCATCGCCATATATTCCATCGTTTTTTTGGCGAACTCGGTCGTCTTGGTCGGCTTATCGAAATGTTCTTTCGAGGCGGTCATCAGAAATTCGACACACTCGACCGAATCCTTGCGCGGCTTTCCGCCCGCCGCTTCGATTTCCTTATTAACCAGGTCGCGCAGCTTCTCGCCCGGCTCGCCAATCAGACGAATATTATCCTTCAATTTTTTCTCGTCGGCGTTGCGCGTTTCCCGCGTCCTCTCCGTATGACTATCGGAGGCGCTGACTGCCGCGCCCTTTAATTTCTGAGTTCTCAAAATTGCGTATGTCATTTTTTATTTCCTTATATTCATCTTCCGATTATTTCCGCTTCGAGTTGGTCGATATGAACTGCCTAATTTCATCTGCGGCTAATCCGGCAGACGACTGGATAGATATAACGAACCGCTTGCTCCGGCTCTGCGCGCGAACCTTTTTTTGCGCTTTGGCAAAACAAAGGTGGAGTAAGTCCTCTCTATATAAAAACACTCAATCCAAATCGTAATCCAGAAACTTTATATAGAGAGGAAGGAAACAAAAGCAGGGGTCAAAATGAAAATCAGAAATTGCAGCCAAGGATACAAATTAAGAAGAAAAATCAAGTCCAGTAAATTAATTATGAGTGCATTGTTGAGAGGTAAAACCAATAAAATCAAGCGAAATAAAAACAAATTATTAATCAAAAACAGAGTATAAATATTAAATAATTAGAAAGTTAAAAGAAATTAAAAAGCAAATTAAAAAGCAAATAAAAATAAGTTGAATCACAAATAAAAACAGAATTAATTGAAACCACACTCGAACAAGAAAAAATAAAATTTCTCCAATTATCATCAAATAAAATCTATAACAAATAAACTCGAAAATAATATTGGAGGGAAATTGGCAACGGATAAAAATCAAACATAACGAAATAAAATGAAAAAAAGACAAAATAAAAATCAGTAAAATAAAAGCGGCTTGTCAGAAACTTAAATAGAAAGCCGACTCATTCCAAAATCAAAATTAATCCCGGCACGAAATCAAATCTTAAAAATCAAAGCCGCTCTAAAGAAAAAACTTCTTCTTTAGTATAAATATTTTTGTTATAATAATAAAGATGTTTAATTGTCCTTTGCTATAAAAATTAAAATTTGAAAGATTATTCGAGATTAAATAAAAGCAATAAATAAAAACAGGCAGAACAAGTATAAAAAGCAAGGAAATGAATAAAAAATGAAAGAGAAATCGCACAAAATTCTACAGGTCGCCAATCGAAAAACTTCCGTAAAATTAACCGTCGAGTTCACAAAAGAAATCGATAATGCTCTCGATGAAGTAATAAAAGGTTTGCCCAAAACGGAAGGCATCGCCATTACCAAAGAGAATGTCGTCGTCGCCGCGACCGAAAATTATCTGGATATTTTGCGCCGCAATGAAAATAAAAAATTGAAGGCGAAAAAAGCGGACAAGGCTCCTCCGGTTATCAAACAGGAAAGTCTGCTCGATTTGGAAAGCGTCGGCTCATAAACCAACGGCGATAGTTTATAAATTTCGTCAATCTATTCCCCGCTCCGCTTTTGCAAAATTCCGGTTATGTATCGGGCGATGAATTCAAACAAACTCGAAGGCTTTTTCGGGCGTTCAGGCGGCGCGCCGCAAATCGAGCAGCAGCCCCAGTCGGGATGAAAGAATCTGCCGCCGCACGTTTGGCAAGGCACGCGCCTTCGGGCGAACGGGCGATTGTGAGCGAGCGTTTTCATCTCTCGTTCCCAATTACACGCCGAACAACTGATTACCAAATTTGCCGGATTGTTATCGCCGCCGTCGGTAACACGCACTAAATGGTCAATCGTCCCGACGGCTTCTTCGCGCAGTTCTCCGTCGCCTGACAGATAAACAACCGTCGAATGATTTTTCGATATTCGATTTTTCTGCGGGATTTCGGCTTCGCGGATGACTTTAATACCGCACCAGTAGCAAAAGCAGCCCTGCCGCGCGGCGACTTCCGTAAACTTCTGAGCGGAAACCGGCTTGCGTTTGGCAGCGGCGGCAGTCCCGGATTCTCCGTTATGAGCGGAAGCGGCGGCAACGACGGCAGCCGTCGCTCCTTTAACCGCTTTGCCGAACTGTTTCGACAATCCGGGTAAATCTCTGAGCGCAGCTCTTGCCGCGTCAGCCGTCATCGTCTCCTGGTCATCGAATGAAAACCGCTTAACGAATGTATTGAGCAGGTGAAGCGCCGCCTGCGACTGTTCCTTTGAGAGATTATTGATTTTCTTCGGGAGACACAGCACGCGCCTGATTTTCTCCCACGCCGCCGCTGACAGTTTTCTTTCATTAATCAACACATCGAAATGAGCGGTCAATCGGCAGCGCGGGCAGATTGTCTCGCCGTGTCGCAGACTGTTTGCCGTGCGGCATTTCCGGCACTCGTCCGGCGGCACGAATTGCTCGCCGGTCAATCCGCCGCCTTTGAGCTTTCCGAGCAGTTTGACGCCTGGCAGCGCGGATTCCGATTCGGCGGCGAACACAGTGTCGGAATCGGGTAGCAAGCTGTCGTCAGCGGCGATTGTCGTCCTCTTATCGTCTGCCGTCGTCTTTTCCTGCTTTGCGCCAAGTGTTACGGACGCCGGAACGACGCGAGTGGTCAGAAGCAGAGGCACACGCCCGGCTGTCAGTAATTTCGGCGGTTGTTGAACCCGGGTTAGTTGAAAATGATTCATCGACGCCTCCGCTGCATAAGTGATGATGGTGTATTGATTGTGCAACAATATACCGTATATGAAACAAACGCGCAACGGTTTTATCCGATTTCTTATTTTTTTATTCCGCATCGGTAATTGTTTTTATGGGCTGGCGGCTTGCCGCGCGGAAGACGAATTATCTTTTCAAATTATTTTCCCCGACAGCTTTATAAATTTGAGGATTGAAAAGTATTTTCCTACATCGAAGGGTCGAAGATTTTGACGTGCGGAAATTTCTTAAAGTCCTTGTCGCACGTCGCAACGGTCGCTCCCGACGCGAGCGCGGCGACGCACAGATGCGCGTCCATTACCATTCTCGACGAAATTGAGTGTTTGCGGCAGAACTTTTCAAAATGCCGGAAATGGGCGCTTGTCGGGCTAAAGAGTATTACGTTGGCTTGAGCGAGCAGATTCTCGACGGCGGCGGCGATGTCCGCGACGCTCAAGGGATTGCTCATAGCTTTTTGATTCGAGGCGATGCGGTAAAACGACAAAATGACGGTTTCCGTCAAGATAACCGCATCGCCCCGGTTAATCGCCTGCGCCAGCCACGCGGCGACTCGCGTGTGCTGCGCCATATCTTCGCAGTGGGCGTAAATCAGAATATTGGAATCGAGCAGAAATGTCATACTTCGTCGAGCAGCTCTTCGAGACGTTCCGGCGTAATCTCCGGTCGGAGTCTGGTTTTGAAAGTCTTTAGTTCAAATTGCCGCGTGCGGGCGAGAAGACTGTCGTCAACCTGAAAACCTTTTCGCAGCAAATCATTGACGAGCGTCTTCTCCGACAAATTGGTTTCGGCTATCTTAGCCGCCAGCATATCGGCGATGTCGCCTTCAATCGTCAATGTCTTTCTGACCGTGCGGCGATTTTTGTAAGTTTTAAGGTTGTTCATAACGGCATTATACGGAAAAAGAACGAACAGGCAAAATCTTTTCGTATCCTGATACAGTTTTATTTATTCCGGCTCGGGTAAAGCGCCCTTTGTTTCTTTTTGAAGATGAGCCGATGAGAGTCGAAATTTCTCACGTCGGAAATATATTTCCGCTCAAGGTGTGCGTCGGAACTATAATTTATTTTTATTTTTTTAAGCGAAAAACGACCATAAATTACATATTGCCGATTATCGGGCGCAGAATGCTTAAGTTTCAAAGACTTACGGCGATTTTTTCAGTCAAACCACAATATCTTGTATTCGAGCAACTTCAATAATTGCTCCTTTTCGGCTGTTTTTCACGTTCCGCTTAAATCACTAGATATTGCGGTCAACTATTTCTAAATTTTCTCGCTTGCTGGTGCGAATCCGCTGCCTGATTTTGTCTCAATCCAACTTTTTACGTTGATTGTGTTTATTATGAGCGTCTAAATTAATCAGAAATTTCTTTAGCAGAAAATTAACGAAAAAAAAACCTTGACAAATAATATTGTATGGGTGTAGCATGATTGCATCGTCCCTGTAACCCGTAAATTGTAAACCAAAACAAACCTTCTTTTCTTATTTAGAAATGTAGAATTTTTCTCTTTATTTTAGTTATGCGACGTTTTCCCATAATACGGTGTCGCTGCCAAACATCCACAAACTTCGAGATTTAATCGGTCTCGCGTTAGTGGATTTTTATTTTGGGAGTTCCTTCGCTTTCTTCTGTGTCCTAACCAAACTTGAGGTAAATTGAAATGTTTAAGAAACGCCTGTCACTTTTACAAACTCTGCCCGGTAAAGGATTTTTGTATTTAACAATGTTGGCTATTTTAATTGGATTAGGTAGTAATGCTTTTTTCTTAGGTCTCAAGGTTAAGGGGCAATCTGAAACCAAAGATAATTTGTCATCCACTTTAGACTCTAATCAAAAGAGCTGTTCAGGATGTGCGGCTAAGGGCGAACAAGGTATTTATATCCCTTTAATGAATCTTCCGGAAACTGAAGGGAGTCAAATCGTTTTCAACTCGCGAAGTCCGCACGCGATGGACGTGACTCCGGTTTTTTATACGGCTGACGGCACAGTCATTGCCGGCGATCCGGTATCAATTAATGCTCTGGAAATCCGTTATGTTGACCTCAAGACGCTTATTCCTGCGGAGTATCGAACCCGCCAAGATTGGGGCGGTTTATCATTAAAATATTACGGCGGGAACCGCGAAATGTGGGCGCAGTTCAGATTTCTAGGAGTTAACGGTGGCAATAATGTTGACGAGTTTTTTATTGTCGAAAATGAACAACGCTCTGATGTGCAAGCCGCAACCTGGTGGACGCCGCCCGGCAGCACTTCCGTTATCGTCCTTGGAAATGTAACCGGCGATAGCACTTCCGCGCTCGTTCAATTTGGAAGCGGACAAACTCAAACTGTTAGTTTAGCGCCACACGCGACAATGGTAATTAGAAAGCCACAGGCAAGTCAGAAAGGTGAAACCAGTGAATCAGTAACAATCACGATAACTGGACCTGCCGGAAGCATAATTCCGACCGGTTTAATTGAAGCGGCAAATCACAATTCAAACAGCGTCATTCGCTTTTACGATACAAAATCAGCCAAACAAGCGAATTTATACGGCAACGGATTAGAGCTGAAAAACGCAATTCCTCGTATGGTGTTGAACAACACCTCATCGAATCCGATAGTTGCTACCCCGAAATTTATCCCGACGACGGGAATTACCGCAAATCCCATTTTGTTACCGCCGGTAAATTTAGAACCGAATGAAACTTTAGAAGTTAATCTTGCTCCATTGATGGATGCAGTTAAAAAGAGAAAAGATTTAGATGTAGTCAGCGTTGAAGTTAACAACAACGGCGATTCGGGAAGTCTCATCGGTGCGCTTTACACGATGGAAAAAGGAAGTGATTTCAGTTATGACATACCGCTTCGGGACTCGGGTCCAGTCCGCACGATGACAGGTTCTTATCCCTGGAAAGTAGATGATGATTATTCAACAGTCGTCTATATCACCAATATTACCGATTTACCTC
>MWWB01000241.1_pt1 | contig 12896 bp, 11 predicted proteins | sample 1047291 | NCBI WGS metagenome assembly MWWB01 (sample SAMN06349976, study PRJNA376086) | soil metagenome | isolation source: MS4-1 sample Antarctic (ecotone) soil | place: Antarctica | reverse complement strand
GACGTAGTATTGATAGGAGCGGGTATTATGAGTGCAACTCTCGGCACGCTGCTTAAGCAACTGGAACCTGCCACTTCAATACAGGTTTTTGAAAGACTGAATAATGCAGCAGCAGAAAGCTCCGATGCATGGAACAACGCGGGTACCGGCCACTCTGCGTTTTGTGAATTAAATTACACGCCTGAACTTGAGGATGGTACTATTGACACTTCTAAAGCGGTAAAGATTGCGGAGTCCTTTGAGGTCTCAAAGCAGTTTTGGTCGTACCTCATTCAGCGAAAGTTTATTGATGTACCGGAAAGTTTTATAAGAAGGATACCACACATGAGCTTTGTTTGGGGTGATAAGAATATTGAGTATTTGAGGAAGCGGCATTCCACACTGCAGAAGTGTCACCTGTTTAACGAAATGAAATATTCAGAAGACCGCCAGCAGTTGGAGGAGTGGATCCCACTGATAATGGAAGGCCGGGACAAGAACCAGAACTGCGCCGCTACGCGAATGGAGATTGGTACCGATGTAAACTTTGGCTCGCTTACCCGTTGCATGTTTAAGCATCTTACACAAACCCGCAATGTTACACTTCATTATCATCACGAGGTTATGAGGCTTAAGCAGCATTCAGATGGCAGGTGGCAGGTAAAAGTGAAGGACATGTCAACCGGGAAAAGCCGGGAAGTAACAGCAAGATTTGTTTTTATTGGTGCAGGAGGAGGATCGTTGCCGTTGCTTCTAAAATCAGGCATTCCGGAAGGTAAAGGTTTTGGAGGTTTCCCTGTTAGCGGACAATGGCTGCGATGTAAAAACCGGGAACTTATTGAAAGGCACCAGGCGAAGGTGTACGGAACTGCAGCAGTAGGTTCGCCGCCCATGTCTGTTCCGCACCTCGATACAAGAATGATTAAAGGAAAGAAAGAATTGTTGTTTGGTCCTTATGCCGGGTTTACAACTAAGTTCCTCAAAAAAGGTTCATTTTTCGATCTTATAAAATCAATAAGGCTTAGCAACATAATACCTATGCTATCTGCCGGTATTCATAATATTCCCCTCACAAAATACCTGATCGACCAGGTTAGGCTTACTCCTGCAGCAAGGCTTGAACTGCTGCAGGAATATGTTCCTGCTGCCAAATTAGAGGATTGGGAAATGGAGATTGCCGGCCAGCGTGTGCAGGTGATTAAAAAGGATGAGGAGGAAGGGGGCATTCTTGAATTTGGGACAGAAGTAGTTAGTGCAGCCGATGGATCTATTGCAGCATTATTAGGTGCATCTCCCGGTGCTTCAACCGCTGTGTCAATCATGCTTAACCTTATGAAACAATGTTTTAAGGATAAGATGAACACGCAGGAATGGCAAACCAAATTAAAGCAGATGATACCTTCCTATGGCGGATCGTTAGGTTCTGATGCAGAACTTCTGCGCACAACAAGGTCATGGACAAGTGAGGTCTTAGGTCTCACGACGGCTAACGTTGCAGATGAAAGATAGAAACGTATTTTTTATCTATAATTTTGATGAGGCCTCGTATAAATTCTCAAGAAGCCGGCATTAAATCTTTGTCTGTTACTTATAATATTCTGGCTTTACCCTTGAAGCCTTCTATCGTTTATGCCTCTAATTTTTCATTCAACCACCTCTTGCAATTCTGTCTTTCACAATCAGCAATTTGTATTAAGTATATACGTTTAAATATTAATACACTATAATCATCAGGCACGTTATCTTTCATACTCTTAACAAAATCTTGCTTTGCATATTGTTATCAACAACTAAACTACTTGTAAAATACACAGTCGTATATTTAAAGTACAGAATACAAATTAAAATTTTGATTGTATTCCAATTCTAAAAACAAACCGCTAAATACAATTGCTTAAATTCTTCTAATAAGAAATCAGCAGTTGTTTAATTAAGACCTTCAGCTTTAAAAAGAAATTCAATAACAAATATTTAAAGACTTTTTTCAGGATTAGTACATCTATTCTAAAATAGGATTTAGACATGTTATGATTAATTCTAAAACTACCTAACTAAATTTTTTGAAAATGCCGGTATTAGGCAACTGTATACAGGCAATGGTTATCTGTTACCGGTACCTGCGCAGTATTAAAAATAAAGTTGAAAGTAATATTTTAAGAACGGGACAATCATAAGGAGCAATCCTAATTTTTATTTCTTAACAATTAAACCTAAGATTAATGAGAGATTATGAAATAATCTGCTACATGGGGATGTACATTATCACTCCCAAGCAACCTAAATAAATGTAGCACGTGAAAAACCCTTGTTATTAAAACCCTTTGCCTAACACAGAGGGTTTTTTAGTGATTTTAGTTACTGGTAATTGAATATACCTTATAAGAATATTTGCGATCCTCCAATATTTATAATCTTACAATATTATAAATATCTACCGGCGGATCAAAAGCCTCATCATCTTCAGGTTGCCTGTAAATGCTCCTTACTACATCCATGCCTTTTACCACTTTGCCAAATGCTGCATAACCTTGCTTGTCAGGATTATTTTCGCCTCCAAAATCAAAACCTGGCTGATCGCCGATACAAATAAAGAATTCGGTGGTTGCAGTACCAGGCTCCTGCCTGGCTAACGATATTACTCCGTCTTTATGCAAAATCCCTGTTTGTTGGGTTGTTTCATGTGGTATGCCTTTCAGTTTGGCTGACTTTGTGTAATTGGTTCTCCACAATCCTCCCTGTATTAATTCGGCTTTATATGAACCCGAAGGTTGATTATCCAGGTTTAGCACCCTGTAAAACGTGGCGTTCTTATAATAACCAGAATCAACATACGATAAAAATGCTGATACGCTTTTGGGTGCTTTATCAGGGTATAATTCAATCTCAATATTTCCCAATCTCGTCTGTATCTTAATGTGGGGATATTTATATTCGGGTGACGAGCAGGCAACAAGTATGCACGAAATGTATAACCAAAGCTTCCGGTAGAACATAATTAATTTTTAGAGGTACAATTTGCACTCAAATATATTTTCCATTTTTAAGCAATGACAAATTACATCAAGTTGATTTGTGAAGCACATGGACTGCAATGTATAAGTAACCGCAGGGTTAGCGGCGGAGATATTAATGAAACTTATACTGTTGACACAAACAGGGGTCTTTTTTTTATGAAACTTAATTCAGCTTCGGATTTTCCCCTCATGTTTCAGAAAGAAGCTGAAGGATTGAAAGCGCTGCAGCAAGCATCGTTGTTAAAAGTGCCTGAAGTTGTAGCAACAGGAGAATACGAGGGGCAACAATACCTGCTTTTGGAATGGCTGGAAAAAACATTGCATGCAACTTATTTGGGGGAGCAATTTGCGAAAGGATTAGCACAGCTTCATCGTATAACCAATTCGCACTTCGGCTGGACCTCGTGTAATTTTATCGGATCACTGGTGCAGACAAATGAGTATAACACATTGTGGAAGGAGTTTTATTCAACCCAACGCATCATGCCTTTAGTACAAAAACTTTATAACCAAACCTCTTTATCAAAATCTGATATAGAGGCAGCCGAAATAATTTGCGGCCGGCTTGAAGAAGTTTTTCCGGATGAACCACCTTCTCTGCTGCACGGTGATTTATGGGCGGGCAACTTTATGGCAGTACAAAGCGCTGCTAAAAAAAATATCCCTGAAGTTCTGCCATCTGTTTTTGACCCTGCTGTCTATTTTGGTCATCGTGAAATGGATTTAGGTATGAGCTTGTTGTTCGGCGGTTTCGATCAGCGCTTTTATCAAGTGTATAACGAAATATTCCCCCTGGAAAAGAATTGGCGGAAGCGGGTAACTCTTACCCAATTATATCCGTTGCTTGTTCATGCTGTCTTATTTTCAGGCAGATATATCAATCAGTGCAGGAATGTTTTGAAAGAGTGGAGGTAAAACAAGTTAAGTAACTGTGGAAAAGAACAAACCCCGCCTGCAAAATTTTCGTAAGTTTGAAATTAAAATAATATCGAAAAACATATAAAGGCTGGCATTATTTTATATGAATTTTTCTAAACCGCCTTATCATGCAGAATAAACAAACGCCCTTGCCTGAAAATACTAATCCTAAAAAGGGTAAAGCTGAAACAATTAGCGAATTAGCTCACCGGCACTTAAGGGATGAACATCATACTACTACTGACGAAGAATTGCGTAATGCAAAGGTTGAACTAACTGATTCTGCTGAAGCACAAGATACCAGCTTGTTTGAAGTAGATAACACCACCGTTATACCTTCAACTGAGGATGAGTTAAGTACTAACAATAATGTAAAAAGTTCGGACAGAGATGATGATAGCGTTCCCAATCCTTATTCAGTATTATCAAAATAGCCTTTTCCTAAATAAAGTTGACGATATTTCGATTGGCGAACCGCGCTATTGCAATGCAATATATGTTCCCTGCTTAGCTTGCCCCGTATATTAGAAGAGAAAGAATTTTATAAACCTTACCTTTTAAATTAGTTGCTGGTTGAAACCTAACTCTACCAAACGTTCATAAGCGTTCCATACGTCAACCGGTATTTTCTGGGGGATCTGAAATCCTTTTTCGGCATAAACTTTAATTCTTTGCAGATCGCCGGCCATTATGTTAATCACTTTCTCAAGTGGTATTTCTTCTGTAGCATATTCATCAAAAGGTATTTTCGGAGAAGTAATCATCAAACTTTTACCAGGCCAGTGTTTTTTAAATGTAGCATAACTCCTGCGTTCCATGTAAGGTTTTTGTACAACAATAAAAGTTTGAGGATCAAGTTTTTTTTCCTTAAGCAATTGCTGAGTGAAAATTATATTTTCACCTGTATTCGTTGATCTGTTTTCAATAAGAACAGCTTGTTTTGGCACACCCTTATCCATAGCTATCCGGGCAAATTTATCGGCCTCGGTTTCGGTCCACAAACCATCGGTTAATCTGCCAAGTCCACCCGAAAAAATTAAAATCGGTGCCCATTGCTCAAGATATAATTCTGCTGCCCATTCAGCAACCCTTACATCATGACTTCCCAATACAAGAATACAGTCAGATTTTTTCAAAACATGGTTCATCAGGTGGTAATTCCATAGCTTTTTTGAAAGCATTATTATTTCGTCTGTAATCATATAAGATGAAATTACAAGTGTTATCCGCGATTAATCAAATGTTTTTTTTACCCTCGGATTTGGGGGTTTTCCTTTTACTTGTTTTATTAGTTTTGAAAGAATTATATTCAAAGTTTTTAAGTAATACTCTCAATAACAGCTTACATGGTAAGAAATATTTTTATAGCATTTACTGCAACATTCATTAGTGTAATCAATTGTTTTGCACAAACAATCCCTTCGCCTAAAGAACACTTTGGATTTAATATTGGCGACGATTATCAGTTGGCTAATTACACTCAAACCGAAGCTTACTTTAAGAAAATTGCTGAAGCGTCTGACCGTACCCGGCTTGTTGACATAGGTGTTACAGAAGAGGGGAGACATCAGTATATGCTTATTGTTTCATCGCCCGGGAATATAAAAAACCTGGATCATTATAAAGAAATTTCGCAGAAACTTGCACATGCAGAAAACGTAACGGAAGAGCAGGCGCATGCATTGGCAAACGAAGGCAAAGCAATTGTGTGGATCGATGGTGGCCTTCATGCAACTGAAGTTGTTGGCGCGCATCAGCTTATTGAAACGATTTATCAGTTTGTAAGCCGGAAAGACCCTGAAACCCTACGCATCCTTGATCAATCAATTATTTTGTTTACACATGCTAATCCTGACGGGCAGGAGTTGGTGTCGAACTGGTATATGCGGGAGAGCGACCCCGGGAAACGTAAGATGAACATACCGCGGCTTTACCAGAAGTATATAGGCCACGACAATAATCGCGATTTCTTCATGATGAACATGAAGGAAACCCAGAACATCAGCAGGCAGCAGTACGTTGAGTGGATGCCGCAGATCATATATAATCATCACCAGGCTGGTCCGCAGGGTTCTGTTGTGGCTGGCCCGCCTTATCGTGATCCCTTCAATTATGTTTATGATCCAATTTTGATTACAAGCCTTGATGGTGTAGGGGCAGCTATGAATAACCGACTTAATGTTGAAGGGAAGCCGGGTTATACACAAAGGGCAGGGTCAGTTTATAGTACCTGGTGGAACGGAGGTTTACGCACTACCGGTTATTTTCATAATATGATTGGTTTGTTGACAGAGATCATTGGCAGCCCAACGCCTGCAAAAGTGCCACTCGTTCCAAACCGCCTCATTCCTAATGGCGCTACACCTTACCCGGTTGTTCCGCAGGAGTGGCATTTCAGGCAGTCTATTGATTATTCTGTTTCGCTTAATTACGCTGTGCTTAACTATGCTGTAAATCAACGGCAAGAATTGCTGTATGGCATATATCGCATGGGTAGAAATTCTATCGAGAAGGGTAGCAGGGATAATTGGTCTCTTACACCTAAGTACGTTGACTCTATCAATAAAGCCTATAGAAAAGACAGGGCGGCAACAAGGCCGGCGGATTCAGGCAGAAGCATCTCAGCAAGCGATACCATTCCTCTTAAATATTATAATGTAGTTTTCAAAGACTCCACGCTTCGGGATGCAAGAGGATATATTATTTCTTCTGATCAGCCTGATTTTGCAACAGCAGTAAGATTTGTAAATGCTCTGGTACGGTCGGGCATTCTTGTTCATAAGGCTACCAATGATTTTTCTGCAGCAGGAAAGAAATACCCTGCCGGTTCATATATTATAAAAACAAACCAGGCTTTTCGTCCGCACGTGTTGGATATGTTTGAGCCCCAGGATCATCCAAACGATTTTCAGTATCCGGGCGGACCACCGGTGCCACCGTACGATGCTGCAGGATGGACATTGGCTTACGAAATGGGTGTACAGTTCGACCGGGTTCTGAATGGCTTCGAAGGACCTTTCCAAAGGGTAGAATATGGAGAAATTCAATCGCCAAAAGGCAGACTTGATGCTTCTTCATCTGTGGCCGGCTATATGCTAAATTCTGCAAGCAATAATTCATTTATTGCAGTTAACGATCTTTTGAAAGAAGGCCTAAAAGTTTTTCGTGTACCGTTAAAGACAGGTAATGATAATCCAGGGACCTTTTACATACCAGCATCTTCAAAAGCAAGATTGCTTTTAGCTAAGTATGCCTCCGATTTAAATATTAGTATCGGGGGAGTGAAAAAAACACCCTCTGGCCTTACTCCTGTTTCTCCCCTTCGTATTGCTCTGTGGGATGTTTATGGTGGGTCCATGTCTTCGGGCTGGGTACGTTGGATATTGGAGCAATATCACTTTCCTTTCCAGGTAATTTATTCTAAAGAAATTGATACCACTGATCTGCGAAAAAAATACGATGCTATTGTATTTGTTTCAGGTGCCATTCCTGCTGTTAACCGTGGTACATCAAATCGTAGTGTTAACACACAACCTAAGCCGGAAGAAATCCCTGTTGAGTATCGCGCAAGCCTTGGAAGAATTTCAACCGATACCTCTATACAGCAGTTAAAACGTTTTATGGAATTGGGCGGAAGCGTAATTACCATTGGCTCCAGTACAAACCTTGCTTATCATATTGGTTTGCCGGTTCGAAATGCTTTGGTAGAAATGAATAACGGGCAGGAGCGCCCGCTTGCAGGAGAAAAGTTTTATATCCCCGGTAGTATAATGCGTTTATCGGTTGATACCACCAGGCCTGCTACATGGGGCATGCCTTCCGTAACGGATGTGTATTTTGACGCCAGCCCTGTATTTAAAATTGCTCCATCAGCTATAGCTAAAGGTGAAGTAAAGCCCTTAGCATGGTTTGCAACTGACAAACCGCTGCGAAGCGGATGGGCGTGGGGACAAGCTTATTTACAGGATGGAGTAGCAGCTTTTGAAGCTCCTGTAGGCTCAGGAAAACTCTATGCTTTTGGTCCTGAGATCACTTTTAGGGCACAAACACATGGAACGTTTAAGCTGCTGTTTAACCAACTTTACAGGATGGGCAATAACGCTTATTAATTTAATTATAGCGCTTTATATCAACGCCAATCAAATATGGAGTCTCATATCTTACTAATTAATTGTGCAGATGAAAGCGGCCTTATTTATAAGATCACCAGCGTTGTGTTTAAGCACAAATTAAATATTATAAGCAACGATGAATTTGTAGAAAGGAATTATAACCACTTCTTTATGAGAACAGAATTTTCCGGGGACTTTGACCGGGAAAGCCTGTTGAAGGAACTTTATGATATTCTTCCAACCAACGTTGAAATAAAACTGAGCGATAACAGGAAGAAGGATATTGTTATCCTGGTAACTAAAGAGTATCACTGTTTAAGCGATCTTTTGGTTCGCCATGCCTTCAATGATCTGCCCGCCAACATCCTTGCTGTAATCAGTAATCACTCAAATCTTCAAGACCTTACTAAGAAGTTTGATATTCCTTTCTTCTACATTGAACATGAGAATAAAACCAGGGAAGAACATGAAGCAGGAATACTTGCTTTGCTGCAACAAATTAATCCCGAATTTATCGTGCTTGCCAAATACATGCGGGTATTATCGGCACCTTTTTTAAGCAGGTACCACAACCGCATCGTTAACATTCATCATTCTTTTTTACCTGCGTTTATCGGGGCAAACCCTTACCTTAAAGCTTATGAAAGAGGCGTAAAGATCATAGGGGCTACGGCACATTTTGTAAACGAAAATCTTGATGAAGGTCCTATCATTGCGCAGAATATTATTCCTGTAGATCATACTCACAGCGCTAAAGAAATGGCGCAAGCCGGCAGAGACGTTGAAAAAAATGTACTTTCCAATTCTTTAAAACTCGTCTTTAATGAACGTGTATTTGTTTATAAGAATAAGACGATCATTTTTATGTGATAAGAGCAACAAAATAAAAATAAAAGCAAGCACAATTTCAAATGGTAACAACGAACACTGTGCTTGCTTTTATTAGTGCAAACCTTTGTTCTATCTATGCAGGAGAAGCAGGAGAAGCCGCAGAAGTAAACATTCTGTCAGCCATTTTCTTATCATGTCCATATATATCTTCTCTAAAAACTAATTGTCCTTCATCATTAACCCAGGTTGTAAAATAAGTAATTACAACAGGTAGCTTTTTCTTTACCGCCACCTCCACCGGTTTAGTGCTGTTCATTGCTTCATTAATTTTTGAAGATGTCCATTCCTTTTGATCCCGCAAAATATATTCAGCCATTTTCTCTGAGTCAGCCAAACGTATACAGCCATGACTAAGGGCTCTTTTTTTATTTTCAAATACCTCCTTTGCTTCTGTATCATGCAAATAAATATCAAAACTGTTGGGGAACAAAAACTTCGCTCTCCCCAAAGCATTTCCTTGTCCGGGTAGTTGCCTTATTATTGGCAGGCTATCCGTTTTACGAACGATCTCCATCTTTTTGCTTTTTAAATAATTGGGATCGTTTTCCATCGCAGGTACAATTTCATCTCTAACAATACTTGCTGGTATATTCCAGTATGGGCTAAATACAATTTGGTACAAATCTCCGGTAAACATCATTGTATTTGAACCTTCTTTGCCAACAACCACCGGCATATCAAATGCTTTCTTGTTGTCCTCATAAACATTCAGCATGAAGTCAGGAATGTTTACTTCAACATAATTGTCTTTTACCTGCGGGGGTATCCAAAGCATACGGTTAAGATTTACTAATATTTGTTTAAGATGCTGACGGGCAGGAACGTTTAAAACATTAACAAGAGAGTCGGTAATAACACCGTCGGGTTTAAGCCCGTTTTGCTGCTGGTAAGATTTAATAGCTAATTCTAATGTATCATTATATTTCCCGCTCGTATCTGTGCCTTCAATTTCTCCGGTAACCTGTAATCTTTTTTTAATAAGGGCTATAATTGGTGAAGAAGCTCCTTTTTTTAATTTGCCCACTCGTGCAACTATAGGCTGCCATCCGCCTTTCTTCGCAATTGAATCGTACTTACTTAATTGCCCCTTCAAATTGTGGAAAGGTTTATTTGTGCTATCAGATACCTCGGCGATTTCTTTATTGTTTAAAATGGAATCTGCCATTGCCAGTTCATCGGTTTTCTTTGCAGGAACAAGCCACGTTAGCGGAACCTTGTTAATTAAGCTTTGTCTATCACTGTTTCTTTTATATTGTAAAAACTTAAGCGTAAGCGCCATTTCTGTATTTAGAAATCCTGTATCAGTTCCCTCGATCATTACCGTCTCCGCTTCAAGCAGGCTGTCCATCCTTTTGTTTAGCTGCTTATCTGGTGATGCATCTTTTTGCCCATGTGTATTTGCATAAGAATAAGCATTCCAAAAAGCTCTTCCCTGTTCGGTAAGGCCATCTTTAAAGAACCATGCTAAGCCATAATTACGAGGGTTGTAAAAATTTTTTACGGACTGAGCATCGGCAGCAGAAACATTTTTATTCTTTATAAATGTTTCTACTGCTGTGCTATCTATAAAGATATCATTATAAGCATTAGCCGGGGTAATGGTAACATCTCTTACCTGCGGAACTTCAGGTTTAGCTTCAGAAGGCTGTGAGGAGTTGTCGGCGGAGTTAGTTGTGGGAGACTTGTCAAAATAGCTGCATGCTGCGAAAGCACTGCTTATAACCAAAGTATAAATTAGTTTTTTCATACCTCAGGTTTTGCAAATGCTATGCCTAACACACATGCAGCGAAACCTGCTTATTTTTTGGGGGGGAGGGCAAAAGCGATAGCGTCATGTTCGAAGTGCCCTTTATGCGAAGCATCGCAGAAAGGTTTATTTTTTGAAAGGCCACACCTGCAAATCGAAACCATATCCCGGCCTCCTAAATCATACAAGTTTCCAAATTTGTCAACTATCTCAAAGTCGCCTTCAATTCGTAGTGAACCATTGCTGTTTACCGTAATTTTTGTACTGGCCATTGTGTTTTTTAAGGCATAAAAGTAATGAAATTAAGAACAGTACAAATGCTGCTGCTCCTAATAATATTACTACGGTTGTCAGCGGTACATAGATATAATTGTTCTTTGTTACTCAACCTCTTTAACGTCTATAAATTCAGGGCCGCCATCTACAGGGTAACCATTAATTTTATTTCCTTTTACTGTTACAGTTTTATTGACATGGGTATCAAGATTGATAGTGCTGCTTTTTAATGCGTAGGTTTTACCTTCATTAGAGATGGTATGAGTGCCATACTGATAAGTTGTTATCTCTTGTTTTTTTAGCAAGCCCTTAAATTGAAACGGGTAAGTTTCTTTTATAGTATCCTCAGTAGTCTCTTTGGTGCAGGCGGAAAAGGAAACATTCATAAAAAGTGTAAAAAGTACGAATAGCGTTTTCATAATTATAAGTTTTATTTGCAAGGCTGACAACAAGACTTTATTGACCGTTGCATTGAAGTAATGCAAATTCTTCTTTTATTTATTGCAAATCTTATGCTGTTTCTTCTCAATTTATTATTTACAGGCTGCAAGAGGAAATATACAGTTAGAATCGCAGAGGCTTTCTCTGTGTTCCCCGATAAAGACCGGTGTAATTTCTGTGCTAAAAAAGACTCGTTCATACTACCGAATTCTTTTACATCATATTCTAAAAAGATCGGCTGCAATTCCATCTGCAAGTAGCTTTCCTTTAATAGTAGTTTGTAAGTGACGGTTCTCTAATTTCAAAGTGCGATGTTGAATGTAGGGTTGGGCTGATTTTAAAAGCTCCTGTGTTCTTAACTCTCCAAATTCGTTGGTTACTTTTTGTAATGATATGCCCTCCAGTGTTCTAAGACTTGTCATTATATATTCATTATGCCGCTGATCAGTTGTTAATGTTTCTATTTCAAACGGTAAAACATTTTTAAATAAACTTCGAATGTACAAAGCATTATTAGCAACATTCCATTGGCGGCTAATGCCATTAAATGAGTGGGCTGAAGGACCAAGACCGAGATAAGATTTTCTCTGCCAGTAACTGCTGTTGTGTTTGCTTCTGCAGCCAGGTTTACAAAAATTTGAAATTTCATAATGTTCGTATCCTGCTTCGTTCATCCATTGCATTAGCATTTCAAAATGTATTGCTTGTTTTTCGGTTTCCACATTGGCTATTTTCTTTTCTGCGATCATTTTTTCAAGCACCGTTTTTGGCTCTACCGTTAACGCGTAACATGAAAGATGAGGAATGCCAAGGTTAATTACTTTTTCAACATTGCGGCTCCAGTTGTTATCGCTCAACGTAGGAGTGCCATAAATTAAATCGACGCTAAGATTACTGAAGCCTGTGCCTTGCGCCAGTCTTATACACTCCGCAGCTTGTTGCGCATTATGAGCCCGGTTCATCCATGTAAGGTCGTCTTCAAAAAAAGATTGAATACCTATACTTAGCCTGTTAATGCCAATTGCTTTCCAGTCTACCAGCTTTTTTAATGAGATGTCATCAGGATTTGCTTCGAGTGTAACTTCCGCATCTTGTTCAATAGAAAATGTTTTATGAAGATGTTGAATTATGGAATCAATATCATTAGAAGGTAAAATCGATGGCGTTCCGCCCCCCAAATAAATAGTAGAAACAGGTTCTGAAAGATAGTTTTGCTGTAATTGAATTTCCTTTACTAAAGCAGTTACAAAATCTTTTTGCAAATGTGCCGATGTCGAAAAGTGAAAGTTGCAATAGTGGCACGCTTTCCTGCAAAAAGGGATGTGAATGTAAATACCTGCCATTTGAGCCTAAACTTTTGTAAACTTGTTTTTGGAAAAATGACAAAGTTAATTCGATACAGGTTGATTACAGGCATTTGTGTGTTAATGTGGTACAGTTGTTTTTCAAAAGTTCTTTGTCAAAATAATTACCGCCTTTCGATTCATCCTGTAGATAAAGACAGTACGTATGTAACAC
>MWWB01000240.1_pt1 | contig 12902 bp, 20 predicted proteins | sample 1047291 | NCBI WGS metagenome assembly MWWB01 (sample SAMN06349976, study PRJNA376086) | soil metagenome | isolation source: MS4-1 sample Antarctic (ecotone) soil | place: Antarctica | reverse complement strand
GGTTGTTGGTCGCTTTTCTTGTATGGTTCTGGCAGGCAAACCGTGGAGCAGGCAATTAAGTGCCGCAGAGCAGCTAATTAAGTAATGGATACTCGACCACCACGCCCGATCACCTTCTGGTGTGAACATGGCAGCCACGAGGTCACGGAAGACCGCGCGCCCGGCCCGACGCCTCGCTACTGTCGTGCCTGCTACGAGGAGGCCCAGCGGGCGCTGAATGCGTTGCGGGTGAAGGCCCACCGTAAGCGCCAGAAGGGACCGCGCACCGGCTTCGAGCGTCCACCAGGCCGGCCACGGAAGCAATGAACATCCGCCTGTCCATTCCCGCACAGAGGCCTCGGCCGTGCTAGAGTGAAGACAACTACATGTTGTAGGAGGAGCCCCCAGATGAAACACATGGAAGAGACCATCGCGCGGCCACGTCTGCTTGAGCGAAGGCCGCCGCCCCAGGAGACGTGTCGGCCCTGCATGGGGCGTGGGCGAATGAAGGTTGCAAGTACCTGGCGCATCTGTCCTGCGTGTCGGGGCACTGGGCACCGCTCCTGCTAACATACGCCTTGTCGCCACACTCCACGTCACAGGATCGTCGCCATCTAGACGGTGAAACGGTCTGCCGATGCCACCCGCGCTTTTCTGCCATACTTAAGCCGTGCCTTCTCGACCACCACGCCCCATCACATTCACCTGCGACTACTGCAACCAGAAGGTCACCGAAGATCGTGCGCCTGGGCGGGTCCCGCGCTACTGCCTCGCGTGTTATCCGAAGGCGCAGCACGCGCTGAACCATCTCAGGGTGAAACCCATCCAGGAGCCTCGGGAAGGGGCGCGTACGGGCTGTGAGCGTCCACGCGGCCGGCCACGGAAGTAGGGAATGGCTCCCAGCCATTCCCTACTGATACAACGAGATTGTACGTCGGGGTACCCATGGTGTACTGGAGTATGCTAGGGGCGTCGCTGTGAAAGGAGCTTGACGTGAGAACGCCTCGAGAGATTCAGCAGCATAAGGCCACCCTCGAACACGAGCGCAATACCCGTGTGTGGGAGCTTGAATCGGGAATAAAGGAGCGGTCACCTGAGGATCTCGCCGCCGCGATTGTGCAGATTGCGGCGATCAACGCAGGCATCAGTATGCTGGACTGGGTGCTCGGTAAAGCCCTCGCCTAGCACCCAGTCAGTTCTAGGTGAACACGGCAGCCACACGCCTGAGAATGGCGCGCACGAGGTTGGGAACGGCCACCAGGCCGGCCACGGAAGCAATGAACATCCGCTTTTTCCTTTTCGCACAAGGGGCTCGGCTGTGATAGAGTGAACAGAACTACATAGTGTAGGAGGAGCCCCCAGATGAAACACATGGAAGAGACCATCGCGCGGCCACGTCTGCTTGAGCGAAGGCCGCCGCCCCAGGAGACGTGTCAACCATGCATGGGGCGTGGGCGAATGAAGGTTGCAAGTACCTGGCGCATCTGTCCTGCGTGTCGGGGCACTGGGCACCGCGCCCGCTAGCATACGCCTTGTCGCCACACTCCACGTCACAGGATCGTCGCCATCTAGACGGTGAAACGGTCTGCCGATGCCACCCGCGCTCGAAAGTACCGCGAGCGCCAGGCCACCAGGACACCATGCCCTGGTGGCAGAAGCGACGTCCGGGCCGGCCACAGAAGGTGTGACGAGGTGTGTCACCACACCAGTGAAGGGGTGTTCACATGAGTAAGAGCACCCGCTCTTCGGCACACAACGGTACAGTGCAGCCGCTGATCCGGATCTCACAGGTGGGTACTCAAATGTCACACCAAAAGTCACAATTGTGAGTTAATTTGTCACAGCTTACGGTAGGCGTTACGTTTCCCGTTACGGTTCGCGTTCCGGTTTCTGGGGTCATGCGAGGTACGGCATTCCAATGCGGCGCGTGGCCTGTTCACAAGGCGGACATTATTTATAGGCGTGAAAGAGGCCTGGAACGCGTCCCTGCTTTTGCATCAGTGCAGCACGAGGCCACGATGGAACACGATCTGACGGCTCGGCGGCTTTCGGTACACCACACACAACCCCAGCGCCGTCACCAGGTCGTCATGCGTGCCCACCTTGAACGCTCCGTACTTATCGTTGGCATCCTGGTCGATCCTGATTTCGTAGTCCTTCAACTCCCTGGCCAGCGCTTCCGTTTCGGGCGTCTTCGGAAGCTTGAGGCGATTCGTTTGCAGCAACGCTTGCAGCCGACTTACCAGATAGGCTTTACCGACGCTCGCCGTGCTGCCCTGGCGCTGGTGCGCCTCGTCATTCTGGGTATATTTGTCACCATGGGTGAAGGTCGCGGCAATGAGGTCGCGGGATCGGCCTTTCAGCGCTTCTCGCAGAATGTCCACGACGGGAGCGCCGACGCCGGTGCTATCGACGATGATGCGCGGGCGACTGATGCCACGCTTCACCAGGCTCTCAACAAGCTCGGCAATGTGCCGCGCGATGTCAGGGTAGGACGTGCCGAGGGGCAGCCGGCCAACGTGCCGCGCGACGTAGACCTCTTCGACCTTGGCCGGGATGCGGATCATGTCGTTGGACTCGAACAGTCCGCCACGCTTGGGGAACTCCATGCGGCTGGGCTCCAGTTCGCGCCGTTCGATCTCACAGACACAGACGGCTGTGGGATCGACCTTCTGCCCAATATCCACGCCGACGATGACTAAAGGCTCCATACTTCTATCTCCTCTGCGAACGCCCGCGCGATGTCTTCACTGCGAAAGGCTGCGGACTGAGCGTCCATGAAGACCCCGAAATATTCCTGCATGTACCACCATTCACCCATCTCCCGGCGCTCCTCTTCAAGGAACTCAGCCGAAATACGCGGGCATTCCAACGCGGTGATCTTGGTGCGCTCCCAGCTGGCCCCGCCATGCTCATATGCTTCGTACCACCACCCGCGAGTTCCCATCGGCGTACTCAGTGCCACCAACCTTCCTTGGGATACAGCTAACATTGGCCGCACGGCCACATACAGCGCATCAGGCACCCGGCTTGCCTCGTCGACCACCAGGAGGTTGACGCCGGAGTAACCGCGGATCGTTCCCTCATTGCCAGGCAGCGCCACAATACGCGAGCCGTTGCTGAGCTCCAGTTCGAGCTTATTTTCAGCATCTGACGGCACCGGCCGGTCAAGCGCACGGTACAGGCCGACGGCTTTCCGGAGAAACTCTTTGCTTTGACGCTCGCCTGGACTCAGCACCAGTGAGAGGCTTTTGGGCTGATACAGCGCCGTGTGGAGCGTCAGGGCGGCAACCGTGGTGCTTTTGCCACTCTGCCGGCTGGCATTGATCAGCACGCGCGGCGCGACACTGCGGAGTACGTTCCGTTGCCAGCGATCGGGATACAGCCCAGCAGCCTCAGCCAGGGCGACGGGATCGAGAGCCATCGCAAGGTCAACCGCCATGGGCGCTTCAGCTACTGCCATGGTTGACCTGCTGTAAGGCCTGGGCCGCAGCTGCCCGCGCCTCGGGAAAGTCGCCCAGCGCCTGGACGAGCACGCCGCGCACGCGCAGCCATTCGGGCGATAGATAGAGGCTGATCACCGGCGCCCGGTTCAACTCACCTTCCATCTCGGCGAGCAGTTCAAGGCAGCCGCGCGCTTCACGAATGCCCATCAGCGCCGTTCGATAGTCGCCTGACGCCTCGGCTTTCAGCAGGATGCTGATCGCTTTGCTGCGCAGCTGCTTGACCTGACCCAGCAGATCATCGGCGAGGGCCGTCTCTTTGGCCTCCTCTGCCTTGGCAAGGGACGCCGGCAGATGCTCGGCTTTATGTCGAGTCAGTGCCGCCGGCGATGTACCGTAACGTTCCGCTATCAACCGGTACGGCTCGTTGGCAATCAGCGCCGCATTGATCGCGGGCTTCTCGGGGTGTCGGCAGATGGTGCAGACCCGTGGCATCTCAGGCGTGCACCCACGACCCCACACCCGGCGGGTACAGCTGGCGCGTGCGCTGTTCGATGGCGTAGGACCAGCCGCCTGGCTTCTCAAGGTCGATCAGTTCGCCGTACATCATCTGTGCCCGCCCCTGTGCCACGGCTGCGACCTCTTGCGCCCGTTGCAGCTGCGCCTGATCGTCGCGCACCAATTCTTTGAGGGCCACCCGTTGCTGCTCCATCGCATCACGCTCGGCCGGTGTGATGTTCCGGAACCCAGTCCCGTTGACGTCATCCCGATCGACCCTCCTCCGAAGTCCGCGCGCCGTTGCCAATGGCTCTGCAAGCGCGTCAGCAGCCCGCTCAGCCTCCTGGAGGGCAATGGCCCGAAGTCGGGCCAGCCAGTACAGGTGGGCCAGTCCACGCCGGCGTATGGCCTCGGTGAGCTGGGCCGGGTACACGTCAAGCGCTTGCATCCATTCGGCTCGCTTGCCGAGCAGCTTCGACTGCTCCTCGGGCGACGTCACCAGGCGCTCGTCAATCCGTGCGATCTCCTGGCGCGCTGCGTCGGTCCGCGCTTGAAGGTTCGTAACGTGGGTCATGGCTGCGGTGTACGTTTCGGTCAGGCGGGCGAGTTCGTCATCGGCCGGCACACTGGCCAGGAAGGTCACGACGTCGGGCCGTTCCAGATCGTTGGTGGTTTTCATGTCGCGTGCTCCTCGTGTTGCTCTTCGACAGTCTTGCCCGCACGCCGGCGGATCTCGGCATTGATGGCGGCGACGTCCTTCAGCCGTTCCGGTTGCACGGCTGTGGATTGTGGTGTGCCACGGATCGCGTCATTCATGGTGGTGTCAGGCATGGGTGATCTCCTTCGTGTCCGGGGTGGGTACTGCCGGGCCTGGTCGAGCAGACCGGCTGCCTCCAACCAGGCGCCGGCGTCCATATGGCGGGGATGGGTATAGGCGGTGTGCTGGTCGTGGACCGCCTGACGCGCCACGGCTGCGTAGAGATCCGCGTACATCTGTTGCATCGGCCCTCCTCATGCTGAGTGCCCTTTCAGTGCATCATCGCGCCCCAGCCGGAGTACAAGATCCGTTCGCCCGGTCTCTGCCAGCCTCCGCTCGACAAGCGCCCACATCGGCTCGGTATGAACCTCGATCACCGCCCCTGCCGGCGCATCGCGCAGAATGGGATCGAGCAGGAGATCCCACGCCAGATCAGGCAGAATGTATGTAATAGGTCCGTGCATCATGCGACCAACTCCAAGGGTAGAACCGAAACGGTTTCGGCGGTGACGACTACCGGATCGCCGTCGTCATCCCACTCCACAGCCCGAAGCCAGGCCAGCGGTTCAGCCTCGCTCGTGCGTTCCATGCGCTGTTTATGGCGTAGGTTCCGGGTCGCCCGCTTGTAGCAGCGCCATTCGTTGTCGTCGAGGATCAGCTTCGGATCGTCGTCGTGGTTCATGATGATCCCTCATGAGCAATGCGAGCCAAGAACGCAGCGCGTTCGTCGGGTGACGCCATCTCCCAGGCACGATTGAGCTTCTCAAGTGTCGTCGGAACCTTGACGATCCCGGCATCAATCGCCGCTGCGCGCACACTCTTGTACTCGCCGGCCTTCATGCGTTCGAGAATGTCAGGACGGTCACGGGCAATGCGGGCAGTGAGATAGTCGGCATCACGCTTGCCGTTAGAGATAGATACACTATCTCTACTCCTGCCGTTGCCTATCTCACCATGCGCTGCCAACGGACCCGCCGTCGACGCTCGTGCCTGTGCCGCCTTGCGCTCATCAATCACGAGTTGAAGCATCTCAGGATCGTAGCCCAGTCCGATGGGATGCCGCGCTTCGCAGAATGCACGGTAGGATCGGAACGTTTCCCCGCGCGCATCGGTCAGCGCCTTATAGCCTTCGTGTTCCTCCATCAGACGCAGAAACCGCTTAAGTGTCAGCGTGTCACTCTCTCGGTCGTGGATGGCCGATTGCAACTCACGGCGAACTGCGATTGCCCAGGGGCGTGAGCCTGGCGGCGCTGACAGATCACCATGCGCGTTGAGGCTCGTTAGAGTTTCTTCTCCTAGACGAGTGCCTGAAGCCATTGCCACATCAATAAGCGCCAGCGCCTCAGGATCATCGTCACGGTTCATGACGTCACCTCGGTTTTGTGCGCTGCTACATACTCATCAATCCGTTGATCGGCGGCTTTCTGTTCCTTGCGTCCACTGATCTGGTTTGCCGCTTTCCGTGCGGCTTTGACATCGCCACTCGTCAGTGCTTTGGCTACTTCGGCGTCACGTCTCAGATCGTGGTCGATTCCACTTACTGGCTTACTTTCGGGTTCAAGCTTTTCTTGTTCAACCTGTTCCGACGTGGCTGGTGAATCGTAGACATCGTAGACAGTAGACATGGGAGACAAGGCCGGAATATGTCTACGATTGGCGTTTTGAGACTGATTAATCTCAATCGTAGACATATTCTGTTGTTGTCTACTGTCTATTGTGTCTCCTATGTCTACGATTGACGCATCATCTTCAGGCACATAGTATTTTTTCGTGCCCTTGGAGTTCGCGGTAAATGCCAGTGAACCGGCCTGAACCAGTGAATCCAGGACGCGCGTGGATTCATCGGTTGATATGCCGCGAATATGCCGGCGGAGATCGTTGATCGTCGCGCCGCCGAGGTGAATAATCTTCTGTACCATCTTGTCTTCAAGGATGGATGCTTTCGACAGTGCGCTCTGCCCGGCAAGTTGATCAATGAGGTTATGCAAGTTTGCCCGCCATTCCTCGGCAATCTGCTGCCCGCGTGCCCAGTGGCGTACTTCGATCCGCCCCGTATTCTCAAGACTGGCCAGGAGCATCGCGATCCGCAGCGCCTTCTCAGGAAAGCGCGTGTAGCTGCCATCCATATCAGTGTCATCACTGCTGATGATGAGCCCGCGCATTGCCTTGAAGTAGGCCAGATACGCCGCGTATGCGTCATCGGAAAGGCTGCATACTTGGACATCAGCCGGCGTGATCGTCGCAGTGTACTCACCCGTACCTTTACCGTTCCGTGTGCGCTCTTCGAGATCAACCGTTGGCGTCCCCAGTCGCGAATGCCACTGCTGTAAGGGCATCACGAGATGTGGGGGAATGATGCGCTGCCCTTGCGGAAATGCCGCCTCAAGTGTTGGCCGCGCGTCGACCGGTGGCGCGACGAACGCCCAGCGGGCAAAGAAACCGTCAGACCAGAGCGCGCTGCCGTTCTGCGCATATGGGGCGAGATCAGCCGGCGTCATGCTCGCCAGAATAGAGAGATAGGGCCGCTCGATCTCTTCCAGTCCGCGCGTGATTGTGTTATAGGAGTACCGATCGGGGCTCACATCGATCTGCCGTAGTAGTCCGCGGAAGTCCTGCATCGATCCGCCTTCACGCATCATGCCCGCGAGCTTCTGCCCAAACTCGTCATACCACCAGCCCTTCTGGCCAGCGAAGCCGAGGCCACACTGAATGCGGAACTGAGCGGTACTGTCGAGATCGCCGTACCGCTGAGGCACCTTCGCTGACATCTGGGAGATCAGCGCTTGCGGCGTGCATTCGTCAGGGGCGAGCAGGTAGGACGCGCCGACATGGCGCAATGTGTCGAGCGCGATCTCGGCAGTTGTCGACTTGGCCCAGACTGATGTGCGAGCCGTAAGGGCGATATACAGGCTGCTGTACTTCATGCCCGAGATAGGGACCGCAACGCGCCGGGCCGCAAGTGTTGAAAGCAGCCACAGCCCGCACGCCTCATGAAAGCCGTCATACGCCAGCGGCGACCACTGCCGGCTGAATGCTATATAGGCGTCAAGCCAGGGCGAGGCGCTCGCGGCAAGCGCAGGATCAAGCTGCGCGTAGGCTGGGAGTGGCCTACACGACGGTTCCGGCGCCTGGTGGACTGCCTTCGGTTGTAATGCGTCCATATCCTGCACAAGCCCGATCAGCTCGCTAGGCGTCATGCCACCGGCGAGCGCGTCATCAACACCGAGCTTCTCGCCGTCATCGGGCAACACCAGGACACGCACAGATGCACCCTCACCCTTTAGATGCTTGGTCAACGCCCGAAGCGCCTGTTGTACTTCAGGCTTGCGCGTGACGTCGTTATCGAAAGCTAAGACAACGGGGCGCCCATCCCATGCAACCGCTTCGAAGTCATCAAGTGGAAAGGATGAGCCGTCTTTATACTTGCGCCTCCAGCCCCACACGCCATTGATATTGATGGGAACGATTGCCGGGCCGAAAGCGCTCGCCAGAGCATCAGCCTTTTTGGCGCCCTCAGTGATCCAGATCGGGATCGTCGGGTCTTGCAGCGCCTCGCGGTAGCAGGGCAGCACATCAAGGCAGAGCGGGACGCCGGCGGGATGCTCGTACTTAACCTTCGATCCGGAATTATCTAGCCGTGGCTTGTCAGGGCGCAGGCTCCAAGCATGAACTGGCGTCAGCCCAAGGCGGTACTGCGGAATCAGTAATCCGGGCGTCTGCTGTTGACGGTCAAGGAAGCGGGCTTCGTGGGCCTTGAGTTGGGCCAGGCTTGTAACATGCAGGTAGCCGCGCTCGTGGGCGACGTCAGGTGAGATGGCAGGCAGCGCCGGCGCATGGCCGTTCGTCGTGCTCATCGCACACCAACTTTCGGCCATGCCGGGATGCTAACCTCAAGATGGGCCTTCAGCATGTGTGTGATAGCTTGGCAGGTGCCGCACTGTACGTCGTCAAGAGCGACGAGCAAGGTATCAAGGGGACGGGTATGCCGATCCTGTTCAGCCGTTGTCTGGGTCTCCGCTGCGCTCCAAGTCGTTTCCATAAGACTCCCTCTTGCGATAGGAGCGGTCATGGCTTATACTTGGAATGGCCGTACCAAGTATAGAGCCGCCCGCTCGCCGAATGTCCCAGCCAATGCGCTGGGATTTTGGTGTCTACGGGCCAATTCCCATAGACCAGTTAAAAAACAGAACCCATCCTTGAGGACACGGGGACCAGCCGTATCAGGATGGGTTCTTATATAGGGGCGAAAGCTGGCGCCCTTTTAGTTAGCTAGATATCTGGTTGCCGCTTGCAACCTGTGGTAGACTCAAGAAAACGAGTGCGAACCTTGGTCAAGGTTCTAGCTTTGGTGGCTGGCTCCCGCGTTTTCCTAGGACGCTTCGGGAGCCAGTTGCGTTTTGTGCATCATTCTTTCCTACATCTTTCCCACGTAGTTTACCATACCGTTCCAGAAAAAAAAACATGTCTTCATTGCGTATATTTTCCGTATTCCAGAGCTATAAATAACTGGAAAAGTTTATCTAATATTCCGGTTTTTCCGAGGTCTCCCGGGTGGTAAACCGAGCGGAGGCATGCCCTTTTCACTCGCCCACTTATTCACCGCCTTACGCCAGGCTTCGGCGGTGATGGGCCGTCCCAACAAGTGAGATGCCAGCCGGGCCACGCGTGTACGTGTCGTCTTCTGTCGGGATAGCAACTCATAGGAATACCAGAGCGCCGTCTCCTCTGGGTCTGGGAGCTCCTTGATACGGCGCTCTATATCGGCAAGAACGGCATCAAAACATTGACGTAACCCGTGCTCCTGCTGATCAGTCCATGGCCGCGCCGCGATTTGAGCAGCAAACCGAAAAAGCTGGTATGCCTGTTCGACGCCGGCGCGTTCGGTGAGGTCATACAACTCAAGCGCGGTCACGCCGTTGAGAAAGATCCGCTCCTGTTCACCGGTTGTGTGGTTAGGAACGTCATACCCAAAGGCCCATCCCGAAAACTGAAGCCGGACCTGATCGCGCTCCTTATCCATCACCTAGTAACCTCCTCCACCACGGCCGCCGCTCCGGTTCTGCCGGCGGCTCGTCATCCTTCGGCGCCATCAGCAGGGCGATCTGGCGATCCTGGTCTTGCATCTTGGCTTGAAGGAATCCCACTTGCCCGGCGAGCTGCTCATTCCTTCGTGTCAACTCACTCACCATCTCCAGCGCCTTCATAAGCTCAGGCTGTGGGCTGTCAGTGGCCCTGTCTGACACATTGTCAGAGGCGACTGACGCTTGACGGTCATCGACTGACACAGCGTCTGACAGCAGTACCCGCACGCCTTCGAGAGTGTGCTCAGAGTCAAGCTTGCCCGCCTTGATGCGACGCCAGATCGTACGCTCTGACACTCCCAGCCTGACAGCAGCCTCAGCCGGCGTCAGTGCGTCAGTCACCCTGTCAGACAGGCTGTCAGTCATTGTCAGTCAGCTAGCTTGTGGTGCGCTGTTCTGTCTTTCGCGCGGCGATTGCTTCTCTCAGCAATACCAGGATCTCAGCATTGAGAGATCGCACGTCCTGATCAGCGAGCTGGGCAACAGATGCATGCACATCTGTTGGTAGGCGGAGAGTGATCCGCTTTTCGTCGATTTCTGTTTCCATGATGCCCTCGTTGATTGACACCAGCATACCACTACTCCTTGATTATCGCTAGTTGACATGACACTATTATAGTGCTATTATAGTGCTACGTCAAACAAAGCGACCCGAGCAAGTGCGATCAACACCGGCCCGGGTCTAGCACCAAAGGAAAGTGAGTTCCCATGGCAAACAGTAGTGTAACCGCCGCCGTCAACCGCTCCACCGTCGCCCTGGCCCTCGCGGCCGCCCGTACCGAAGCTGCCAAGCATCAGGCATGGATCAACGCGATCAACCGCGCGGCCCTGAACCTTGAAGCGTGCCCCTGGCAATTCGATGGTGAGATCCTGATCATCACCAGCGCCACGAGCGCCGTTCGCTACAACGTGACGCCGGAAGGATGCCAGTGCAAGGCCGGCGGCTCGGGTAAGCCATGCTGGCACAAAGCAGCATGGCGGCTGCTCTGCAAGGCTGCTGAGATGGGCCAGGAGGCACCCAGCATCGGCGTGACCTATAAGGGCACGTATTACAGCGCTGAGTCACTCGAGGCCAGCGAGCAGGCCCGCGCGGCCCGCCCCACTATGGAAGAGCTCCAGGCCGCCGCTGATGAGCTGTTCGCATGAGCCGCTATGAGGTTGAGCTGCTCGACCTGGCCAAAGAGATCGCAGCGTGTGAGCGTATTCCCATGGCGGTTGCCCTGGAGCGCGCCACCGTCGAACTACGCGGGCTCGTGGTGTATGCCCACGACTGGAATCAGCACGCGGCCGAGGCGCAATGGTCACTGATCAGCGTAGCACAGACGGCGTAAGGAGGTGTAGCAAGGGCGCTGCAACCCCCCCCCAGTCGTTGCAACGCCCTCCCTAGCGTCGTAACTCTACGCCAAGCGCTCGTTACCGTGAAGGCCTATAAGTCCAGAGTGCGAACGGTACTAAGAGAGGAGGTGAGGCAAGCGGGATAGCCCGGCAACTGGGGAAGAGGTGTGGCTGCCCCAGCCACCGGGCACTGAAGGTTCAGCAGAACGTGTGCCCCGGCAACTGAGAGCAACTCTCCATTGAAACTCCCAGCCACCGGGAGCACGATTCATAGCAGAAGGTATGCCCGGCGACTGGGAGGAAATCGGCGCGAAATCTCCCAGTCATCGGGAACACCAGTCTACAACGAACGTCGGTTTGTCTCCAATTGGAGACAACATGTGTACAAATGTTCTGTATGACGGCCCGCCGGCGCCGGGTATGCGCCGAAGCAAACAGAAGCCCGCTGGGGGTGGATCAGGCCCAGCGGGCGCCAGTCACGAAGGAACAGCCAATCATGACCACCACCAATGGTACACCCACAGCTGTCGATGGGTTGCAGGAATATCCAGACTGGCTGAAGAAGGGTCAGGAAGCGCTCACCGTTATTCGCGCGGTTGAAGCGGGGACGGTCGGCGACGGCGGCATTACGTATGTGCGGAAACATGGCGACGTGCTGACCATGCTTACCGATGACGGCGTCATTTGGACGATGGATGCTGATGCGCCAGCAGGGCAAAGCTTCAGGGAGTCGGAGAAGATGGACGCTGATGCTATGCGCCGGCTCTACAATTTCTTTTGGCCGATCGCCTGGGCAGAAATGATCGAGATCGCGCGGAAGCTGGACAAGGCACGGAAGACCCCAGAGGATGATGAGATACTGCGAGCGGGGTCGACAACAACGTAGCCCGATAATCACACGGTTATCGGTATGGGCGCCCTGGCTTCGGCTGGGGCGTCTTCGTGCGTCCTGACGCCACTGGGCAGGCTCACAGTGCCTATACAGCGCGCGCGGCATCAACGATGGGAATGTTAGTAGAATGTACTAACATTTCGTGCGACCCACGCGCGCGGCATCAACTGCGAAGTCAACAGCGACTTTGTCAGATTTTGGAAGATCTTCCATTTCTCGGTAAAAGTCCTATTTCTCGACTTATGGATTTCTGGCGGTACTCAAGTGGAACCGCCAGAGAATCACACGGTTATCGGTACGCGTGGCGCCCCTGGTGTATGCTGGGGGCGCTGTGGTGCCACACGAACGTGGCCGCGTTCTTGCAAGCCCAGCCGAGCATGGAAGCACCACTCATCGTCGTTGTCGATGACACTCTGATCACACTCAAGCTTGTGTCCATCGTCCTGACGTATGCAGGGTATCGCGTAACCACATATACAACCGTTCCAGAAGCCATTACCGCTATCACATGCAATCAGCCTGCGCTAGTGATCCTTGACCTCTGGATTCAGGCTCCAGACGATGGCTGGGATGTGTGTGCCGCGCTTGCTCGTGACCCTTCTACGGCCACCATCCCGATCATCATCTTTACGGGAGCAAGTCCCGATAGACGCAAGCAGCCGGCACATATCCACCCCAAGTATCTGGCCTTCCTCGATAAGCCTTTTGAACTCACGGATCTTCTGACTGCTGTCAAAACTGCTCTCGCCTCGTAGTCCGCTCGCTGCCTTTCCCGCCTATTCTGAGCCATCCCACGCGGTGACAGCGGCAATGGAGGGGCGTCCTGAGGGCTGGGAGTACTTTTGTCTTTGCTACAACCGGCACATCGTTCACTCTGCCAGAGAGGCGCACACGGTATGGTTATCCCTGGAGAAGGA
>MWWB01000239.1_pt1 | contig 12928 bp, 9 predicted proteins | sample 1047291 | NCBI WGS metagenome assembly MWWB01 (sample SAMN06349976, study PRJNA376086) | soil metagenome | isolation source: MS4-1 sample Antarctic (ecotone) soil | place: Antarctica | reverse complement strand
ACTTCTCGGTATATCCGCGGCAGGGCAGGGTAAAGCCAGAGCTGTGAATTCCGCAAAACCTGGCAAGCCACAGGAAATCACTGAAGAGTACGAGGCTGAACCTTTGACAGAGCAGGGAAGAGAAGCGGTTCTGAAAACAATGCAGGAATACATTGGAAAAGGACAACAGGAATTTGTAATGTGCCAGCAGGATACCTACACCAAAGAAGATTGGGATTGGTTAATGGCGGAGTTAAAACATGAAAATTCTAAGCCTGGCACGAGCATTTTTACTCACTGACTTTCCTTATTTCCAATTCCACCCCTCTATCTCAAATAGAACCTACCTAACCCACAAATCAGAAAAGAATTTAATAAACTGTGGACTCGTGTTAGAATTTGCTCACTTTACGAATGATTTCAGCAGACGAACAAATTGGACGATATAAAATCCGTTCCGCAATCGGAAAGGGCGGTATGGGAGAAGTTTATTTAGCAGAAGACACTCAACTGAAACGCTCCGTCGCGCTCAAACTGCTGCCTTCGGATTTCATTGAAAACGAAGATCGCCTGCGTCGCTTTATTCAAGAAGCTGAAGCTGCCGCCGCGCTCAATCATCCGAATATCGCTCATATTTATGAGATTGGCGAATCGGACGGCACGCGCTTTATTGCGATGGAGTATGTTGACGGCGTGACGCTCAACGATAAGATTCATAATGAGAAGACTCCGCTGAAAAAACTTCTCAAATATCTGACGCAAGTTGCCGAAGGATTAGCCAAGGCTCACGCGGCAGGCATCGTGCATCGAGACCTCAAGCCGGACAACATTATGATTGCCCGCGATGACTATGCAAAGATTCTAGATTTTGGATTGGCGAAACTCGTCGAGCCGCAAAGACCGAAAGGCACGGAAAGCGATGCGTCCGGCGAAACGGCGACGGCTATTTTGGCGCAGCACTCAACGCCGGGAATGATAATGGGCACGGTCGGCTATATGTCGCCGGAGCAAGCGCAAGGACGTGTCAGAGAAATAGATCATCGCTCGGACATCTTCTCCTTCGGCTGCATTCTCTACGAAGCGGCGACCGGACGGAAAGCATTTGAAGGCAAAGACCTGCTTGATTCGCTGCACAAAATCGTTCACGCGCCGATGCCGCAGATTAAAGACGTAAATCCGAATGCGCCGCAGGAATTGCAGAGAATTGTTCGCCGATGTCTGGCGAAAGAGGCGGACAAACGATACCAGTCAATCAAAGACGTGGCGATTGAACTCGATGAATTGCGGCAGGAATTAAAGGATCAAGCCGCGCCGGAGTATTCAGTTGAACCCGACTTAGGCAGCGATGGACGGGCAAACAGTTCGCAGCAAGCAAAGGCGGAAAACAGTCAGAACCTGTCAGCTAACCTAACTCAAACAGAAAGCACACATCCGACTTCAAGCGCGGAGTATTTGGTCAGCGGGATTAAGAGTCATAAGAAAAGCGCGGCGATTGCTTTATTAGTTTTTGTCATCGCCGCCGGCATCGGGCTGTACAAGTTTATCAATTGGTCTGGCTCGACCCCCCCCGCGCCTTTTCAAACGCTGAAGATGACACAGTTGACCTCCAACGGCAAAGCCACGTCTGCCGTAATCTCGCCCGACGGCAAACAGGTGGTTTATGTGATTACTGAAGGCGGGCGGAAGAGTCTCTGGCTCAGGCAGGTTGCCACGGCGACCGACGTTCCATTACGTGCGCCCGAAGATATTAATTATTTCACGCTGACCATCTCACCCGACGGCGAATTTCTTTACTACGCTTCCGGAGGCACGAGCGTTCGGAATCGCGTGCTCTACAAAATGCCGGCTTTCGGCGGCACTTCCAGAAAAGTTATCGAAGACGTCAGCAGTCCGATTAGCTTTTCCCCGGACGGCAGGCAGATTGCTTTTGTCCGCAACGGGGATGAAGAGAGCGCGCTGCTGATTGCTAACGCCGACGGCACCGAAGAGCGAAAGATCGCTATCCGTCAGGCACCGAACTCTTTTGGGAATCTCTTTCAGGGCGGGACGGCATGGTCGCCCGACGGCAAAAGAATCGCAACAATTGCTCATGGCATTGAAACCGACCGTAGATTTCAGAACGTGGTCGAAGTGCCGGTCGAAGGCGGAGCGGAACGCCCCCTGACTTCGAAGCAATGGTTTCAAGTCCAGCAGCTGGCGTGGCTCGCAGACGGCAGCGGACTGTTGATGACCGCGGCAGAGCAAGCGGCAGACTTTCAAGCCAAGCAAATATGGCATCTCTCTTATGCGAGCGGCGAAGCGCGAAAAATCACGAATGACTTGAAGAATTACGAAAATATCAGCCTCAACGCCGACTCCAGCATTCTGGTCACGGTGCAGGGAGAGGAAGACGCGAATATCTGGATGGCACCGAACGGCGACGCCAGCCGCGCCACACAGCTGACATCCGTTTCCAGCAGGATGGACGGGGCTATCGGCGTTGCATGGACGCCTGACGGCAAAATCGTTTATTACTCGATGACGAGCGGCAAAGAAGGCATCTGGATTATGGAGGCGGATGGGAAGAATAGAAAACAACTAACCACCGGCGAGACCGCAGATTTCTTCCCATCAGTCTCGGCGGATGGACGCTACGTTGTCTTTACTTCGGAGCGCACGGGCAGACGAGAAGTCTGGAGGATGGACATTGACGGGAGCAATGCGAAGCAATTGATTCACGGCGGAACCTATCCGCAAGCCGCCGCCGAGTGGGTGGTCTATCAAGCAGGGCGCCATCTCTGGAAGGCGCCGATTGACGGCGGCGAGCCTGTGCAACTTAGTGACAAAGATTTGGCATGGTGTGCCGTCTCGCCTGACGGAAAGCTGATCGCCTGCGCGATGCGGGCGCCCTTACCTGCCAATCTAGCTATTATTTCAATCGAAGACGGAGCGCCCATCAAGGTCTTCGATGCTCAACCACGACTTTCGGCGCGTATTCGCTGGACGCCTGACGGTCGCGCGGTGACTTATGTTGCACGTCAGGATGGTATGGATGATATTTGGAGTCAACCGATTGACGGAGGTAAACCGAAAAAGCTAACTAACTTCAAATCCAACCGAATATTTTCTTTTGATTGGTCACGCGATAACAAACTCGTTATCTCGCACGGTAGCTCAACATCCGATGTCGTCTTAATCAGGAACGTCAAATAATGGCTAGAAGCCTCGGCACATATTGTGGTCGCTACGAAATCGTTTCTTTTGGGCAGACACAAAGGAAAAGCGGGCGACGGACAATTTTTGAAACGCGGAACTTGTGTCAATATTTAAGGTTGAAAAGATGGCAGAAGAAAAGGCGGACAATTTAGCGGTTGGCAATCTGCTCGGTCATTACCGGATTTTACAAAAACTTGGCACACACGTCATTCCTTCGACATCACTGATAGATATTCTGGCGAAGTCCCTCATCAGCGGCATGGGAGAGATAGAGCAATACGGTCTTTATAAAGAATACATAAGCAAGACGGTAGATACTTCTTTCCCTCGTGGTCGGATAATGATGGGAGCCACTATGCAGCGTCATCTGGCGCGAGGTCGGAGCCATTCAGTAACAGCTTCCTGGTTCGAGCATTCGGCTAATAATGCTCCTAACCGATGTCTGAAGTACGCGATTTGGCTTCTCTCGCAAAGGTATAAATCAGTGACAATGCAGAAGGGTCAGAGAAAGATAGTCTCCGATCTGAACCGGATTTATCATCTTTTCGAGAACACTTCACTCGATAGGTCAAAGTCCTTTCTTAAAGACAAGATAGTCGGTGATCCGAGCCGAATGCCTGTGCTGCGTTCTTATTATTCGCCTCTTTTGCATCTGGCAACCACCATCATTGAAAATAAAGGAATATCGTTCAACGAAAAAGGAAGCGACATGCTGTTGCCTTCGATGATTTTCGACTTCGACGTGGTATTCGAGAAATATTTACGCAAAGTATTACAAGCTGACCTCGAACAGCTCGACCCAACTCTTAGGGTTCTGGATGGGACCATTGCCGGAGCTGGCAGCGGATCAAAACTCCTCTTCGATACTTCTGTCCATAAGGTAAGAGCTAATCCTGACATTGTTGTCAGACGAAAGGACGAAGCTGAGACAGAGAAGCTATATCCAGTCATTTTGGATGCTAAATATAAGCCCGTCGATTTTCCTGATCGAAGCGACATAAATCAAGCAATCGGATACGGATACTCATATCGCTGTAAGAATACCGTCTTGGCTCATCCCAAAAGAGAAAATGGCAGGAGCGGTCTTCATACTATTGGCAATATCGGGGAGTATAACTTCTACCAGTATATTTTTGATATGGATTGCGAGAAACCCGAGGAAGAAGAAGAAAGATTCGTCAAAGCGGTTCAGTCATTAACAGCTCCTAATGACCTGCTCCCGTAAAATTGGGGCTGGACAATTTCACAAAGTATACTCTCCGATACTCTATAAAATCGTGTCTCAATTGATGTCTCAATGATATTTTCTCATAGCGTCTTAGGAGTTTTAAGATTAGGAGTTTACGACTCAAACCAGATAATTTTGAACAAAGAAAACATTACATTCACGACTAAAAATTTAATTGCAATTGAAAAATAATTCCATATCTTAGTCAGAGAAAATGGCCTATATCATACTTTTTTTTATCATGCAAGACTCTGTGATTGCATTTTTCTATACGGTATGATATAATGTCTTATAAATTGTTTTAAAGAGCAAGAAATACTCAGAAGTTATAATTGATGATATAGCTAGATATAACTTAATCTTAGGATGAAAAAGAAACAAATTTGTTTTTGATAATGAATTAAAGTACATAAAATCCCACTATAAATATAAGTGAGGAAGAATAAATTGTCAAGACGAAAAGATAATATGAACGAAACAATTAATAACGATAACGGAAAACTTTATACGGAACAGGAGGCTGCGGAATATTTCAATTGGTCAATTTTTACGATGCGTGAGATTAGAAAGGCTGGACTCATTCAGCATCTTATTTTCAACAACAAAACCATTCGCTATACCTTTGAACAACTCGAAAAATACAAAAACGAACACCTAATTACAGATGTTGTTATCTGGGAAAAATAAATCAGAGTATTAAATAAAGAACTCAGCTAAATAAAAAAGAATCATTTTCTCAAACGCTCAGCTGGTCCTTTCAGTAATTCAACAAATTTAGAAAAGTCCAATTCACGGCAGAAGACTAATTGCCGTTGCGGGAGAGGTCTGCCTTTTTTCATGCGGTCAGGAAGACAGATAACCCCAAAGCCGAAACCACAAACTGACTCGCGCCAAAATTAAAAGGAGATGTAATTTATGAAAATTCAATAAATCATCCGAATAACGAGGTAACTAAATGACAAAAATATCAATAACCGAGTTCTTATCGACAATCATTCCCGATGAGAACGAACCCATTTATTTTAGAAGCATTGCCCCAAAAGGCATTGATAACATTTATTCGAAAACGTTTACGACGACAACGGGAACATTATCGTCAGATACCAAACTGCGAAAAGAGTTAAAAGAAGCCAACAAACACAGCGGCATCTATTTTGTAGTGAATTCTGGCGGCAAGACCGATAAAGAAATAAAACGATACAATGCGTTTTTCGTCGAGAATGATGATCTTCCAATCGCGGAACAGCATCAGTTACTCGAAGTCGCACCCATCCCGCCGAGCATCAGAATCGAAACAAAGAAATCAGTTCATGCTTACTGGTTAATTGACGGAGACTGTTCCGAAACCGAGTGGCGAGAAATCCAAGCCGTTCTGATAGCTTATTTCGACGGCGATAAGAAAATCAAAAATCCGAGCCGCTGCATGAGAGTGCCTCATTTTCAGCATCTTTCCTTTGACGAAGAAACCAGGCAATACGGCTTGAAGCAAATCAAAATTACTGATTTTCGTCCCGAGAAAAGATTTTCGGTCGAAGTCATGAAGCAAGCCTTTTCCCAATCTGAAACAAAAGCTGAACCTGAAACGGGTTCGGCTTTTGATGTGACGAGTGTGACAGGTGTGACGAGTGATTACACAAAAGAAATTTTTAGTACATGGGATGAACTAAATGCGGAGCTCGGCAGACGAATCATGGATGAAGCGAAAAGGAATTCTCGAGGCAAATATGAAATGAGGTGTCCTGTTCATGTCGGGAAAAGCGACACTTCTCTTTTCTTTGATCCAGAAAGTAAAAAGATGAAATGTCTTGCGGGTTGTTCTCATGTTCAGATTCTTGAGGCTTTTGGACTTCCATCTGAGCCACAGGTTGCGGGTAGAAAAGATAAAGAGGCGAATGGGAAAGAGGCGAATGAGGCTGAAATTCAAGACGGTAAATCTTCCCTGGCGGCGATGCTTGTCAGTTTAATGGGTGATGCCGAGCTGTTCACCTCTCAGAATGATGAACCATTCGCCAGCGTCAGAGTTAACGGGCATATCGAGAACTGGGCAATCGAATCGAAAACCTTCAGAAATTGGTTAGGACGCAGATTTTATGAGGCTCATCAAAAAATCGCTTCGGAGAATGCGGTCAAGGAGGCTCTAGCGACTTTATGCGGGAAAGCAAAATTCGATGGTCAGCAGAAACAGGTTTATATCAGACGAGCTGAATTCGGCGGCGCGGTTTATTTAGATTTGGTAAATGACGATTGGCAGGTTGTGAGAGTAACTTCAGAGGGTTGGGAAATCATTTCGGATTGCCCTGTTAAGTTTCGCAGATCGAGAGGAATGAAACCGCTTCCGCTTCCTGTCAGAGGTGGTTCTCTTAATCAGCTAAACAAGTTTCTAAACATTTACGGGGATGACCTTGTGCTTGTTAAAGCATGGCTAATCACGACTCTGAAAGCTGATATTCCTTACCCGATTCTTGTTTTTGCCAGCCAGCAGAACTGCGGTAAATCGACTTCTGCAAATGTTTTATGCAAGATGGTTGACCCAAATCTGGCGGAATTGGTGTCAAAGCCGAGAAGTGAAGAAGATTTATTTGTCTCCGTTACAAATCGCCTTGTTGTTGCCATTGATAATCTTTCCTACATCAGCGATACCTTTTCTGATTCCTTATGCAGAATTGCTACGGGAGGCGCGTTTACCAAAAGAAAAAACTATAGTGATTCCGATGAAACAATCTTAATTGCCAAGAATCCGCTCATCATAACTGGTATCGGGGATATAGCAACAAGAGGTGATTTATTAAGCCGAAGTATTATTATTCATCTTCCGACAATAACCGAGAGAGCTTCTGAAACCGACTTTTGGAAAGACTTCACAGATGCCCAGCCAAAGATTTTGGGCGCATTGCTGGATTTAATCAGCGAGGGGTTGAGAAACTTTTCAGATGTTGAAGTAGAAAACTGCGAAGCCAGAATGCTGGATTTTGTGAAGTTCGGAACAGCAGTTGAAAAAAGCCTCGGGCTGGAGAAAGGCGGATTCGTCGCTTTATGCAATAAAAATTACGAGAACGCCAACAAGATAGCTCTCGAAAACAATCCTGTAGCTATAATCATTTTTCAATTTATGCAGAATCGAAAAGAGTGGGTCGGCACGGCAAGCGAACTTCTAGCCGAAATTTTTATGTATTCGGATGAAGTAACGAAAAGGAATCCGCTGTTTCCTCAAAACCCGCAAAGACTTTCAAATATACTGGATAGACTCGCTCCTGGGTTTCTTTTAGAAGGAATCAATATCGATAAAGGCGACCACTTGAGAGAAAGCGGCACAGGCAACAGAAGAATAAAAATAATTAAAACTGGTAATACATCGTCACACTCGTCACACTCGTCACAAATAACAAAAGCTGTAAATTCATCGTCACACTCGTCACAAAATCAAAATACTGCACCGAGAAGATTTTATTCTCAAACTGGATTTCAAAACATGCGAAACGAAAACCAGCAAATTTCTCGTCGGCGACATCTTTCGGCAAGGAAGATGTGCGCTGGCGGGAACCCCCTCGCAGCCAATTGGCAGCGGGAAATTTAAGGCGAGCTCCAAAGCGGAGCTCATTAACAATAACGTTAGAACCATCAGAATTTTATTTGATCTTGAAATCAAAAATAATTTAATTACTAAAAATAACAAAAAATATGAAAAATTTAAATATATCGTTAAATACAATTAATCGTGTCGTGGAACTTCATCAAGCAATTAGTGAAACGGAGGCAGTGTCAGCGGGCACCGTTAACTTGACACCAGTCGCCAGACTAAAAATGTCACTGGTTAACCCCCAAAAAAGGGCGTTTCACAAATTTATCAACGAGCTATCGCTGGAAGAGAAAAGGGAGCTCTCTGCTCTGGTCTGGATCGGTCAGGGTCTTTGCGACAGTTTTGAGTCGGCTTACAAGAACGCGAAAGCCGTAGCTGGTGACGGGGACGGAACAGCCTTTTATCTTGAAGGCAAGGACTTGGCAAGGTATATTCCTAAAGCCATCGATAAACTAGAAAAAGAGGATTATTTCTCTTGATTTCTATTGACAACCGATAGCGAAAGTTCAAGGATTTCCTTTCTCTTTTGTCGAATCAGGTCTTCAATATAAGCGGCAGTCATCTGGTAAGAATAGCTGCCGCTGATTTTAGAGCCGTGCAGTTCTCGAAGATAATGTTCTAATCTAAGAATTTCGTATTCTAATCTTAGAATTTCCCTTTTTAATATCGCAGTTCGTCTTTTCTTACGCCGCTTTCCTGCTTCCATATTGTTCAAGCTAAGGCTTTTCTATTTTGGAATATCCTGAAGGAGTTGTGCCCAAACAGCATAATTTTGAATTGAGAATGAGTCAATCATTTTGCTCGTTCATTTTGTGTCAACAGCATCGGTTGAATGAAGCAAATACAATCAAAATCTTAATTAAAAAATGAGAACCGAACATTTATTTATTTTTCTGTTTTCGCTGCCTTTTTTGTTTGGAGTTAAAGCGTGATTTATGTATAATAACGGCGGTTGACTTGCTCGGTTAAGAGCATTTTATTACTCCTTGTATTGGAAGCAGAAACGAATGCGGTTCGTTGTGCTAGGAAATAGAGGTTGACAAAAGAATTATCAGGGCTTTGATAATCATCAAAACTTGGATATTTATCCACGAGCTACGTTAGGTTTTAAAACCTGCTCAAGAGATTAAAGACGTAGATTTTGAACATTACCTGAGATTTTCTAATAAAATATAGATGTAGTTTATCTATGAGTTAAAGATCTTTGTTTATGTCGCGTTGCGGGAATAAACTTCCCCGCTGCATAGAATTTTTTAACTGTTTGGTACAATTTAACTGAGAGGGAGACAAGCAAGCCTTAGTTCGCTACTTGTTACCCGTTTGAATCGGCAACAGCAAACATAAGGTGTTTTTGAATAACCTCTAGTTGCGTTTAAAAATCAGTATATTGAAACACAAGATTAGTAGTCCAACAATCTAAAAATGCTTTCTGTTATTTGCAGTGTTACGCGCAGGTAAGTAGTAGAAGAAAGCCACTTTTGAACGAGAATAAACATGACCCAGAGCTGCGTCTAAAAAACGCGGCTATTTTTGTGTCTAAAATCAGTCATTTATTATCAGATTGTTGACCTTAAAAATAACTAAATTCACGCCGCCAGCAAGCAGTAAATTGTAATTTTTTCGTGTTTCGTCGTAATGTAGGTAACTCTTTTATTTAGAGCAATTGTGGCTAAATAGCAAATTTGAACCTACCGTTGGTACTGGAGAAAAAAGGCACATTGTTGGTCGGCTGCTCAGTACCAATTGGTATCGAGAAACTGACAGTTTGTTATATCGAAATTTGAGCTTTTTAACGTCTTGCAAATAACCAAAAAGTGACCTTTTGCTTTTTTGGGGACGGTCATCTCTTACCTCTCCTTAGCATTAAGACTATCAACACAAGGGGGAGGGGGTTATTGATAGCTAATGCAGTGGCTTTTGATTGTAGTTGTCAAATAAAAAATAAGAGAGCTACTCGAATTTGACTCTCTTATTATAGCTTAGTTTTAATACTCACTAGGAAGCAAAATAGTTGTTATTGATCGATCAGCTTCGGTAATAATCCAAAGCTTTTTTCCCTTAGCCGTTCTGTAAACAGAAAGCAGTCTAAAACCGTTTTTAAGTGAGAAATCATTCTCTTGAGCGTCTTCTTTCCCGACAATTCCCCAATTGCCTGATTGATGAAGTTTGATAAATTCATTCGGCATTTGGTTTGATTCTTCAAGTGCTTCTTTAGCGCCAATTGTCATTACTGTTTGACCTAAAGGAAACAGCACTTTATTTTCTGTTTTTGTAATTGTATTCTGATTTTGCATCTTCTTTTATTCTCCAAAGGTTAAGGGTTGATGTTGAGGGATAGGAAATGTTTCGAGCATTTACCTATCCCATTACTTTTTAATGCACTCGTTCAAAGTATCTTTGAACTAATCTGGCTAGTGCTCTGTGATAACAGGGTTGCCCATCCAAGTATGCTCGGCATTGACAAGTACCATTTGCTTCATAAATCTCATTGGACTTTGACCAAATGATTAAATGCTTTCTGTCAAAATTCCAGCTTAAAAATGGATTGTTTTCAAACTCGACGGTTGCTTTTCCGATTGCCTTAATCCATCGTTTGTAATTGCCTTCTGTTAGCTGTTTGGCTTCAAATTGGTTTTGAATAGAAACTAAAGTTTCGGCTATTACTTTTCCCAAGATTTCGTTGTTTATTGTGTCTTGTAATGTCATGTTGTTGCTCCTTGATTTTGTTGATTAGTCATTTCTGACTTAAATCAAGTATAGCTTTATAGCTAGGCTTTGTCAACTTTAATCTTGCTTTTTAGCTAGAGTTTTGTTATTTTTTTCTTATGTTAGAAGGATATTTAACGACGAAAGAAGTAGCAGAAAAACTTGGTGTATCTGTTGGCAGAGTAAAACAGTTTGTCGCAGAGAAAAGATTGCCAGCAGTTAAGGTAGGTCATACTAATTTGATTAAAGAAGAAGATTTGAGTTTAGTTTCAGTAAGACAAAATGGCAGACCATCGAAAGTAACAGAGACAAGTTAAAATAATCATTGATTCTTCAACCCCCTTTGTAAAATGAAGCTTGATTTTTGTTTACAATCGTGCTATACAAGTGCGTTATGAAAACAGGAACTTCCGCCCCAATAATACCGCCGCTAGTTGCTACAACCGCCTTTTCCATCAATCCTGACCCTTCCCTGCTATATCTAACTGCTTCACTACGAGCTGCGCTGCATAAGTGTCGTTTCGTAATCGAAAACTATCAGGGATTGACAGCAATTGAAGGTGATGTTGGTTTGGGAAAATCGACTATTCTGCGTTATCTCTATCACTCTTATAGTTCTCGCAATGATTGCCGAACAGCTTTTATACATACGCCAAACTTCAAAAGTGATTTTGCGTTTTTAAAGGCTATTTGTGCTGAATTGGGTTTGCCAATTCGCATTTCAATGCAAAAGCAAGAGTCCGAACTAAACTCTTATCTTATCGGTGAGTATCGAGAAAACCGTAAAGTTATCCTGTTTCTCGATGAAGCGCAGAAGATGCCTGGTGTCCAACTCGAACTTTTACGAACATTGCTTAATTTTGAAACTGGACAACATAAGTTAATTCAAATTGTTATTGCGGCTCAATTAGAACTTCGTCAAAAGCTAGCCGACCCGTCGAAGAAAGCCCTAAGATCAAGAATATTTGCACCATCATCCCTCACCGCACTTACGCTTGATGAAACTAAAGCAATGATTGATTTCCGATGTCAGCAAGCGGGGATCAGCAATCCATTCAGTCCTGAAGCTGTTCAATCTATATATATTCTTACAGCTGGCATACCCCGTGAAATATTAAAAACCTGTGCTATTGGTATGGAGTTAATGAAAGAAGCCGGATTGAATGAGGTTACTGCTGATATGGCGGCAATGATTCATGGCGAGGCGGTATATGAATAATCCCCAACAAAAAAAACTTGCTTCATTTAGGGATTTAATGGAAGCAAAAATGGAGCGCGAAAAACGTGAGGTTGAGGTTACAAACTCACAGATAGATAGTGCCCCAAAACTTGAAATTGTGCCGAAAAATCCAGAATCAAGGATAGACCATCTAGAACCTCTAGACCCACTAGACCATCTATCGAAATACAATAGAAACTATCCTGTATCAGCAGTAAAAGATTATTCCAAGTTACCAAACTCAATTAAACGCGCTATCAAGCAAGGAGTTTTTCAAGGCTGTTCATTACAAATTTATTTATATCTTTTTTCACTCACAAGAGGTGCGATTCAACCTAGAAGGAAAGTAAGAACTACCAAGCCAAAAATTAAATCAGGTGCAGGGGTCGGCTCGGATGTTACACTAAACAAACATTTGAGTCATTTAAAGAGCTTAGGATATTTGGCAATAACGGAAATAAGGGGGCAATATCATGGCAATGAGTATGAAGTATTTATACCCGAAGAAATTGCTTCAAATACTCTAGACTCTCTAGAAGGTCTAGACCCTCTAGACCTTCAGAAAATAGACCGACTAGACCTTCTAGATTCTAGACCCTCTATCCCATCTCAAACCATTGAAAACAAACAAGATTCCGACGCGCTAAGACATTCTTTAAAGACTAATACTAAAACTGATGATGAGCCTTTCGGCAAAATGAACGAGACTTTGGCAAAAGTGTTTGAAAAAGTTTCAGGGAAATCTCCACAAAAAACGGATGCAACAAAATTAAACGAACTTGCCGAACTTCTCGCAATGGAATTAGAAATTGCCGCTGCTCGAACAAAATCGATTTCAAACGTTCCGGCATTTCTAACAGAACATCTTCGTCGCAGACTTCTCGGTATATCCGCGGCAGGGCAGGGTAAAGCCAGAGCTGTGAATTCCGCAAAACCTGGCAAGCCACAGGAAATCACTGAAGAGTACGAGGCTGAACCTTTGACAGAGCAGGGAAGAGAAGCTGTTCTGAAAACGATGCAGGAA
>MWWB01000238.1_pt1 | contig 12951 bp, 13 predicted proteins | sample 1047291 | NCBI WGS metagenome assembly MWWB01 (sample SAMN06349976, study PRJNA376086) | soil metagenome | isolation source: MS4-1 sample Antarctic (ecotone) soil | place: Antarctica | reverse complement strand
AGAAAGCAAAGATTTGGTGTGGTTTGCCAAGATCGAGCACAGCCGCAGCTTCGACCACACCGACCGGGCGGTACAATTGGGCGAGCAGCAGAAGGGTATCGCCAAGACCGGCGACCAGACCCATATTCACGTGATTGTGAGCCGGACGGAGAATCTACGGGAGTATGTGGAAGGGAAGAAAAACGAGCTGCACGAGCGCAAGAACCCCTACCACCTTAGCCCCCTGACCAACCACAAAGCCACGACCAAAGGGCCGGTTATCGGCGGTTTTGAGCGTAACAGCTTCAGCCAGCGCACCGAGCAGACGTTTGACCAGGCGTTTAGCTACGAGCGGAAGTTAACCGAATCATTCCGGTTTTTGCACGGCATGAAGTACGGCGACGAGCAGGCCAAAGGAGAGATGCAGCGACAGGCCGCAGCAGAGAGCCAAAAACGCGCTCAGAGCCACGAACAGGGCCAACGGGCAGAAATGTACATGCAACCCGGCAAAACGCTTGAAAACGAGTTTGCCGACGATTTACGGGCTGTTCTCAGTAAAGCCTACCAGCAGAAGGACGTGAACGATTTAGGCGCAGCCCTGGCCACCGCGCAGGTTGAGCGGGAGCGGCAACGAGTCATCGAGGAGCAGAAGGCCGAGGAAGCCCGTAAACTGGCCTTAGAAGCGACCAAATTAGCCGAGCAGGAAAAGATAGACCGGCAACTGAAAATCGAACAGGAACCCCGAAACGCCCCCAGAATCAGTCAGGGCCTTAGCCGATGAACGAGAATAAATTTTTGAGGAATCTAAGCCAGCAGAATAACCCCTTACCCGCTTCCAGCAGTCGGACGGTCGAACCGATATCACCCCAGCCGGTTCGACGCAACGATACCACCCCCACGGAGTATGACCCGATCAAACGCCTGACGGATGAATTGAGCCGCCACAGCCGGGCCATCGAGGGACTAAATACCCGGATCGACCGTTTGGAGGGACGACCCCAGGCGGCTACTCAAACCGAGGTACAGGCGTTGCTACACGAGGCCCGCCAGGGTGTCAGCTTCAACATCAACAGCAAACGTATCGCCGACCTTGTGCTTCCCGAATTGACCAAGGGAATGCCCAGCGCCGAGGAGATCAGGACGGCAGCCAATGCGGGAGCCACCCAGATCGCAGCCGCCGGGAACGCCACCGCCGATCAGATCGAACGGTCGGGATTAGCAGCGGCCGACCGCATCCGGTGGGCCAGTCAGAGCAAAGCCGATGTCTTCGCGGGCCGGGTTGGGTTCACCTCGTGGCAGGCGGCAGCGGTGGTCTTTTTAGGGTTCGCTCTGCTGATCGTGGGCGTGTACTGGTTGAACAGTGACCGGGAAGCCGCCTTAGCACAAGCCAGATCGGAAACGCAGGGCGTCCGGGAATTCACGAATTGGGCGAAGGCCCAGCCGGAGGGTAAACGGCTCTATGATCGCTACTACAACCCGTAACAAAACAGCCCCCCGAAATAGCATTTTTCGCAGGGCTGTTTTATAACCGGTGTTATGTTAAGAAACTATTCCGGGAAATAGGCCTGACTGGCTGACTGTTGTTGGTCGGCTTTTTTAGCCCGTTCAGCGGCATGCGCCAACGTCTCGGCTAAGGTCATGTACGGGCCTTTATGATTGACCCAGCGTTCGCCTGCTTCGTCCATTTCCTGTTCGGTTAGGCTATTCTTCATCACCCAAACTTTTTGCTCGGTCTGGGGTTTCGGCTTCTTCTTCGGGGCTGATTTGACCATACTCGTTGCGTTCATTTTGGTTGGCCGGTCGGCAACTAATAGGCCGAATGTAGCCGTCACGAACGACATAAACAACGAACAGTATCCGGTTTTGGTTGCTCCGCGCAACGGCATTATATCGCTTCTCGTCGTTGCTGTGCTTTGGATCATCCATTGCCACGAAAGCAGGGTCATCAAATAGACTTTCTATCTCATCCTGTGTATTGTCACGTTCTGGATGATCGTAGATGGCGTGTTTTCGGTTTGCGTTATCCCACTGAAAGGCATTAGTACTCATTTGTTACGGTTCATTATTGCGATCCCGCCTATACATAGCGTTCAACTTAAAAACTTTTGAATGACAGGAATCGGCACCCACCTTGAGTGCATGACGAAAGTACGGTCTTCCAATAGAGCAACCTAAAAAATTAAATAAATTAAGGAGTTAATTAGTCGATATAAAGGATGTTATGTTAAGGGAGAGAATGAATAAGACTTATATTAGGTTAATCGTAACTAAGAAAAGTACCGATACTGTTTCTACCGTGTTCATTTAATCTTCTTAACTTTTTTAGTGCTTACACCATTCGTTTTTAATCCAGCACCGATTAAAGGAGTTGCTAACTCTTCATACAAAGTGAATAAGTACTCCATTCTTTTTAAGTCGTTGGGGAAAGATTTCGGTCTATAGCAAAAGTCAACTGTGCGGTCGAGAGCATGATGAGCCTTCACTAAAGTTTGTGGCATTGTCAATGGGTCATAAAGGTCAGCAAGGTGACTGATGCTAAACGAAGCCCTAATATCTAACACGTTCTGTGCTGCTATAGCAACAGCTTTAACGTGCTTTTCCTCAGGCAATCGAGGCCAAGGGAAATTATTATATACAATATCTTTTGAATATCTATAATCGCTCTTTAAACGACCACATACATATCTCATCCAGACCATGTGCATAATAGAAGATAGAACGCCAAAGGTGTAAAGGTTGTCATCTGCAACTAACATACAGCTATCGTGTACAATTTCGTCTCCATTGAAATAACCAAACGGAACGTATGTTCGATTTGCTGACGAGTGACGAGGAATCAAAATAAATGGCTTTCCTTCTGGTTGTGTTATCTGAGCAAATAAAGTTGGTATATCAGCTAAGAACGGTCTTGAGGAATTGAGTCTAATTCTACGGACATTTTCCACCTTTTCTAATGTTTTTGGTAAAGCTCGTAGCTCAGTTGGATTTGCATCCTTTAGCCATAAACAGTATCTATTTTTTCCATTTAAAAATTCGTGTGCACTTATTAAAGGCTTTATATATTTTGAAGCTTTGGGCTCATCATTTAAAAAACTATTTTTCTCCTCTTCTGTAAATAGAAACTCACCTCCTTCAGCAGGCATATTACCGAAATTCATACCTACTACATTTGATAAGGGTTTCTGACGGCTGGAAATTATGATATTAGAGTAGTCCAGTAAGTAAGGATTTATATTTTTTGCTTCGAAAACGAGCGGTTCACCTTTAACATCATTATAAGTAAAAATCCTTTTTATTTGTTTCTGCTTAATTCCGAAGCCTATAATTACAACATGAACTGCTGCAAGTCCTTTTGCTTCGTTACTCCATTTGAATGTTTGATGAGCAAAATTTATTATAATCCCTTTTTTTAATATTTCCGGCCATATTATGCCCACTTGCGTTCCTTGCGTTACTGAGTTAGTGGAAACAAGCCCGACTTCACACTCTGGATTAAGACTTAGGTAGTCAGATGCGAGCTTGTACCAGGCTGCCACATAATCAAGCTCGCCTGCCCCCTTATGACCCTTAAATACGTGGTTTATGTCATCTTTCTGCTCTCTGGTCATGACTCTCGAACCTAAGAAAGGCGGATTGCCAAGGATGTAGTCGTATTTTAACTTCTTCTCCTCAGGCTCTCCCGATTCGGGCAGTAAAGATTGCCAGCTCTTGCGAAGTGCATTGCTATGAACAATAGTTGCAGACTTGATCAGAGGTAGACGGACGTAGTAGTCCCCAAACTCCTCTGATATGCGCATATTCATTTGGTGATCAATAAGCCAGAGAGCAACTTGTGAGATTTGGGCGGGAAATTCTTCGTATTCGATACCGAAGAATTGGTCTACATCTACTAAAACTAAGTCATTAACACTGGTAACGTATTGCCCCTTTTGTATTGCCTTAATGACTTCTATTTCTAATAATCGCAGTTCTCTGTAGGTAATAACAAGAAAATTGCCGCAACCACAGGCAGGGTCTAAAAACCGTAGGTTGGCTATTTTGCCGTGAAAGGCAGTGAGTTTGCGTTTGTCAGTTTGAGCAGTCCGAAATTCCTCCCGAAGCTCGTCCAAGAACAAGTTTTTAATAACTTTAAGAATATTCTTCTCTGAAGTGTAGTGTGCTCCTAAACTATGTCGTTCAACCAAGTTCATTACCGATTGAAACAGTGATCCAAAAATTGCAGGTGATATTAGTCCCCAATCCAGTGCACTACAATCTAACAAGGTTTGGCGCATTGCAGCATCAAAAGTGGATATAGGAAGCTGTTCAGCAAATAATTTTCCATTCACATAAGGAAATTGAGATAATGTTTCGTCTAAGTTCTTCGGACGCTTTTCTTTACTTGTATCGAGGATTTGAAATAAAATTGCTAACCGACTCCCTAAGTCCGATCCGTCTTCTCTAGTATTTTGTACTATGTAATCTTGGAAGATAGATTTATCGAAAATTCCAGTGTCGTCAGCAAACAAACAGAAGAGAAGACGTACAAGATAGACTTCAAGATTATGGCCATCATAGCCCACCTCTTTTAGCTTGTCATGTAAGTCGCCCATCTTATGAGCAGCGTCAATGTTGATGGGATCTTGTTCCTTATATGTTCGCTTTTGCTGACCCAGCATAAAGCCAAACTCCTTAATGTGTATATACAAATCCTGTATAGGAAACTCATGTTCTGTTTTCTCATCGAGATCGTATAAACGAAAATGCGCAAAGTCTGAGACTAATATATATCGTGGTAATTCGTGATCTTTTAAACCTTCAAAATAATCAACAGCTTGCCCATAAGCTTTATTTAGGTTCTTGCCTCTCGATTTATGTTCAACGATCAATACACCAGGCCAGAAAAGGTCAATAAATCCTGATCCTCTACCAATACGAGATACAGCCTTCTCAAATTGAGCCAAACGGCGACGGTCAACACCAAAAACTTTGAAAAATGCATCCCAGAAGGATTTAGCTTCCGCATCCTCTGAAACTTCGTCTTTCCATTCTTTAGAGAAATGCAAAGCATTATTCTTGATTTCAATCCAGCTAAGAACCATTTTAAAAATTGACAGTAAGGTGAAAATGTAAGTGTCGTCGTATGAAAGCACGACATTCAGTTTTCAATAATAGTGGCTTATTCGTCAGCTGTCGATAGGTTTCTGTTTTCCTTTTGACTCTTTAAGACCTAATCGAGTCAGCAGGTAGCCCGCCACGTTCTTTTCTACTTTTATCTTGCCTGTCTGTAACTCATAGGCAAATTTGTTGACCTCCTGAACCAGATCAGCCGAGTTCATGATCTGATTTACCACGTCAGCCCGCTTGATGTTCCACTTTTCCAGCAACAGCCGGACGTTCTGGTATTGAGCATCTGATACACCCACCGGAGCGGCCCCCGCTTTAGGGGGTCCATCCTTTAGTGGCAACACGATGGCTAAGGGTTGGGCTTTAACGATGAAAGTAACGCTGTTGAAGCTACGGCCACGTTTCTGAAGGGTGTAGCCGATCTCTAAATCAGTGTGCCGGTTAATTTGCTTAACTGACTCATCCAGCACAAACTTTTTAAACATTGAAATAGGCTTATACTGCTCATTGCCCTTGTCGTCAAGTAGAGCCAGCATTTTTTTGAACTCGTCCAAGCTAAAGGTTTCAGTCTGCCCTTTATCCTTCCACTGACTACACAGAGCATAAATTCGCTTAGCATACTTGCTGCCCAGGCGTAGAGCCGCATACAACTCGAAGGAGGTGAAATTGTCTTTTAAATCGAACAAGTAAGGTTTTATATCATCAGAAAACCTTACTTCAATGCGCCCTTCACCAATCATGTACTCAACCCGTTGGAACATCCAGAGTTGCTTATAGCTCTTGGCGGTTGAGACTTCAAACATACGGCTACCCATCTCCTCAGTAGCTTTTCGCAGATAGCCGTACTTGTACTCTTTCCCTGTCATGGCCGACAAGTCTTTTACCACAATCTCATAAACCCCGTCAGCCTTATCCTTCCTGAGCATTGAGAGTAGGTACAAGAATATGTCTAATTGTAATTCTGAATACTCGTAGCGGGCTGTTGTGATAGCATTATGTTGGCGGACTCGCAGCTCATTAGTCATTGATTTTTAGACATTTACCGTTTTAAGAGAGTATTTAAGCACTTGAACTGATTCACTCTTCGTAAAAGTAAAATAAAAAAAGAAATACTTTATAAATAATCTTTCTTTTGACGGACTAAACCTTTCTTTTAGAGGGACTAAACCTTTCTTTTGACGGACTAAACCTTTCTTTTAAGGGACTAAACCTTTCTTTTGACGGATCAAACCTTTCTTTTCGCCTTATATATAGGATAACAAATAGAACAAATACTTCAAATAACACAAAGATTGTGTTGCAGGAAAAAATGGCATTTAGGGAGCTGACGCAGCAAGAATACCAAAGGGGAAAGAAAAAGGCAGAAAAAACAAAAACACCAAAAAAGAGAAATCATAAGGGGGGCCTAAACTATAAATATAGTTAATACTGTTTCATAATTTGTACTTTTCTAATATTATATACCCTGTTATAATTTGACCTAAAGACAACAGGTAAAGGACTGTTTAACACTTTTCCCCATCTGCCCTTCTCTGCCGCAGTTGGTTCCCGTGGCCAGCGTAGCCGGTTCTCAATTTTGGAATCTGGTGTATTGTGCTGACCTTTCCCTTTACCAGATTAAGCCATCCGGTGCGTAGTGCGCGAAGCGGTCTTATTTAAGAGCGAGACGGAACGCTATTCCGCGTTGCTGCATACCGTTCTTCTCGCCCTACGGGGTTAATAATCAATGAGTTAAAATTATTAATTCGATTTTTTAGTAATATAGTCTGTATACTCTTTTGCTAACTAATTGATAATCAGTTAGCAACTGTATAAACTTTTCCTATATGAGCGACCGAAAAAGTCTATCTGTCAGCGCAGGTACTCACCAACAATTAGAGCGGTTAGGCGATAAATTCGGTCTTTCGCACAAAGATTTGATCGCGGTTATGGTACAGTATTTCACCGTTACCAAGGTTGATCCCCGTGATACAAAGGCTGACGTACCCGACGTAGCCTTAAAGAAAATGGCCCAGAAAGTAGATACATTGGATAAACGTATGATTGGATTTATCCGAGAGCAGGAAAAGGAACTGTTAAAGCCTATCTTGTCCGAAGTGCGGGCTATACGAACCCAGATCGGGCCAGGCTCAGGCAGTAGCAACGTTATTACACCGGAGCACTTAGAGGAGCAGCTAACGGGTGTGGTGGGGGCTGTTCAGACCCTGATGCGGCTTTCGTTCCGTACGGCTTTGGTGGATAATGCCCTACGCCCGGAGTACAGGCAGCAGACCGACGAATTGATTCAGCAGCAGGATAATCCTACCCAGTGATGATGACTAAAATAGGGGCAGGCGGGGCGGGCAGTTGTGGGGGACTGGTCGAGTACTTAGAGAAGGAAAACAAGCTCAAGCCGGAGCAGCAGGCTGAGTTCTGGTTTAGCCAGAACCGGGAGCAGTTGGCTGGCCACGAGGTGGTGGCCCAGATTGACCACAACAAGCGTAATTTAGGCCGGGAAGATGCCAAGTACTATCAGGTGATTTTAGCCCCTTCACAGGCTGAATTAGCCCATATTGGCGCAGACCCGCAAAAGTTACAGGCGTTCACCAGGGCCACAATGGAGGAGTACGCGGCCAATTTTGGAAAGGGAATAGAAAGCAAAGATTTGGTGTGGTTTGCCAAGATTGAACACAGCCGCAGCTTCGACCACACCGACCGGGCCGTACAGTTGGGCGAGCAGCAGAAGGGTATCGCTAAGACCGGCGACCAAACCCATATCCACGTCATTGTGAGTCGAACGGAGAATCTACGGGAGTACGTGGAAGGGAAGAAAAACGAGCTGCACGAACGCAAAAACCCCTACCACCTTAGCCCCCTGACCAATCATAAAGCCACCACCAAAGGGCCGGTTATCGGTGGTTTTGAGCGCAACAGCTTCAGCCAGCGCACCGAGCAGCGCTTTGACCAGGCGTTCAGCTATGACCGTTCGTTAACCGAATCCTTCCGGTTTTTGCACTGCATGAAGTACGGCGACGAGCAGGCCAAAGGAGAGATGCAGCGACAGGCCGCAGCCGAGAGCCAGAAACGCGCTCAGAGCTACGAACAGAGCCAAGGGGTAGAAATGTACATGCAACCCGGCAAAACGCTTGAAAACGAGTTTGCCGACGATTTACGGGCTGTTCTCAGTAAAGCCTACGAGCAGAAGGATGTAAATGATTTAGGCGCAGCCCTGGCCACCGCGCAGGCCGAGCGGGAGCGGCAACGAGTCGAAGAGGAGCAGAAGGCCGAGGAAGCCCGTAAACTGGCCTTAGAAGCCGGTACGCCGGAGCGGACCAAATTAGCCGAGCAGGAAAAGATAGACCGGCAACTGAAAATCGAACAGGAACCCCGAAACGCCCCCAGGATTATCCAGGGCCTTAGCCGATGAGCGAGAATAAATTCTTGAGGAATCTAAGCCAGCAGAACAACCCCTCACCCGCTTCCAACGGTCGGGCGGTCGAACCGATACCACCCCAGCCAGTTCGACGGACTACTGATGCCCCCGCAGAATACGACCCCATCAAACGCCTGACGGATGAGTTGAGCCGCCACAGCCGGGCCATTGAGGGACTCAACACCCGGATTGATCGCCTGGAGGGGCGACCCCAAGCCGCGACTCAAGCCGAGTTGCAGGCGTTGCTGCACGAGGCCCGCGAAGGCGTTAATTTCACCATCGACAGCGAAAGTATAGCCGGGCTGATGTTGCCCGAGTTGAAAAAGGGGATGCCAACCCCAGCGGGTATAAAGGCCGCAGCCGACGCAGGAGCCAGCGCGATCACAGCCGCCGGGAACACCGCAGCCGATCAGATCGAGCGGGCGGGATCAGCAGCGGCCGAGCGCATCCGGTGGGCCAGTCAGAGCAAAGCTGATGTATTCGCGGGCCGGGTTGGATTCACCTCGTGGCAGTCGGCAGCGGTGGTCTTTTTAGGATTTGCCCTGCTGATCGTAGGCGTGTACTGGTTGAACAGCAACCGGGAAGCCGCCTTAGCACAAGCCAGATCGGAGACGCAGGGCGTTCGGGAGTTCACGAATTGGGCGAAGGCCCAGCCGGAGGGTAAACGGCTCTATGATCGCTACTACAACCCCTAACAAAACAGCCCCCCGAAATAGTATTTTTCGGAGGGCTGTTTTATAACCTGTGTTATGTTAAGGGACAAAACCAATACACAGACTCGGTACGACAGTAGCCGAGTCTGTGTATTGTGTAAGAAATCTTAGTTACGAGCAACAGCTCTTCTGTTCTTGGATGGATGGGCATTTTACCGAACCGTATGAGCAGAAGACGCAACAGTCACCTGCCAACGGGCGTAACACCGTGTGACACTGGTTACACTCGTAGAAGAATTGACAGGCATCTGTCGGCATCGTTTCTGTTTGAGCATGCCCACACTGTGGGCATGTGATCGTTGATTCAAGTTGTAAGGTTTCCATAGTTGGGTGTCAGGCTAGACCATATACACGATATCTGATGCGCTAGTAGGGTAAGAAAACACCATTTTTCGCAATCGACTGGCACTCATGCCAGCGTGTATGGCTACAGCAAAAAGGTTAATTACTTCTTCGGCATGAGGCCCCAGTGCGTGAGCGCCGATGATTTGATCAGTTGACTTGTCAATCAGGATTTTAAAGGCAGAAACTGGCTCATTAAGCCTTTTTGAGGTAAACCAGTCAGTTGTTTCCTCATAATTCACCTTGACGTTTATTCCTTGTTTATGGGCTTCCTGCTCAGTTAGACCTACAGCTGCTAAGGGTGGTAAGGAAAATACGTTTGTTGGAATACCAACATACTCAATTTCGGTATGATTGCCTTTTAGTAAGTTACTGGCTGCAACGAAGGCTTCTTTGACTCCTACCGGCGTTAGGCGTAGACCAGAAGCGGAGGCATCCCCGCAAGCATATACATGAGGTTGTGACGTACTCTGAAGGTACGTATTTACGGTAATTCCTTCCTCATTGTAAGCAATATCGGCGCTCTCTAAAGCCAGTTTATCCAGTTCGGGTACGCGTCCGGCAGCGTGAACCGCCAAGGAACTACGGAAGGATATTTCTTTGCCCTCTGATTCGGCCCTGATTAAAAAAACATCAGCCTGTTTTTCGATTGCTTTTACTTCAGTGTTTAAGATAATCTCAATATCGGCATCCCGGCTTGCCTTCAATAGGTGCCCAACTAAATCAGGGTCAAAGCTTTCTAAAGGTAGATCTCCCCGATGTACGATACGAACCTTAGCCCCGCTACGCACAGCGATATGAGCGAATTCAAAGGCAATGTAGCCACCGCCAATGAATGTTATATCTCTTGGCAGGTCCGCAAGGTCTAAGAAATCAGTGCTGTCAATCAACAGCTCTTCCCCGAAAATGCCAAGCTGTCGTGGCACTGCTCCAGTGGCAATTACGAACTGAGTGGCTTTTAGCTCTTCTTCGTTTACCTTAATTGTGGTGGAAGATGTGAAGTGGGCAACACCATGATATGTCGTTATCCCCGCTTTTTTCAAACTTTCCTCCCGTTTAGCGGGTACGGCATCAACGAAGCTCCTTTTAAACTGCATCAATTCAGGCCAATCAATAACGGCTTGGGTTTTGATGCCTCTCATCTTAAGTTGGTTTGAGTGAGCGACTACCTCAGCGGCACCAACCAACACCTTTTTAGGATCGCAACCCCGTAAAGCACACGTTCCCCCATACGGACGATAATCAATGATGGCTACTTTCTTAGCCGCTGCCGCGCATTTCTGAGCGACTGTGGTTCCGGCTTCCCCCGTGCCAATGACAATAACATCGTAATGGATCATACCAATGGGGTTTTACTTTTTTAGGGGTTCGACTATCTGATACCCCGTCGATGCGATGGCTTTATGTATTTGAGAAAGTGACGTTTTTTTAGGATCGTATTTTACCACGGCACTGCCCTTCTGATACGACACTCTGACGTCACTCACCCCCTGTAGCTTAGTTATCTCTTGCTTAACATGGTGCTCGCAGCCTGTACAAGTCATGCCTTTGATGTTTACATAAGCTACTTGCCCAGAATCGGATTTGGCAGTAGCCACCAATTTTTGTGGGCCATCTTGACTGAGCCAGTTTGAATAAGAAGGAAACGTAAGGAACAGAATAGCCAGGACGGTAACCAGGCTCAGGAAGCGCTTTGATTGCCAGAAGGAGATTTTTGTTGGTTCGCAATGACAGTTCATCGATTGATCAGGTTTTAATTGTTGATACCAGGAGAAGCCCAATGTTAGGACTGTAACAAGAATGAGATAAGGCCGAAATGAATCAAGCCAACTAAATTGAGAAGCTAAACTGGTTGTACCAGCCACTATCGCCAGTATAGGGGCGATGCAACACAAGGAAGCAGCTACCGCCGTGAATAGTCCGGTGCTTATCCAAGTCAGGTTGGGGGACTTGTTCATACCATTTCAAGTTTAGACGTGGCTATTTGACTAAAAATTGGGTGCAGTATCATCGAAGCCTCCTGTTGCAAGGAATAAAACACAGTCTGTCCAACTTTGCGGGGTTGGATTAACTGGGCATCTTTTAATTTTCTGAGGTGCTGTGATACGGCCGGAATGGTCATTCTTAAAATATCACTCAAGTCGCAAACACACAGACCAGATTCTTGCTCCAAGAGGTACAGAATCTTCAATCTGGGTTCACTACCTGCTAAATTCATGACTTGAGCTAAGCGGGTAACTGATGGCTCTACTTGTCGGATTTTCTCAATACACTGCTCAATTTGAGTTTTGTCAGCATATACTCGAATACAATCTTTGTTCTCTTCCATCGATAGTAGCTTAGGCATAGACAAAGCTAAGCATTATTTATTATTTAAGCAAACTCTTAAATAACACTGGCCAGAAGAAGATACATAATCAGATACACATTGACTGCACTCGGATCGAGAAAGCCAGTTAAACCGCGTCCGCAGCCGACTTCTTAGCCCGTTCCGCAGCATGAGCCAACGTTTCGGCGACGGTCATATACGGCCCAGGATGATTGGCCCAGTGTTCCCCTGACTCATTCATTTCTTGCTCCGTCAGGTTGTTTTTAATCACGGCGACCAACTTGGGAGCGGAAGCCGCAGCCGCTTTCTTATTTGGGTTTCTGGGTGACTTGAGCATAACGATTTCGTTCGTTTTGGCTGGCCGGTCGGCAACTAATGGGCCGAATCTGACCATTTCTAATGACATATACAACGAGCAGGATTCGATTCTGGTTGCTTCGGGCTACCAGCTTAAAGCGTTCTTCCTGGCCACTGTGTCCGGGGTCAGGTAGGGCCAACGGAGCTGGATCGTAGAACAAACTTTCGACTTCCTCGATTGTGTTGGCCCGCAGCGGGTAGGCGTCGACAATATGACTTTCATTGCCCGTGTCCCATTGAAAATTAAGCATCTACTTTTTTCCCCTTTGGTTCCTTCATGCCCAGCCGGGTAAGCAAGTATCCTGCTACGTTCTTTTCAACTTTGACCTTGCCCGTTTGCAGCTCATAAGCAAACTTATTGACCTCCTGCACCAGATCGACCGAGTTCATGATCTGGTTGACAACATCAACCCGCTTGATATTCCACTTCTCCAGTAGTAGCCGGGCGTTCTGGTATTGGGCATCTGATACACCCACCAGAGCTGTGCCCGCTTTGGCGGCTCCATCCTTCATCGGCAGAACGATGGCCAGTGGCTGCGCCTTAACGGTAAAAGTGATGCTGTTGAAGCTACGGCCACGTTTCTGGAGGGTGTAGCCGATCTCTAAATCAGTGTGCCGGTTAATTTGCTTAACTGACTCATCCAGCACAAACTTTTTAAACATTGAAATAGGCTTATACTGCTCATTGCCCTTGTCGTCAAGTAGAGCCAGCA
>MWWB01000237.1_pt1 | contig 12971 bp, 10 predicted proteins | sample 1047291 | NCBI WGS metagenome assembly MWWB01 (sample SAMN06349976, study PRJNA376086) | soil metagenome | isolation source: MS4-1 sample Antarctic (ecotone) soil | place: Antarctica | reverse complement strand
GCTTTGTTTGTCCCGCCGGGAACACGCGCGCCGCCCAAATCAGAAAACGTGAGCAGTGAATTTAAATCGGATAGGGCGTTTGTCCAATCGCTCTGCGCAATGCGAATGCGGGCTTGAGCAAAAAGAGCAACGACTTCCGGCAACTTCCCCTTAAACCTTTCCTGAGTTTTTGCCGTCCATTTCAGAGCAGGGGCGTTTTCGCCCTGGTCGCGGAGAACATCTATTATATTTAAATATGCGCGGTCTAAATTTTCCGCATCCGGGTATTTTTCAATAAATTTTTGGTAACGTGAAATCGCTTCCTTGGGCTTGTTAATACGCGAATATGCCGATGCAGATTGGCTTAATGCGTCTTTGGCAATTTCCTGATCGGGAAACTCGGCTTGCACGCGCTCAAACCAATTGATCGCTTCGTCATAATTTTTTTCCTGTAGGAATCCGCGCCCGATTTGAAAAAGCGCTTCGGAAACATATGTGCCGGTACGAAAACGTTCGACAATCGCCAAAAAATGCCGACGGGCAAGCATAAAATTGCGGTTAAACTGATAAACGGAAGCGCGCCGGAAATGTTCTGTTTCAGCGAGTAAAGCAACGGTTTTACCAAAATTTTCTTTGCCGACATCCATTTCGTCTAAGGCTTTTGCGCCCTCTAAAGCAAAATCATCGGGCTGCGCCGGATTTGGTAAATTGTTTACAAGCTGCGCGAAAATTTCACGAGCTTTAACGGTGTTCTCGATTTGTGAAGAGGCTTGTCCGATAAGGGCGAGATTTTCGCGTATTTTGGGATTTTTGATGTCCGGAGTTGAAATTGTAGATTCGACTTCACCTTTTTTTTCAACAATTGTTTTCATCTGCTGTTCAAGCATCAAAACTGCCGTATCAAAATTTCGGCTTTCAAAAAAACTTCTGGCGAGCCGCTGATTTGCCGTGTTGCCTATTAGACTTTGCGGAGCAACGGTTAAAAGTTTGTTGAGATAAATTCGTTCGAGCATGAGATTTCCGCTGGAGCGCGCAATTTGTGATTGATGCCAAAGCGCGTATTCGGTTAAAACGGAGTTGCGGCTGACAACCGCTTGATAATTTGCCATCGCCGCCCCAAAATCATTTTGCTTTTCCGTAATTCGCGCCAGCAAATAATCGTAATTGTTCAGGTGAAAGACTTTTTGATCGCGACTGGCTAGATTTTGAAGCTCACGAAGAGCTTCTGTATATTCTTTATTTTCGACTGCACGACGAATTTTAGAATGAGCTTCTGTCGATATTTGAGCCGGGACGGCGAAAGAAGCAGCTACAAAAAACAAAAGTAAACGTACAATTCCAAAAAATTTGGCTGGTAGCATAAAATGACTGAATCGTTGTAAGCTGAATAGAAATTTAACTTAAATTATGATAGCAGAATCAATAAAAAATCGTGCCGTGATTTTAAGCGGAGCAGCGTTTGCCGAAGCGATCAAGAGCGAGGTTGCAGAAGAAGTCAAAAAACTAAAAGTAACTCACCGTATTAATCCGTGTTTGGTTGTCGTCAGAGTCGGGAGCGATCAGGCATCGGAAGTTTATGTCGGTAATAAAGTAAAAACTTCTCAGGAACTCGGCATCGTTTCCGAACATATTCATTTACCTGTAGATACATCACAGGAAAAACTTTTGTCAATAGTCGAAGAGTTAAACAAACGCGAAGATGTTGACGGCATTCTTGTGCAGATGCCGCTGCCGAAACAAATTGACGAAAACATAATATTAGAAAAAATAAATCCAGAAAAAGACGTAGATGGTTTTCATCCCATTAATGTCGGACGCCTTTCGCAAGGTCAAAAATCGCTCGCGCCCTGCACGCCTGCTGGTGTAATTGAAATTCTCAAACGTTCGAACATTGAAATAGCCGGAAAACACGCGGTTATTGTTGGCAGAAGCAATATTGTCGGCAAACCGATGGCAATACTTCTGCTGCAGGAAAACGCAACGGTGACGATTTGTCATTCGCGCACGAAAAACTTACCGGAAATAACAAGCCAAGCCGACATTCTGGTCGCGGCAATCGGCAGAGCCGGGTTTATCAGAAGCGAGCATATCAAAGAAGGTGCAACGGTCATCGATGTGGGAATTAACAATGTTTCCGACGAAACGCTGGCGCGAGAATTGTTCGATGAAACGGAAATTGAAAAGCGTCTAAACACGATTGCAAAGCGCGGCTCGACGCTGGTCGGCGACGTCAACCCGAAAGAAGCGCGTGAAAAAGCTGCCTACTTCACGCCTGTGCCCGGCGGGGTCGGGCTTTTAACGGTGGCGATGTTGATGAAAAATACGGTTGAAGCGGCGAAAAAAAGAAGACTGCGGTAACGAAAATATGAAACTTTCCTTTGAAGAATACAGCAAACAGGCAAGCACAACTGCTTTGTATCCGAATCGCTTGAAAAATCTGGAATACCCGACGCTCGGTCTGACGGGTGAAGCGGGCGAAGTCGCCAATATCGTCAAGAAAATACAACGCGATTTCGGCGGAGAAATAACGGTTGAAATTCGTGCTAAATTAAAGGACGAACTCGGCGACGTTCTGTGGTATATCTCGGCTTGCGCCGATGAACTCGGTCTTTCGCTCGATGAAATTGCGCAATTTAACATTGAGAAATTAGCGAAACGACACGCAGACAGTGGAAAATGAAAAATGGTAAGTGAAAAATAAAAAACCAATTTTGACTCAATTTTCCATATTTCGCTTTTCATTTTTCATAAGAACATTATGTTGAAAGTTGGTCTGACCGGTTCAATCGCTGTTGGAAAGTCCTATGTGTGTGATGTTTTTCGCGGGCTCGGCGCATTTGTTCTCGACGCTGACCAGACGGCGCGCGAAGTTGTTGAGCCAAATACAAAGGGGTTAAAAGAAATAGTTGAGCAATTCGGAGTTGAAGTTTTGCAGCCCAGTGGGGAACTTGACCGTGCAAAATTAGGCGCAATCGTTTTTACAGACACGCTGAAACGAGAACTTTTAAATTCGATTGTTCATCCACTTGTTAATGAAAAACAAAATGAATGGATGCGCGAGCAGGATCGCGGAAATTCAGATGCGATTTGCATAATTGACGCGGCTCTGATGATCGAATCGGGCGGCTGGAAGCGTTTTGACAAAATAATTGTCGTCTGGTGCGAATCTGCGATACAATTAAAAAGATTGATGTTACGCAACAATTTAAGCACCGAGCAAGCCTTGTTCCGCATCAATTCGCAAATGCCGCAGGAAGAAAAAAAACAGTTTGCGGATTTCTTGATTGATACCACACAAGGTTTTGAATCGGCAAAAAAACAAACAAATGAAATATTTAATCAATTGAAACTTTTATAAAAACAAACAGCAATTATTTCACAAAAGAAGAATGAAACCACAGATGGACACAGAGGAACGCAGTTGGAAAACCAAAAAAAAACTTGCGTTCTTCTGCGTTTATCGCGAGTCATTTTTTATTTTATTAATTTGTTTGGCAATATTTTTCAGCGCGTGTAATCAACTCGAAAAACCAAAGCCGCAGCCTTTCTACTCACAATCTACGCCGCCTCCGAAACAGGAATTTCGTTGGAGCAACGGAAAGATGCCGAAATCTTTCGACCCCGCTCGTGCTTCGGCGCCGCCCGAAACCGACATTGTTCGTGCCGTTTACGAAGGTTTAACGGAGATTGAACCGAAAACATTAAAGCCGGTTGCCGCGGCAGCCATTAATTGGAAGTCAACAGACGATTATAAAACTTGGACGTTTAATTTGCGCCGCAATGCAAAATGGTCGAACGGGGAAACGGTTACGGCAAATGATTTCGTACGTTCGTGGAAACGTCTGGCGAGATTGGGGAGGGAAGTTTCTCATCACGAGTTACTCGATAATATTGTCGGGCTTAAAATAAAGGAAAATGAAATCCGTTCAACCGGCGGCGATGTTAATTTTGATGTTTCGTCAAATAAAATTTCTGAGCAAAGTTCGCTAATTCTTAATAATCAAAGCAACACTAATATCGGTAATAATAATCAAACAGAAAGGACAAGCGAAGGCGAAAAAGAAACAGGTTTATTAGAAAAGACGAACCAAAATCACAAAACCGGAAAAAAAGCGGCGCTTGGCGTTGAAGCAGTTGATAATTACACGCTTAAAGTTTTACTCGTTAATCCTGACAAAGATTTTCCCGTCTTAATTGCCCATCCGATGTTTAGCCCGATTTTGGGCGACGGCAAAAATTTTGAATCTGAAAAAATAAACGCCGATATTGTGACCAACGGCGCATTTCGAATATCTTCGGTCGGTCAAGACGGAATCACACTCGACCGCGCCGAAAATTATTGGAACGCCGGGGAAGTCGAACTGGAAAGAGTGCGGTTTGTTTCGACTGAAAACGCTGAAAAAGCATTGGAAGCGTATCGTGCAGGTGAAGTTGACGCGGTCACAAACGCTGAGTTCGAACCGCTCGCGCTCAAGCTTCTCACGCCATTTGAAGATTTTAGACGAACAACGCACAGCGCCCTGAACTTTTATGAATTCAATCGGACAAATCCTCCTTTTGATGACCGCCGAGTGCGTGAGGCGCTGGCGATTTCCGTTGAGCGAGAACGTCTGACCGAAGGCGAGATGGAAGATGCAGCCAAGCCAGCCTTAAGTTTTTTGCCGTATCACAAAGAGCAATCTACCGGACTGATCGAAGACCCAAGCCGCGCCAAAGAACTTTTGACCGAAGCGGGGTTTCCTGATGGTGAAAATTTTCCGCAAGTGAGACTGCTCATTAATCGTAATAATATCCAGCAGAAAATTGCGCGAAGCGTAGCAAAGATGTGGAAGCAGCACTTGAATATCAACACTGAAATTACCGTTAAAGAACCATTTGAGCTTGATATTGCCAGAGAATCTAACGAATTTGACGCGATAAGACGCGGTGTTGTGCTGCCGACATCAAACGAAACAGCTAATATGCTGAAGATTTTCCCGGTTAAAAAAATCAAGGAAACTCAATCGAATAAAAATCTACCGATTAGGGAAAACGAATCAAATATCGAAATAGAAAAGGACGAAAAATCCAACCTTAAGATGCCAAACAACGATGAATCGAGTGATAATTTACCTTTGTCGCCCGAAGATGAAGAAAACGGAGAATTTTTAACGGCAGACAAAGCTATTTTTGAGTTCCCCGCCATTCCTTTGTATTTTTCAACATCTTATTCTTTAATCAAGCCTTACGTTCAGGGTTTTGAAATCAATACTCTGGACGCTCCCTCGCTCAAAGCCGTAAAGATTGATAATGACTGGCAACCAAAAAAAGCAAACGGTGAATCGAAATAGCAAGTTAAAATTTCCGTGTTTTTTATTGTTATTCAAATCATGTTTTTAATGTCTGCGGAAATTTTTCTTGCCTGTAATTTTAAGAAGTGGTAAGTTTAACGAAGTTTAACATTTACTTAACATATCTCTTCCCCAAATCTGTTTTCAGATATTCCTGGTTAGTATTCTTTGAAGGATTTCTATTATGGCGCGAATCAAATTTATCCAAGTTCGTACAGTTTTCGCTCTTTGCATTCTATCTTCGTTTCTTATTAGCTGCACAAGTTCGGCAAGCAGTCGTTTCTGGGGTAGAACGCAGCCGCCGCAAGACAATGTTTTGCGTTATATTTCAGGGTCAGAACCTGAATCGCTTGACCCGCATGTCAGCACAGGGCAGCCGGAAGCGCGTGTTTATCTGGCGCTTTATGAAGGTTTAGTCGAATTTCACCCAAAAACAATGGAAGCGATTCCGGGAATTGCCGAAAGCTGGGAAGTAAGCTCTGACGGCACGGAATATCTTTTTCATCTCAGACGAAACGCAAAATTCTCAAACGGTGATCCGATCAAAGCGCAGGATTTTCTGTTTTCGATTCGCCGCGCGCTGTCGCCGGAGATCGCCGCTAAGGGCGCCGATCTCGCGTATTATATTAAATATGCCGAAGCTTATAACCAGGCAGGAGTTTTTGTAAAAGACCCGCAAACGGGCAATTTTCTGCTCAAAAAAGATTTTGTCACTGACGAAAAAGATAAAGCCGCGCTTGAAACTGCCAATCAGCCGACGGAAAATTTGCAAAGCGCTTCAGAAATGCACAAATTTCTTGACGAGCCGGAACGCCTTGTTTTGAAGGGTGAAGAAAAGGCGCGTGCTAAAGAACTCGAAGCAAACGTAAACTTGAAAGCGGCAGTCGAAGGCAAAGAATTTGTTCCGGTAACAGAGGAAAATTTGGGCATCGAAGCGGTTGACGATTACACTTTCCGTATCAAGATGCGCCAGCCTGCTCCATATTTTCTGGGACTTTTAACTCATCAATTATTTCGCGTTCTGCATCCGCCGACGGTTAAAAAATTCGGTAAAGCCTGGGCGCGACCGGAAAATATTGTCACTAGCGGCGCTTTTAAACTTGCCGTCCATAAACCTTACGATGAATTGATTGTCGTCAAAGACCCAAATAATTGGGATGCGGGGAACGTCAAACTCGACGGCATCGAATTTTATCCGCTTGAAGAAGCGACGACGATGATGAATCTTTATAAAGCGGGAAGCGTTGACGCCATCTATAATCATACGACTCCGGCTTCATGGGTGGGAGAAGCGAAAAAATACAAGGACGAATATTTGAATTTGCCTGAGGTTGCCATCGAATTTTACAGTTTCAAAGTCAAACAACCGCCGTTCGATAATTTGAAAGTGCGGCAGGCGTTTAGTTTAGCTGTCAATCGCGACGCGCTCGCCGAATTTCGCCGGACGGTTAAACCACTTTACGATTTTACGCCGGAAGGAATTTTTCCTAAATACGAAGAAGCACGACAAAAAGTGCAAGCCGAAACTCGCCGAACAAAGAATATCTCGCAGGAAGAATGGAACGCTAACCGTCGTTTTAATCCTGAAAAAGCTCGCAAATTATTAACTGAAGCCGGTTATCCGGTGCAGCAAAACGGCAATACTTTTTCGTGTCCGAGTTTTCCGCTCGAAAAAGCCATTATTAACTATAACACGGCGGAATCAAACAAAGCCGTGGCTGAATTTATGCAGGCGCAATGGAAACAAAATTTGGGAATTACCTTACCGCTCAAAAATATGGAGTGGAAGACATTTCTCGATTTCCGCAACAAAGTCCAGTATGACGGCATCGTGCGCCACGCCTGGGTGGGTGATTACATGGATCCGTTCACTTTTTTAGGCTTGCATTATACGGCGCAAAATCAAGGCGCGACCGGTTGGACTGACCCAAAATATGACACGATGCTGGATGAGGCGAACAAAACCGTCGATGAAGCAAAACGCTATGAAATGCTTGCCAGCGCCGAACAATATTTAATGGACCAGCAGCTTTTTATTCCGCTGATGACACAGGGCACAAACTGGATGAAAAAACCTTATATCAAAGGAATGTATCCGAATCCGGGAACGCTGCACCCCTGGAAATTTGTTTATATCGAGCGCGATTCCGCAAAGTGGGATGTCGATGTGGATAATATTATGAAAGTCCAGGACGCGGCAGTAGAAGAGCAGGTAAGCCGTTTAATGAGTTCGCAAAAAGTGGTAAACGCTACCGAGTAATTGAACTTTCAAAATACAATCAACCGACTGCAAAAATAAAAAATATGCTCAGTTACATCATTCGTCGATTGTTAATTATTATCCCGATGGCTCTGCTCGTCGTGACCTTGACGTGGGTTTTGATCCGGTTGGCGCCGGGCAGTTTTTATTCGGGTGAAAAGAAATTACCCGCCGCCATCGAAGCGAATATCAAGAAAAAATACGGACTCGACAAGCCTTTTTATCAGCAATACGGAATTATGATCGGGAATATCGTGCGCGGTGATTTCGGCGATTCGCTCAAATACGAAGGGCAGACGGTCAACGAAATCATCCGTCGGCATTTTCCATATTCGGCGACAATCGGCGTTCTCGCTTATTTGCTCGCGCTCGCTATCGGTTTAGCTGCCGGAATCATCGCCGCGCTCAAACAAAACTCGGCGGCTGATTACGGCTCGATGTCTCTAGCGATGCTCGGGCTTTCGGTTCCGAATTTCGTTTTAGGTCCGATTTTGGTTTTGATTTTTTCGCTGTGGCTGTATTGGTTTCCTCCGGCTCGAACCGGCGGCGTTTTAAGCTATGTGCTGCCGGTCATTACGTTAGCGGCGATTTATGCGGCGTACATCGCACGGCTCACGCGCGCCGGAATGCTTGAAGTAATGCGCTCGGATTATATTCGCACGGCGCGGGCGAAAGGTTTAAGCGAAGTGACGGTTCTGCTCAAACACGCGGTGCGCGGGGGGTTGATTCCGGTTGTTTCATTTACCGGTCCCGCCCTTGCTGCGCTGCTTGCCGGAACGGTCGTCGTTGAGAGAGTTTTTGCGATTCCGGGCTTGGGCAATATTTTTATCCAATCGGTTTTGAACCGGGACGAGCCTTTGATTTTGGGTATTGTTGCTTTCCTCTCGATTCTGATTATGGTTTTCAATTTAGTGGTTGACATTTCCTACGCATTTTTAGATCCGCGAATCAGATACGAGTAAACAGACGTTTATCAATCGAAGTCAGCGGAATTTTAAATTTATAAAAATTTATGGCAGAAATTGTAGAAACAGTAAAAGGAACATCGCTGTGGAAAGACGCTTGGCGACGTTTGCTCAAAAATAAATTAGCCGTTTTCGGTTTGATTGTAATGTGTATTATGGTCATCGCCGTCATCGTTGGACCGGCGATAATTCGGTGGACGACCGGTTACACGTTCGACTACATTCCGCCGGAAGGCGATTTAATCAAGTCTTTTCCGCCGTCGCTCCAACATCCGATGGGAACGGACGATTCAGGACGCGATATTTTAGCCCGCGTCTTGCAGGGCGGCAGAATCTCCTTGATGGTCGGCGTGATTTCGACGATTGTATCCTTGATTGTGGGCGTTTCTTACGGCGCGACGGCTGGTTACCTGGGCGGCAAAATTGACAATTTTATGATGCGCGTCGTGGACATTATTTACGCGATTCCATATATCTTAATCGTTATTGTTCTGCTCTCTGTTTTCGGCGGACCAAACACGCCTGAATGGATTCAAACGATTGCCAACACTTTCGGCGGCGGGCAAGGTTTGAGCCAAATTATTCTTCTGTTTTTTGCGCTCGGCTTAGTTTCATGGCTGACGATGGCGCGGGTCGTGCGCGGGCAAATTCTTTCATTAAAAAATCAAGAATTTGTGCTGGCGGCACGGGCGACCGGCGTTTCAACCACTTCGATTATTTTCCGCCACCTTGTTCCGAATGCGCTCGGTCCGGTCATTGTTTACGCGACTTTGACGATTCCGAGCGTGATGTTGTCCGAAGCTTTTCTCTCGTTCCTGGGAATCGGCGTCCAGGCGCCGTTTGCCTCCTGGGGAAGTTTAGCGGCAGATGGCATAAAAAATATTTCGGTATTTCCGTGGCAGCTTATTTTCCCGGGTGTCACGATGGCGCTAACTTTGTTTTCACTAAACTTTTTGGGCGACGGTTTGCGTGACGCGCTCGATCCACAAACTCGAAAATTCTAAACTAACGAATGACAAATCAAAACGGCAACATTTTAACCGTCAACGACCTGAAAACTTATTTTCAAACTGAAGACGGCGTGGTCAAAGCGGTTGACGGGATTACGTTTCAACTTGAAAGAGGCGAAACAATCGGAATTGTCGGCGAATCGGGAAGCGGGAAATCCGTGACGAATCTTTCGATTATGCGCTTGATTCCCGAACCGCCGGGAAAAATCGTGAACGGCGATATTATTTTCGACGGGATTGATATACGCCGGCTTTCAATCGAAGAAATCCGAAAAATTCGCGGCAAGCGCATTGCAATGATTTTTCAAGACCCGATGACTTCGCTCAATCCGTTTTTGAAAATCTCGACGCAACTAATGGAAGTAACACAGCTTCATCTCGGTCATACAAAAAAGCAGGCATATCAACACGCGGTAAAAATGTTGGAAACCGTCGGCATTCCCGATGCTAAAAGCCGCGTTGACGGTTATCCGCACGAGTTTTCCGGCGGTATGCGCCAGCGCGTAATGATTGCGATGGCTTTGTCGTGTCAGCCCGAACTTCTAATTGCCGATGAACCGACAACCGCCCTCGATGTGACGATTCAGGCGCAGATTCTTGAACTGATAAAAAACTTAAAATCCGAATTCGGCACAAGCGTTATTTTAATCACGCACGATTTGGGCGTCGTTGCCGGAATGACCGAAAAAATTATCGTCATGTACGCCGGAAAAGTTTTTGAAATCGCGCCGACGAAAGAACTTTTCGCCATGCCCGCCAATCCATATACAAAAGGACTTTTGAAAAGCGTTCCCGACCCGGCGCACGAGCAGGGCGCGGAGCTTTACCAGATTCCGGGCTTGCCGCCCGATGTCGCGCATCTGCCGCCGGGTTGTCCGTTTCAGCCGCGCTGCTATCGAGCCGAAGAAATTTGCGTCGAGCAGTTTCCGCCGTTTGTGCAAATTAACGCGAATCATTCTTCGCTGTGTCATTTTGCGAAAGAAGTTTATGCGGAATCCGTGCAGGAAAATTCTACTAAAGCGAATAGTATAGCAACGTCAGAAATCCAGTTAAATCCGTAAGTGCAGTTATTTTATTTATGAATGAAAACGGCAACAATCTTATCTCAATTCAAAACTTGCAGGTCTATTTCAATCTCGGCGGCGGCGGGTTTTTAGACCGTATCACCGGCGGAAGTCCGGTTCGCCGCGTTGTCAAAGCGGTTGACGGAGTTTCTTTGGATATTGAAAAAGGCGAAACGCTCGGACTTGTCGGCGAATCTGGCTGCGGCAAATCAACGCTCGGCAAAGCGATTTTGCGTCTGACAGAGCCGACGGGGGGACAGGTTTTTTACAACGGAAAAGATTTGGCACATCTTTCGAGCGGCGATATGCGCGATGAGCGTAAAAATTTACAGATGATTTTTCAAGACCCATATGCTAGCCTTAACCCGCGTATGACAATCGGAAATATTATCGGCGAGCCGATTCGCACTTTTGGTCTGGCGAAAAACGGGAGCGTCGAACAGATGGTGCAGAATTTAATGGAGACGGTCGGCTTAAATCGCCGTTTCGTCAAGCGCTATCCGCACGAATTTTCGGGCGGTCAAAGGCAGCGTATCGGAATTGCACGCGCGCTCGCGGTGGATCCGGAATTTATTGTTGCGGACGAACCGATTTCCGCTTTAGACGTTTCGATTCAAGCTCAGATTATGAACTTGATGGAACGACTGCAGGCTGAAAAAAATCTGACATATCTTTTCATCTCGCACGACTTGCGCGCGGTTCGTCATTTGTCGGACAGAGTTGCAGTTATGTATCTCGGAAAAATCGTTGAGCTTGCCGACGGAAAATCAGTGTATGCCGATCCCTTGATGCCTTATACAAAAGCATTGATTTCCGCCGTTCCCGTACCTGACCCGGAAATCGAGTCTAAACGGATGCGGATTATTTTAACCGGCGATGTTCCCTCCCCGATCAATCCGCCGAGCGGCTGCCATTTTAATACGCGCTGTCCGTATGCGATTGCGGAATGCAAAAAAATCGAACCGCAATTGGTAGAAATAAAGCCTAAACATTTTGCTGCGTGTATTAGAATTTCACCCGAATATCCGTATGTTGATGAAAATGAAAAAAGTGGGTTGGGGGTCGTCGGGAATTAGGATTGATTTTTATCCGTAGATACCTGCGAAGTCCTTCAAACATTTTGAGATTTTAAATTTATGCAGACAAAAAAGGGGAGCGCGATGCTCCCCTTTTTTGCGGATTAAAATGAGAAAGAAATCTTTAAGTTTATGTTGTTGCAGCACGCGCTGAGTCACGAAGATCTCTAATTTTGTCGTGTGTAGCTTTCACAGTATTATACTGATTTTGAACAGTTGAATTAACGTTTGCCGGTAATGTTTCTTCCAGAGCCTTTTTATAAGCATTGACGGCAACATCTTCCCCGCGCTCACATTCATTCAAGATAGCTGTTTCGTCTTTACCCGTAACAATTGATTTAATATCTATCCAGCCGCGGTGAATAGCAGCGGAAACGCTTCCGGCATTTTCCGGGTCGCCGCCCAGTTCCCTGACGAGAGGCTGCAATTCCCCGGCAAATTGACTGCGCTGTTGCGAACATTCATAAAAAAGTGATTTAAGGTCAGACCTTTCGACGCCTTCAGCCGCTTCCTGAAAACCATTTTGCCCGTCCTTGCACGTTGCGATTAAATTATTTAAGGTTGATATAACATCTGCATTAGCCATATTTATAGATTCTCCACTTAAAATTGAAACTTGTCTTCACGTTGAGATAAACGTATTTGACTTAAATCTGATGGATACAAGAAGCGTGCCACGTAAGTATGTTCCGTAAAGACTTGATTTACTCTTGATAATTTATTTAGCGCGTGGAGTGTATCGAGACATTTTTGTGTATCAAAAAGGTTCAGAGTCAAAAGAAAAAAGGCTTCTGCTTCTAGCAAAAACCTTTTTAGAAAATACGTAGATTTAAAGTAAATATTTATCGACTTACATTAAACTACTTTTGGTATTTCGTTTTCTACCAAATTAATTTTTCGAACCCATAAATATTCGCAGCACGTACCAGAAAAGCAAAGCAACACTGGCGAAAAGTGACAGCGAAGCCGCGACGTGTTGATTCGGTCTATAATGATGAAGAATGTTAGAAGTTTCATAAAGAATCGCCGCGCCTGCGAAAGCTACCATAATAAACGCAAACACGCTTCCCAGACTGAAACCGAAAACAATACCTGAAAAAATAAATGCGAGTGCGACAAACCCGCCGATTGCCGAAAAGATTTGGCACATCTTTCGAGCAGCGATATGCGCGATGAGCGTAAAAATTTACAGATGATTTTTCAAGACCCATATGCTAGCCTTAACCCGCGTATGACAATCGGAAATATTATCGGCGAGCCGATTCGCACTTTTGGTCTGGCGAAAAA
>MWWB01000236.1_pt1 | contig 13027 bp, 14 predicted proteins | sample 1047291 | NCBI WGS metagenome assembly MWWB01 (sample SAMN06349976, study PRJNA376086) | soil metagenome | isolation source: MS4-1 sample Antarctic (ecotone) soil | place: Antarctica | reverse complement strand
TGTAAGAACTGCACTCAATTTAATAACACCATAGCCTCTATATTTGCGTCATGCCAAACGTAGAGTGTTGGAGATGAAAATGAGAGAACGAGTAAACAAACCGAGGGCGTTTCTTTCGCATTCCTCGGAGGATGTAGCTTTTGTTGAGAAGATTGAAAATGATTTGCGTAAGTGCCAAATCGAATGTTGGCGTGACCGCAATGAAATTCGTGATGGTCGGCGTTGGCAACAGGTTATTTTTGAGGAAGGTATCCCAACTTGTGATGTGATTATTGCCTTCTTCACGGAAACTTCTTTGGCATCAGATATGGTTGCTAAAGAAGTTGATGCTGCCCAACTTCGTCAGTTACAAGACAATGGCATCGCCTTCCTCCCGTATGTCAGTGAGGAGCAAGTCAGGAGCAAACTAAGATTAGACATCCAAGCACTACATTGCAGAGTTTGGAACGATGCAAACTACCACGAAATTTTACCTTCTGTGGTAGCTGAAATTTGGAGAAGTTACATGGAGCGCGCCATCGCGAACGCAGTTTTACAGGAACAAAACAGAAGACTGGTAGCTGAACTTGAACTTGAGAGGTTGCAAGTAAGATTGAACGAATCAGCTTTTACTTCTCAAGAGGAAGGAGAATTTCAACATATCTATACAAAGCTCAAAGAGCCGCAAGAGGTGTTCAGTTACGTTTCTGTTCAAAAGGAGATTGATGGAAAACAACGATCCGTCAAAATAGGGAAGTGCAAGTACAAGGTGTCGCTGGTTGAGCTAATACAGGCGCATATACAAAAGGGTAATCGTAGTTTTAGTCGTGGTTTTTTGGCTGTGGTTGAGGAGTATATAAGCACCGACAACTGCCTTCCGTTTCCACAACCGGAAGGTGCAAGTTTTAGCAACTTTGAGTTTGAGCGAAATTTTGCCCCGACAATGTTAATTCTGGGGCTTGTTAAGGAAGAGAAGCAAACATCAACTTTAGGGGTTTATTTTGGTCATAACTATTCGGACAAGGCATATAGATTCATCTTTTGGCTCGACTATCACAAGAAGGCAGAAGAAAAGCCTTTAATCGAATTTATTGGCTTCGTAGATACAGCCCCCCGTGACAATGAGAGTTAAGAGACTATCTTCAACAAGAACAATCTCCGCAATTATCTTTCGTTACGTTTGTGTCAGGACACATGCAGCGATAGACGGCGCGAGTTAATTCCACATCTTGCAGGCAATACTCGGCAATCTCGTCATGGCATCCCGAGCAAAATCTTTCATACACCAACCCGCCGCTCATGCCTTCGGCTTTAGCCTCGTCAACCTTCAATATTTTTGCTAAATGTGCGAGCGAAATGAATTTTCTATCCCAACAAACAAACTCGTGCATCGTATCGAAAATCGGTTGGCTGCGGTAGCGTGCGAAAGACAGCTTCACGGTCGGTTCGACGCGATGCACCATTGACCGCTTGTATAAAAAAGGAAGGTCGAAGTTCATTGCGTTGTGTCCGATTATGAGGTCGCGGCGCGTATTGAAGCTACACATCAACTTCCAGAAGGCGCGAAGCGTGCGCGCTTCGTCCAAGTGAAACATCATTGTTTGTCGCTCGCGTCCGAGCACGCCGCGTATCGTTTCTACTCCGTCCGTCTCAACGATCACGCCGATAGATAACACCCGCCCGTATTCGCCGTGTAAGGCGAGTCGCTTGAACTCTTCGTCCGTGCATTTCCGTCCGTAGCAGTCCGGTGTCACTTTCTTGCTTTCGAGTTTTGCAATTACGTCGGGCGTGATTTCTTCTCTTATAACCTCGTCGGGTGGGAGTGTTTCGATGTCCACAAAAATCTTCTTGACCACGGCGGATAACCTCGCTCTGTGTTGCAAGCGTAAAATATCGTTGCGATTACGGCACTAAAGGCGGAGATGATATATGGTTGTATGGAGTCTGTCTAGGCATCTGTGACAGTGGGCGTCACAGGTGGACATAGATTGTCACGGCTTCGTGTTCAGCTTTGGGTGGCTTTGCTCATAAAGTGTGAAAGTTAAGTTACTTTAGCCTTCTTGCCGCGTTCCGTGTTACGGGCGTCTCGTGGCATGACCCACTCCGGCGTGCGTGTGGCGGGTAGCTTGGATGGCAACTCTAGCTCGTCGTCGATTAGCATTTCCACAGTGATACCTACTGAGCGCGCGTAAAGCAGTAGCACGCCAACGGGTGGCACTCGCACTCCACGCTCGAATGCGGAAACTTCTTCACGGATAAAGAGGTCGCTCAATCCCATCTGGCGAAGCATCCCGTTTTGCGACAACTTAAGCGATTTCCTAATCGTTACTAACTTGCCTGCCAGGTGTTCCGGTTTGGTTAAGTGTTCGGCTTTGCCCATCAGGATTGTCCCCCTGATGGAAAAGGCATCTGCCGTCGCAGCTTGCAACTAGAATTCGTGAGTTCTAGTATTGTCCGTCCGTTGTGCGTCGCCAGAAGTCCGTTGGTTTGGAACTTCGTAGCGACGAGCATCATGCCTCGTCCGCTCGCTGCAAGTTTATGAACACTACTCGTCGGGTCGGTTCAACCGATTATCAAAAACTGATTGCGAAGATTGCGAAGATAGCAGGGCGCGCGGTGACTCGTCATCCGATTCTCTGCGCTCAACTTATCTATGCCTTACTGCTCGCTGTGCTGTTTATGTTACTAAGCGTTCCGGCAACTGCACAGGACGCGCGGGAAGTCGCACGCAAGGTGTTACCTTCGGTCGTGATGATTGAAGTGACGGACGCGAGCGGGCGCACCATCTCATTGGGTAGCGGCTTCTTCGTCCGCTCCGGTGTAATTGTCACCAACCATCATGTGATTCGCGGCGGCACGGCGGCTCGCGCGCACGTCGCCGCCACCGACACGAACTACACGGTCGCCGGAATCATCGCGCAAGACGTGGATGCCGACCTCGTGCTGCTGAAGCTGACCCAAGCAAACATGCCTTCGCTTCCACTCGCTGACCTTAGCCGTCTCGAAATCGGTGAAAGCGTGTATGTCTTCGGCAGTCCGAAAGGCTTGGAAGGCTCCGTCACTAACGGCATCTTGAGCAGCACTTCTCTGCGTCGGCATAACGGCGGCGAGTTTCTACAAATCACCGCACCCATCTCGCATGGCACGAGCGGCGGGGCGGTCACGAACGCAGCCGGTGAAGTCATCGGCGTGGCGACGATGTGGGTCGTCGGCGGGCAGAACATTAACTTCGCCGTGCCGTCAACGCGAATCACGACGTTGCTTGCCAACGCCGGTCAACCCATGCCGCTCGGTGCGGTATTGGGCGTTAGTGAAAGCAAAAAGCCGTCTGCCAAAGCAGAGGAGGCGAGTGCGTGCGGCGACACGCCGCTCCTGCTGCCCGGTGGACACACCGCCGACTTCTACGTTCGTGCCGGTGAAGAACTTTACGACCGCCAGCAATACGCGGAAGCAAAGGAAGCCTATAAACGTGCCGTTGACATCGAGCCGCAGAAGGCTTGGTCGCACTTTGCGCTCGCTCACATCTATCTCAAACTCGGCTGCGACAAACGCGCGATACTCGCCAACAAGCAGGCAATCATTTTAGAGCCGAGCAATACGACTTACCGTGATGGGTTAGGGTGGATGCTGATTAACTTGGGACGCTACGGGGAAGCGGCTGGCGTGTACGAAGATGCCCTGCGCGTGAGTCCCAAGCACGCGCTGATGCGGACGCGACTCGGCATCGCTTACGCCTCGCTCGGACGTATCGAAGACGGGATGCGTGCTTTTAGGGAAGCCTTACGAACAGACGAGCAGTGTGCGCTGGCGCATTATTGGTTGGGAAAGATGCTTGCCGTGCGGTTCAAAGATAGAGAAGCGGCACTTACACATTACCGAGTTCTCGAAACGCTTGATGCTTCGTTAGCAGATGACCTACTGACCGTCTTGGAAAAAAGGTAGCCAACCAAGCTGGCATCCTCGAACTGAATCGTTTTATAGGCAGCATCAGACTTTATAGGGAAAGCCGCTCTAAGTATGTGGTATAAGGAGCGGCGTGAAGACGAAGATCGAAGCGGCTGAATATCTTGGTATGTCTGTGCGAACGCTCCTGCGTCACACGGCGGCAGGGCGCATCTCCGCGAGCCAGCGGCGCGGGGCACGCGGCGCGGAAACGGTTTATGACGATGATGAATTAGAGAGATTTAAGAAAGAACTTGAAGGTGTGACATACCCTGTCAGACCTGTTGTCACGCATGACACAGCCCCCTCAGAAAGTAATGTAGGTCTTGCTGTTGCCAATCAGACAGGACTAATTGGGGAGCGATTGTTGGTGGCTCTTGAGTCAATCGCCGTCCGCGATTCTCTGCCAACATCTACGGTGGCTGTGGCGGATAGATTGATGCTCACGCTTACAGACGCGGCGGCGCTTACTACGCTGTCACGGTCGCACCTATTGCACGCGATTAAAGCGGGTGAGTTGAAGGCAAAGATTATCGGGCGTGGGTGGCGTGTTAAGCGCGCTGACTTGGATGTTTATGTCAGGAAGTTATGAACGCCGCGTCTAAGAATACTTAAGTTGCAAAAGCCTGAATCTATTATTTAACAGGATCACCAAATCGCTCGATTGACCGGATGTGAATATATCTCGATTTTTTATCAACATCAGGCTTAATGTTTTTATTTGTTAGATACTTCATATCTTCATCAGTGAACCCGAGCGGGTTGCCTGATTCTGCATTCTCGACAGTCACACCTTCTTCTTTATCCTTGTATTGTTCGTAAAATTTAGCGAAGGCTTCCACTTTGCTATTTGCCTCGATGTGAGCAATATCGCCATGACCCGAGACACCATGAACAACATTGTCATTATGTACATCCCATTCAACTAAGTATGTGTCCATGAATTTTCTCCTGTGCAGTTTAGTTTGGGGGATGCTACCACGGCAGAACAAGAATGTAAATTGTGACATCTCGACTAGCCGTTTAGCCTGTCGCGGAGTCGCAAAACTTCCCTCATTACTTTCTGAGCGCACCGCGTATATTCCTCGAAATCATCTCCCCACGGGTCTTGAATTTTCCAAACATCAAGTTTGGAGGAATCAACGACTCCTTTTAACTCGCGCCCAATAGAATTATCCATAGCTATAACTCTAGCGTAGGAGTTTAGATCGCGCTCGTGAAGGCTTGTCGGTATGTGCTTGGACGCATCAATGCCAAACTGAGACAAGGCTTCGATTGCATTCTCAGCATCTTTAGGAAGTTGCGGTTTGAGTCCAGCAGACTCAAACGTCACATCCCCAACAATTCGCTTTCGAGCGATGTACTCTGCCATAACGCTTCTGCATGTGTTCCCAGAGCAGACGAATAAAATTGAGAGCATCTTAGAATCCATCCCACGAACTTCTACACCTGCGTGATAGGTTTTTAAGCCTTTAGCTTCTAACGAAGCTGGTAACGTCGCATCAGATGCGGGTCAATTCCATAACCCATTTGATCCAACCCATCACGGTTCCGGCGCGACGTGGAATCGTCGTGCCTTCTCGGTCTAAACCAACTAACTCCGCACCGCGCATAATCTCTACAACTTGCTCTTTCGTCGGCGGCTCGGCTTGGTCTAAATATAACCGCACACATTCGTTGAAAACTTTGTGCTGCAACATCGCTTCGACAATGGCGAGCCGCCGCGCCTGTCGCTTCTTACGCACGATGCGCTTCCCCTTAGCGGTCAAGGCATAAGTAACACCCTGCTCGCGCTCGTATTGTCGTTCGACAAGTCCGAGGTATGCGGCGGCGTTTGTATAGTATTGGGTTTGGCGACGGTTAAAGGCGTTGTACTCGGTGATTTCTTCCTGTGTAAGCGGCGCGGATGTGGCACTGAGCCGGGTCAGCAGGTCGATCACGCGGTTGAAATTGTCGGCTTGCGGGAAAGGTACATCCGCCGGTTCCGGGGCGACAGTTGCCTCGTCGAGCAATGTGCGAATGTCCTCTAACTCAATGTCGCCCATCACAATTTCATATCTCTTTAGCTCAACAAGTTCGAGCGAATTGTAATCGCCTTCGTCGCGCACGCGGTAAATGTGAAACGAGAAAATGTCGTTCGTGTACGACAAGAAAATCGGTACAATTTCCTTTGTGCTTTTGGGTTTCCAAACTCGATAGGGATAGTAAAGCTGCCGTATAAGAAAGTCGTCAACGTCGGCGTTCTTCGCCTCGATAATGGCGAAACGCGACGCGCTTTCAAAGCCGCCGTCGATCTCTATTTGCGCGCGGACAACTTCGATGTTACGCCGCGCGCCGTCTCTGCCTTCATTGATTTGGTAGTTGAACTTTCCAGAACCCATCCTGCCCATTACGGTCAAACGCGCATCCTCGCCCAACACATCGGCGATGATGCCAGACACGGAAGCGCAGAGTAGAGCCGCTGCTTCGGATTTGATTTGCTCCGGGTCAATCGTTTGAATGTCTGGCGGAAAAGCAACTTCAACGACGGGCGTGGTATGCACATCAACCAAATCTTGATAGCTTGCAAAGCGTCCGATGAGGTAAGTTCCGCGCGAGTTCGGTTGAATCGTCAAACCGTAGCGTCTGAAAAGAATCGGAAGCTGGTCGCGGTGGTCAAACTTGGTCATCAACCGCGCTTCGCGCCCGATGCTGTTGATCTGCGCGGCTGATATTTCGTAGATGCCGTTCTGCTCGATGCCCTCAAAGATGGCATGACGCTCGAATAATGCCGCCCATGCCACGTCATTCCTTGTGCGGTCGGAGCGTTTGGAAGGATTCTTATGTGACATCGTAGTTGTTGTAGATCAGCAGTTCGGTGACTCTACCGCGCCCGGTTCCAACCGAGTTGATGTTCCGGTTAGCTTCCACCTCAACGATGCGCCAGCGCCCCTCATCGCCGTAGAGCGTGCGGATGAAGTCGGTCGCCGAGTTGCTGATAAGAACTTTCGCGCCGCGCTCTGCCAAGCCATCACACACCTCTTTCAATCGCCGTTGCTCCTCCCGGTTGAAGCCGTCGAGGTTATAGCCGGTGAACGCGGCGGTATCGGATACAGGGTCGTAGGGCGGGTCGAGGTACACGAAGTCATCTCGCTCGACCGCACCGACGCTTGCTGCAAAGTCGCTGGGGGATAACTCTATTTGTGCTTCTATGAGATAGCGGCTTACGGCACGCACTACGGTCGGGTCAAGTATCCGGGGGTTTCTGTAATTACCGAAAGGAGCATTGAACTGTCCCTGTCGGTTGACCCTGAACAATCCGTTGTAACAGGTCTTGTTAAGGAAGATGATGCGCGACGCGCGCTGCACCGGCGTCAATAGAGCGAACTCCGGCTCACGGTCAAGCCCCCGCAAACGGTAAAAGTATTCGCTCGTAATCTCGTGACTATGAATTGAAGCTATCAGTGCTTCGGGTTCGGTTTTAATGACCTGATAGCAGTTGATTAACTCCGTGTTGGCATCGCTCACAACAGCGGTAGAAGGCTGCAAATCAAACAATACAGCGCCCGCCCCGATAAACGGCTCGAAGTAAATGTTGTAACGACGGGGAATGTACCTGCGTATCTGCGGTAGAAGCTGCCGCTTGCCGCCCGCCCACTTCAAGAATGGTTGTACAAGGTCATTCCTGCGCCGTTGCGGTGGGCTGCGCCGGGCGGGTCGTGTAACTTCCTCCTGCGGCAAAGTTTGTTGGTCGCTCACAGCACAACCTTTCTTCCGTGTGCCAAAGGCGACGGCGGCGGGATGTCAAAGATGGAGCGGCGACGCTTCGGCTTCTTCTCGGTCGGAGCGTCGAGTAATACCGTGTCTTGGATAACGGCATCAATAAAATTTAGTCCCATACGGCGCGCAGCTTCTAAACGATGCTGTCCGTCGAGTAAGAAGTGATTTTCGTTGAGTGTGACCGGAATCCACTGCCACACGTCAAAGTGCTCAAGAATGGTTTGTACTACGTCCTCGTAAACCGGATTAGGATAGCTCATCAAAGATTTGTCAATCTTAATTTGCTTCAATGGAACTCGTCGCAACGGAGTCCAATATGGCTTGTCGAACTGCGTGAACAGTTTGTAGTTGAATTCCGACGCCGGGATGTAAATTGGCTTGAGCATGGTCATTTTTTTAAGCTGTGACAGCCCGCCGTCACAGATGGTCACACTATGTCAAAGCTGAGGGGGCAGCATAACTTTCATTCCGCAAACTTTTGCGTTGTCCACAAGCGCGCCCGCGCTGCGGCATCTACCTTGATTAACTCGTAATAGAACTTTTGCATTGTCTCCGGTTTGTTGTTGAGCATATAAGCCGTGGTTTGCGGATCATGGGTATCACGCATTTGCTCCGTCGCGTAAATGGTGCGAATCATGTGCGGGTTGACCGCCACACCAGCGTATTTGAAAGTCGCCTTTTTGATTGCAACAAACATCAAATTAGAAGTGTATGGATTACCTATCGCGTTCAAGAAAACATGCTCCTGCACACCTTGACCACTACCTGAACTAAAGTTTTTGATGAGTGGGTGCGCCTTTTTATGTTTGACAAGAAGAGGACGCCACAGATAAAGCCACCGTTCCAAGTCGGGCACAATTTCAATCGGAAACTCATGCTCGATTGTATTTACTTCTTTACCCTTGTGGGCAACCTTTAATTGTTCACCGACGAACAGCAGAAACCAACGACCATCACGCTTATGAAGATTCAAACCGGCTTCTGGCTGTGTGGGATTCCATGCCATTTCGCGCAAATTACGTTGGCGCAATGGAATGCGTACAAGCAACCGCAACATGAGTGACACTCCTGCCCAACCCGCGAATCTCGTAAAATTATAGTTAGTGTTGCGCGGTGCACCTTCATTCTTCAGATACACCAACTGCCTGTTTATTTCATCACGTACTTTCGGTGCGCGCTCATTGATCTGGACTGGATTAAAGGGGTCGAGAGCCTTTCCAACGGCTTCAATTTGTTTAAGCGACAACCATCTTTTCGATTTGTCGTAAGCTGAAGTCTCGCGGGGCAACCGCCGATGTAATTCTTTCAACTCCCTCACACGCTCTTCATAAAACTGACGCTCAGTTGGCGTCGCCGCAGAAAGTGAAAAATAGCGGGCGAGTGTTTGGGCGTATTGAGACGCCTTCGAGGAAGTTGCAGTGGACTTGCCACGCGCTTCGATAAACCATCCCAAAAACTCTTTCACATTATTTGGCTCACACAACGCAGCAAGCGTCAGGCTATCGGGAGCGACGTTACGATATTTCACCAAGAAGCCGGCAATCCGCAGCAAACCATCGTGTGCGTTGATGTGAGTTGTCATGCGACGTTTGAGCGAGTTGGGTCGCTCCGGGTTGAACTGGCTAGTACACCAAATTCTGTATGTCTCAAACTCAGCAGCAAGCGTGCTCGGTACGGGATCAAGAATGTACTTTTTTGTGAATTGACACTCGCCACGCGGCGGCACCCGGATACCGCCGTACAAATTAGACAACGCCTTACGCGCCCGCCTCCACGAAGGCAACTCGACGGCAGAAGTTGGGAGCAAGCCCGCCTCAACCGCTTTGCGGAAAACGTAAGTGATGTTGTTCTTCGTGTTGCGAATTGCAGACTCGCTCAAAGTAGATGAACCGTTCTTGCGGTCACGCTTAGTGCGCGTCATCCCCCGTTCAATGAGCGCGTTCCGCTCTGCCGTCGGCTTGTTAAAAAGATTCGGCGTGCAATGAGCCATCTCCACCTCCAGTAGAGACGCATACTGCCGTAATGCAGATTTACAAGTCGGAATGCGAGAACCCGCTAAAGAACCGTTTTCCACCAACACATCAAAGATTTCTTGAAGCGTATTTGCTTTCATGCTTGCCTTTCAATATCCAGCGTGGTACTAAATGGAGCCGTGACAACAAGAACTATAAACGACACAAGATGACAAAGCAAGTGGTTTAGAAGTCCGCTTCACATCCACTGTGATAAGGCGGGTGCCATTATTACTACTAAATTACAGCCGTAAACCCCTTAGTAACGACACTAAGTGACTGAAAGTACATCAAGTGTCAAAATCGGCTACTAAATGATACTAAATCGAATTCTCGCGTGATGTTCAAGAGTCGTTTGTTGGCGCTTAAAGAAAGCAGTTTTAGCTAAGGAGCAAAGAATGAAGAAGGAAGCAAAACGAGTCATCGTGAGTCCACTCGGACAGATGTATTCCACAGATGAGGTCGCGCAAATTCTGAATATCAGCCGCCGCACCGTTCAACGCATGATCCGCAATGGCGAGTTAATCGCTATCGGGAAACAGCGCCACTACAAAATCACTGAAGAAGAGCTACGCGGCTGGAAGGAAAGAGAGTTGGCAAAAGGTACGGTACGCGCTGAACAAGCGCGTGGAGCGGAAGCCGCTTGAACTGCTATTCACAACGCAGAAGGGGCGAGAGCCATTGAGACTCTCACCCCCCTGCTAACTAAAATAGTTGGAACTAAACGTCCTCAAACTACCCTAGCCGCGCAACAGCAAGGATATGTTGAGGACGACTATTAGTCAATCACAAACCTGATTACTTCTGGTGCGTGATTAGGCAAATGAGTCAGGAGACTATCTTGCAACAATCATCGCTTCTCGCAGGGCTTACTACGTCCGCACCACTATTATTCCCATCACTCGATCTCACTGCCACAAAGATACACGTCGCACACTTCTCTGCTGCCGGATGCGCGCTCATGGTCGCCGCCGGGATGCCGTCAAAGTTCAAGGGCTACTTGGACGCCGTGCTCGCTGTCTCTAACGGCAAAGACGAATTCTCTTCTACCAATCACAAACTCGCCAAATATATCTCTACCAAGCGCGGCATCTTGTATGAGTCGGCATTGCGAGAAGTGACACGCTATGCCACTGCCTTCTTCAAGTGGCAAGAAGAATCGAAAGTCGCATTCATCAAACGTAAGGTCGGTTACATAGTCAAAGGAACCGACGAACACATAGACACGTTTTACAGCCTCCCCTACCTCCAAGTGATTGCCGAACTGCTTCAACGCGGAGGCTGGATGAGTTTGAGCGTAGCAGAGCGCGAAGAAACGCTCGAAGCATTGCACGAGCAGCCCGACAATCTGTCGGGTACGTTGCTCGAAGATGCACAGGGGGCGATCCGCGACCACAAACTTGCTCATCTGCGCGCGGGCGGCGGCTCGACTCAGACCTTCCCCGGTGGGCGTCCGAGCGGCAATCGTAAACTCTCATCCTCCATACGCGCAGCACATACGCTAGTGCTAAAAGGGAGCGGCAAATTCGCTTACGATGCGGAGGCACGCAACGAGCTACGCAAACTCGCCGCCACCGTCGCGGCGGAACTTGCCGCGCTCGATGACGCGGAAGAAGTGATTCCAACGTACTCCGACGCTTTTGTACATACTGATTCAGAAACAGAAGAACGTACAGAAGTGTCAGATAAATGTAAGGAAGAAACACAGGGGGGGGATGTGGGCACGGCATCGGCGTGGGACGCGATGACGCGACGCCTGCGTGCCGAATCCTCGCCGCCCGCAGACGAAACTGCCGCACTAAATAGCGAGCCTACTGGTGCTGTTCCCCCCTGTGCTTCTGATCTTGCCAACTGTTCGGATGATTTACCATTGCCGCCTTCTGTGTCAGTGAAAGTTGCCGCTCTACGTGAAGCAGTTATGGGTTTGTGGGCATTTCAGTCGGTTGGGGTCGAGTCGTTTCATTCTGTTCTTAAATGCGAGCGCACGACTAGCGCGATATTTGACGCTGTTGACGATTGTGCGAGTTTCGAGCAAAACATCACTGCTTATTTGCGGCGCTCGGAAGATGAACACGCGAGCTTGTGTGTTCGTCCTAATGGGGCGCACCTAATCCAAATTGATGATTGCAACCAAGCGATTCGCGACCGGCTGACACCCTTCTCTTTCCTGACTATTGAGACTTCTCCGAACAGCTTTCAGTGCTGGCTCGCCCTGCCGGGCACGGCTTCCGGCGAACGCGACGCGGTGCGCGAGCGGCTGCTGCTCGCGCTCGCTCCCACCGGCGCAAACGGCGGGGCGTATAACTCCTTGCGCTTCCCCGGCTCGCGCAACTTCAAGTTGAGTCACGAGGCGATTGGCTTTCCCTTAGTTCGCACATTGACCGTCGAGATGGAACGCTTTGTGAGCTTTGCTGAACTGCATGAAGCAGGCTTGCTCCCCCCTGTGTCTCGTCCTACGCCGCCTTGTTCTAATGTACGGCGTGTAAATTCTTCGCCAACTCGTTTTCCGTCGTGGGAGCGCGAACTCGCGCGTGTGCCGCGCAAAAGTGATGGACAGCCCGACCGATCCCGTGCTGACTATTGCTGGTGCTTGATGTCTTTGCGTTGGGGGTGGAGTGAGCGGGAAGTAGCTGATAAGTTGCGCGAGGTTTCTGCTAAGGCTGCGACCGCTTCTCATCACTATGTCGAGACTACGGTGCGGCGCGCTGCAAAGCACACTTGAGGTTGCATTAAGCTGCTGACCTATCTTACAGGTCGAATCTGTTCCAAATAAGCCTATGTTTCGGATGCTGTGCCAACTCGTGAGCAATAGTTGTCACAGGTGGACACAGGTTGGCACGGCTCTATTGAAAAAGCCGTTGGCAGTCTTACCTATTGTGGAAATTCACTAATAGGTGCGGCTCGTGCCCCATTCCATGTCCTCATCTTCTTTCATTTGTCGCTTGAAAACAGCCATTCGTACTAACTCTAATATCCCCTGTGGAAACGAGTCTTTGATATACACCTCATGGTTTGGGACAAACGCTACGAATTCCCACCCCATTTCCCCTAGATGATCTGCGTTCGTCCAATCATTCTTCTGAACCATAGCAGCTAAGTAATAATCTCCGCCGTCCCAATCAACCAATACACGGTAAACTCGATGTTCATATCTCGGCATAGCACTACCTCGCAAAGTGAAAATGTTTGATACTGCGTTTTCAAAGGATGTAAGAACTGCACTCAATTTAATAACACCATAGCCTCTATATTTGCGTCATGCCAAACGTAGAGTGTTGGAGATGAAAATGAGAGAACGAGTAAACAAACCGAGGGCGTTTCTTTCGCATTCCTCG
>MWWB01000235.1_pt1 | contig 13050 bp, 10 predicted proteins | sample 1047291 | NCBI WGS metagenome assembly MWWB01 (sample SAMN06349976, study PRJNA376086) | soil metagenome | isolation source: MS4-1 sample Antarctic (ecotone) soil | place: Antarctica | reverse complement strand
TGTTTAGGTCTTCCCTTACACAAAACTCGAGCAGGCTGATATCAATCAGGTTTTCTCTTTTTTGAATCCCGACTTTATAACAAAATGTTCTTATGCTTTGGGGCGTATATCCTCGTCTGCGAAAAGCGGCAATAGTTGGCATTCGTGGGTCGGTCCAGCCTTGTACCATCTTATCATTTACCAACTGTAACAGCTTGCGTTTGCTCATTACTGTATAATTCAAATTCAGCCGCGCAAATTCAATCTGCCGGCTGGGATAGATTTCTAATTTCTCGATAAACCACTCATACAGTTCGCGGTGTGGAATAAATTCAAGCGTACACAACGAATGGGTGATATTTTCTATGCTGTCGCTCTGTCCGTGTGCAAAATCGTACATAGGATAGATGCACCATTTATCGCCGGTACGATGATGATGTGCATGCTTAATGCGATACATCAAAGGATCGCGCATGTGCATGTTTGGGCTTGCCAGATCTATTTTTGCCCGCAACACTTTTTCACCGTCTTTAAATTCGCCTGCTTTCATTCTTGCAAACAGATCAAGATTCTCCTCTACTGTTCTGTTACGGTATTCATTTCCTTTACCCGGTTCGGTAGGTGTTCCTTTTTGTGCGGCTATTTCTTCTGCTGTGCTATCGTCCACGTAGGCCAGGCCTTTCTTTATAAGGGAAACTGCAAACTCATACAACTGATCAAAATAATCCGATGCATATAATTCATTTTCCCACGTATAACCGAGCCATTTAATATCCTCTTTTATACTGTCAACATACTCTGTTTCTTCGGTTGTTGGGTTAGTGTCATCAAAGCGGAGATTAGTTTTTCCGCCATACTTATTGGCTAATTCAAAATTCAAACAAATACTTTTTGAATGACCGATATGCAAGTACCCGTTTGGCTCAGGTGGAAATCTCGTCATAATACTTTTATGCTTTCCGCTGGCAAGGTCAGCTTCAACGATATCTTCAATAAAATTCAAACTCTTTTCTTCAGTCATATCTAATAATTGGGCTGCAAAAATAAGTTCTGGGTTTGGAATGTTTAAAGTTTAAAGTTAACTACTGCGGCGATGAATGCCTTGAATTTGAAAACTTTAAACCTAAACTTTAAACTCTTTAATACACCAAATCCTCATGAGCTGCCTGTAATTCGTTATAAGAATGATTGTCTCCCACTTCTTTGGCGGCAGTCATTCCTTTTTCGTACCATTTAATTGCCAGTTCGTTTTCGCCAATCCTTTCAAGTAATTTTGCAAGGTGATAATAAGACCCTACATACTTTTCATCGCGCTCTAATATATCTTCAAACAATTTTCTGGCTTCTGCATCGTCTCCCGCTTTTACATATTCTAAAGCCAGCGCATGAAGCAAAAAATTATCGTTGGGAGAAGTTTGCAGGTACTCTTTAAGTTTATTAATTCTGTCCATAATATTTCTTAAAAACATTTACAAATTCAACGTTCAAAATAAAGGAAACCTATATTTGTACTAATTTAGTTGCATAGGCAACTTTTATTTTATCACTAAAAGTGTTTGCATGAAAATTTTAGTTTGCATAAGCAAAACACCCGACACTACGGCAAAAATAGCTTTCAAAAACGGCAATACGCAATTCGAAGAAAATGGTGTTCAGTGGATCATTAACCCTTACGACGAATGGTACGCATTAATTCGTGCTATTGAGCTAAAAGAAAAAGATGCTTCAACAGTATTACATCTTATAAATGTTGGAGGAGCAGACTCAGATCCGATCATTCGCAAAGCGCTGGCTCTTGGCGGAGATGAAGCTATCCGCGTAAACACCACGAATCTTTCTGATAGTTTTTATGTAGCCTCCCAAATTGCTGAAGCAGCAAAAAGCGGGGCTTATGATTTAATTTTTACGGGAAAAGAAACTATCGATTACAATGGTTCCTCCATTGGCGGAATGGTTGCCGAGTTGCTTGATCTGCCTTATGTTTCGCTTGCAACAAAATTTGAACTTAACGGCACAACAGCCACTATTACACGCGAAATTGAAGGCGGAGAAGAAGTAAATGAGGTTCCGTTACCGGTTGTTGTAAGTTGCCAAAAAGGAGTGGCCGAAGCACGAATACCAAACATGCGTGGAATTATGTCGGCTCGTACAAAGCCTTTGAAAGTGGTGGAACCCGTTGCTGCCGATACCCTTACCAGCATAAAAAGTTTTGAATTGCCTCCACCGAAAGCAGGCGTCAAAATTATCAGTACGGATAATATGGCAGAGTTGGTAAGACTGCTTCATGAAGAGGCTAAGGTTATTTAGCCCCCGACCCCTAAAGGGGAGGAAGAAGTTGGTTGCATTTTCAATTAGTTCTTTTAAAATCATTTTAAATTTTTAAATAATCTCCCATTTGGGCAAGGTTACTTTGTTAAAGGCCTTTGTAGTATTTCACGCAAAGACGCAAGGGAGCAAAGGCGCAAAGTTTTTTTCTTTACGACAAGCGCAGGTTTTTCTTAGCGCCTTTGCGTGAAAAAATGCGTCAACTAAACGACCTTACCATTTAGGAGAAATAAAGCGAATTACCATGTCAGTTCTCATATTAGCAGACCAAACAGAAGGTCATTTTAAAAAGACAGCTTTAGAAGCTTTATCATACGGAGCTAAACTTGCTGAGCAACTAAATACTACAGCCGAAGCTTTAGTGCTGGGTACAGTTAACGAAGACCTTGCTTCGTTAGGGAAATATGGTGTAAAGAAAGTGCACCATGCGGCAAACGAAGCTTTAAATATTGTTGATGCGCAGGTTTATACAAAAGTGATTGCAGAAGCGGTAAATGCCACAGGAGCGAATGTGGTTGTTCTGTCTCATAATAATACAGGTCGCGCAATTGCAGCAAGATTATCTGCACGCCTGAAAGCAGCTTTAGCTCCTGCTGCAGTTAGTTTGCCTGATACCTCAGATGGTTTTGTAGTTAAGAAAGTTGTTTTTAGCGGAAAAGCTTCGGCCAACGTTTCTTTAAATACAGATGTCAAGATCATTTCTTTAAACCAGAATGCCTTTAAAATAGCAGCGGGCGAAGGAACGGCAGAAGTTGTTCCATTAAACATTTCGGTGGAACCGGGCAAAATAAAAGTAACCGCTACAGATAAAGTAACAGGCGAAATTCCCTTAACTGAAGCAACCCGTGTAGTAAGTGGCGGACGTGGTTTAAAAGGTCCGGAAAACTGGGGTATACTTGAAGACCTTGCCAAAGCATTGGATGCAGCTACCGCATGCAGTCGCCCTGTAGCTGACTCTAACTGGCGGCCTCACCACGAACATGTTGGACAAACCGGTATTGCTATCGCACCTAACTTGTATGTTGCTGTTGGTATCTCCGGCGCCATTCAACATTTGGCAGGGGTTAACCGCAGTAAAGTGATTGTTGTAATAAATAAAGATGCTGAGGCACCTTTTTTTAAAGCCGCTGATTATGGTGTGGTTGGGGATATATTTGAAGTACTTCCAAAACTTACTGAAGAAGTGAAAAAGCTTAAAGGCATAGTTTAGCAAGGAAAAGCTAAAGTAGAAGACGTGGTGCATGCTCTTTTACTTTAGGTGGTTTTGTATATTACTTAATAAGCTTTTCTTTTCTGCGCATTAATATTAACCATACCTGTTGAGAATTTGAATTGTAAAAAGGTTGTGCAGTAATCAACTCCCAACCTTGCTGCGACATATAATTCAACATATCACTTACACTATTAAATTTTTTAGCTTTCCCTTCGTCATCCTTCATTCTTGTATCGCTAAAAAAATCGTGTCCTGCCCGTAATCTACTTCCAGATTTATCTTGGTACCTTAATACTCGCGGAATTACGCTAATATTTACATGTCTCCATGCACTGTCCTATGCTATAACAAAACAACTTAACACTACTCCAATTATAAAACATAAAATCTTCTTCATAATATTATTCGTTTAAATTTTCGCCTAATTTAATTAAAGATTCTATTTTCAATATAACACTCAAAAATTTTTAGCCTTTTTCGATATGCGTATGCCTCGCAAAGCCATTTTACAAAAGAAACTTTAACCATTTATAAATTCTGATGGTTTCATATAAACGTATTTTTACTTGGAACAATTACTTTTTAAATGAAGCATAAATTTACCCTGCTTTACTTTTTATTTTTTTCTATAATAACAGCGAGTGCGCAAAATGTAACGGGGATATGGAAAGGACATTTTGTACAAAATACTTTCGGCTATTTTGAAGAAAGATACAAGTTTGAAGTACAAATTGCACAGCTTGCCAACAATGCAATTAATGGTGTAACCTACTCTTACAAGACCACCGTTTTTTATGGCAAGGCTAACCTCAATGGTTTTTATACTCCCAATACAAAAGTTCTTACAGTTAACGAAACAAAATTGGTTGAAGTAAAAATTGATGGTCAAAGTCAGCCCTGCTTAATGACCTGTTATCTGGAATATAATAAGATGGGTGATCTTGAAACATTAACAGGAACATATACCAGCCGCAAACTAAAAGATAAAAGTGACTGCGGAAACGGCAAAGTATATTTAGAAAGAACACTTGCCAGCGATTTCTATAAAGAAGACTTTTTGATTAAGCGCGAAAATGAACTGAAGAAAAAGTCGGCACCTGTTGCAAAATTTAAAGAACCTTCTCAGAGACCACTTGTTCAAAATAAAAGTACTCCTAAAATTACTTCGCCAAAAAAACCGCTTGTACAAAATAAGACTGCCCCGGTTACAAAATCAGTAAAGCCGGGGGCTGAAGGAGATTTGATTGGAAAGACAGACAAAAAAATTACTCCCGCTCCTCCTACAGTAGCATTGCCACCTAAAGACGAACAGGTTAAAGTGCCAAAACAAATTGAAAAGACTTTGCCCAAACCAGAAGTAATCCGGCGGAGAAATAACGAACTGGTTAAAACGATAACGACTTCGGCAAAAGAAATAAAAATAGACCTATATGATAATGGTGAGATTGACGGAGACACCATTTCTGTTTATGATAATAACAAATTGATTGTTTCCAGGAAGCGTTTGACTGATAAAGCCATCACTTTCACTATTAAATCCGATGAGAATGTTTCTACTCACGAATTTGTAATGGTGGCTGAAAACCTTGGCTCAATTCCTCCAAACACTGCATTAATGGTTATAACTGCAGGTACCCAACGGTATGAGTTGTTCCTTACTTCCACAGAACAAAAAAATGCTGTTGTAGTTGTAGAGTACAAACCAGAGAAGCAGCCCCAACCTTAAAAGAAGTAGCCAGTTGTGTTTATAGTTTTCGAGTTCTGCGTTTCACTTCTAAATCCTAATTTCGAATTATCAATTTAAGCTCTCTTCTCCCTTTAGGGCCGGGGCTCCTATATGAAAATTTTATCGGCCCAACAAATACATCAGTGGGATCAGTTTACAATTAAACATGAAGGCATCAGTTCTTTAGACCTGATGGAAAGAGCGGCAGGCCAATGCACAAGATGGATTGTAGAAAATGATTTAATACAATCACCTATAAAAATATTTTGCGGCAAGGGAAACAATGGGGGTGATGGTTTAGCAATAGCATGCCAGTTAGCTGATAAAGGCGTTATCCCGCAAGTATATATTTTAGAAACCGGCAATACAGGCACAGATGATTTTCAGGCTAATCTTTCAAGGCTTAACTCCTATCCTGTTCAAAAGCATTTTCTGCAAAATGAATGGGCTTTCCCCGAAATTAAAACTGGTGAAATAATTATTGATGCTCTTTTTGGCTCAGGACTTAACCGCGCTTTAGAAGGTTTGCCGGCAGATTTGGTTGAACATATTTATGATTCCAAGGCTACTGTCATTTCTATCGATCTTCCCAGCGGAATGTTTTGTGATCGTTCAACAATTCCCCATCCACTTATTAGGGCAACACATACCCTTACTTTTCAAACACTTAAACTCTGCTTTCTTTTTCCTGAAAATGAAGAATACTTTGGCGAAGTGCACATTTTGAATATTGGATTATCCGAGTCATATCTCTCATCAGTTAATGCCTCTTACAAACTGGCAGACGCAGAACTAATAAAACAATTATATAAGCCACGGAAAAAGTTCTCTCACAAAGGAACGTATGGCCACACTTTAATAGTAGCAGGTGATAAGGGTAAGATGGGTGCCGCTCTTTTATCCACCCTGGGATGTTTAAGATCAGGTTCGGGGCTTGTAACAAGCTTAGTTCCAAAAGATGAGTTTGCAATAGTTCAAACAGCAGCGCCGGAAGCAATGGCGGCTGCACAGGAGGACATGCCTTCAATGGATTGGCTAAAATATTCAGCCATTGGTATAGGACCCGGATTAGGAACCAATGAACATGCAGTATCTGTTGTAGAACAAGTGATCTCCCGTTTTACTAAACCGATAGTGGTTGATGCCGATGCTTTAAATATAATTTCCACCAATCATTATTTAATAAATAAAATTCCAGAAGGAAGCATACTTACACCTCACCCGAAAGAATTTGAAAGAATATTTGGTAAACCACAAACAAACTTCGACAGATTAGAAATGGCGAAGAAACATGCGCTGGAATTAAAAGTGTTCATTATTGTAAAGGGCTTTTACAGCATGCTCGCCTGCCCCGATGGAAAAGTTTTTTTTAATAGTACCGGCAATCCAGGCATGGCTACCGGCGGAAGCGGTGATGTACTAACGGGAATACTTTCAGGACTGTTATCACAAGGATACTCCTCAGAACATGCAGGTGTTTTAGGAATGTATCTTCACGGACTTGCAGGAGATTTAGCTGCTCGGGCGTTATCGCAGGAAGCACTAATTGCCGGAGACGTTATCGACTATTTAGGAAAGGCATGGTTAAGTATAAGTTCGTGAAAGAACTGCAGCTGCCAACAATTACCCTATTACAACTAAAGCCACTGTAACTCACCAATAGCCATTAAGAATAAAATTGCTAAGCTTTAGCGTATAGAAATGCTATAAGTGAAAAAGTAGAGCAAATAAGGTTTTTAGCATAAAATCTTAAATTAAAGGTTTTCCCCTATTTTTGGCGACCTTAAACTAAATATTAAGAATTTCTTGCTTATGGACAAATTGATTTATGCAGTTCCGGCAATGGGTATTATCGGACTTTTGTACACAGTTGTAAAGTTTAATTGGGTGTCAAAACAAGATGCGGGAACCGACCGCATGAAAGAAATTGCAAAATATATTCAGGAAGGCGCAATGGCCTTTTTGCATGCTGAATACAAGATCCTCACATACTTTGTTATAATAGCAGGATTGTTGTTAGGCGTAATGGGCTATAGTAATGCCAACAGTCATTGGACTATAGCTTTAGCATTCGCAATGGGAGCTGTCTTTAGTGCCATGGCAGGTTTTATTGGAATGAGGGTTGCCACAAAAGCAAATGTTCGTACAGCACATGCAGCAAGAACAAGCTTAAGCAAAGCATTAGCAGTTTCATTTACCGGCGGATCGGTGATGGGATTAGGTGTTGCCGGCTTGGCGGTATTAGGTTTAAGCGGTCTTTTCATTATTTTAAGAGCCCTTTTTGCCGATGGTGCCGCTGTTGACAGCGTTGAAATGGAAAGAACTATTGAAGTGCTTACCGGCTTCTCTCTCGGTGCTGAAAGTATAGCATTGTTTGCCCGCGTTGGTGGCGGTATTTATACAAAGGCAGCCGATGTAGGCGCCGATTTGGTAGGTAAAGTGGAAGCAGGTATTCCCGAAGATGATCCAAGAAATCCTGCAACTATTGCAGATAATGTTGGCGATAACGTGGGCGATGTAGCAGGTATGGGTGCCGACTTGTTCGGTTCTTATGTCGCTACAGTTTTAGCTACAATGGTCTTGGGCAGAGAAACAACTATTCCCGGAGATGCGCTTAACCAGTTTGGTGATATTGCTCCCATCCTGTTACCAATGATGATTGCAGGTGTCGGTGTTTTGTTTTCGATTATTGCTACCTTCTTTGTAAAAATTGCTGACAATGCCGAATTAAGCACCCATGCTGTTCAGCGTGCGTTAAATATGGGCAACTATGGTTCCATAATATTAACTGCCATTGCTTCTTATTTTCTTGTTGACTGGATATTGCCTGATAGATTAGTATTACGCGGCTTCGAATTTACTCCTCTCCGCGTTTTCGGTGCCATCATTGTTGGATTGGTAGTCGGTACACTAATGAGTATGATTACTGAATATTATACAGCAATGGGCAAGCGACCTGTTATGAGTATTATCCGTCAGTCAGCTACAGGTCATGCTACCAACGTTATTGGTGGTTTAGCCGTCGGTATGGAAAGTACTTTTTTACCTATTCTTGTTTTAGCTGCAGGCATTTTCGGAAGCTACAAATTTGCCGGTTTGTATGGTGTTGCTATTGCTGCTGCCGGTATGATGGCAACCACTGCTATGCAATTAGCCATCGATGCCTTTGGACCTATCGCTGATAATGCAGGAGGTATTGCTGAAATGAGTGAATTACCTAAAGAGGTTCGTGAAAAAACCGATATCCTCGATGCTGTTGGTAACACCACGGCTGCTACAGGTAAAGGCTTCGCAATTGCCTCTGCGGCATTAACTGCACTGGCTTTATTTGCTGCTTACGTTGGTGTTATTAATCATAATAATTACAGGATGATCGGTATTGATATTTATAAAGCCGATGTTTTGTCTTGTTTATTTGTTGGTGCAATGATCCCGTTCATTTTTTCATCATTGGCTATAAGGGCAGTGGGTGAAGCGGCGATGGCAATGGTACAGGAAGTACGACGTCAGTTCCATTCTATCCCTGGTATAATGGAAGGTACGGGAAAGCCGGAATATGATAAGTGCGTTGAAATTTCTACTGAAGCTTCAATCAAAAAAATGATGTTGCCCGGTGCTATTGCGATCGTTTCTCCGCTGCTTATCGGTTTTATCTTTGGCCCTGAAGCTTTAGGCGGCTTCTTAGCTGGCGCTACTGTAAGCGGTGTATTGATGGGAATGTTTCAAAATAATGCAGGCGGAGCCTGGGATAATGCCAAGAAAAGTTTTGAAAAAGGGGTTGATATAAACGGACAGATGTACTACAAAAAATCTGAGCCTCACAAAGCTTCTGTTACAGGAGATACCGTTGGCGACCCTTTTAAAGATACCTCCGGACCATCAATGAATATCTTAATTAAATTAATGTCTATTGTTTCGCTGGTAATTGCTCCTACCCTTGCACATTTACATAGTAACACTACAGGAACGGAAAATGAAACTCCAAGAGTTGAAAGAACAATTGAAAGAAAGGCAAATGGGCAAACTGGCGCAATAATTTTTTTGGGTGAAAATAAAAACTTAAGACAATTGCATGCAGGTGCTCATAGGAAAATTAGATTAACTGATGACGCAAGTATTTTTTTAAAATTTAAAAATAGAATGCTCACAATGAACGGTATGGAAGTTTGCAAAAATAGTTTGCATGCATTATATGTTCCTTTTGCAACAACTGGAAATATTTGATAGAGTACCAAAGAAAGAGACCAATTTATTTAGACGATAAAACCCTGTTGATATAGCAGGGTTTTTTATTGGTTAGTATCTGATTAACTTTAGCAAACAAACGTTTCCATGACTCCCGCAATATTGTATTATGCAATTCCTGTTTTCGTAATTCTTGTTGTTGCAGAATGGATCTATTCGTATAAGGAAAGCAAAAACTTATACGAAACAAAAGATGCTTTCTCAAGCATGGCATTAGGAATTGGCAATGTAATATCAGGGATTGGTTCAAAAGTTTTGGTGTTTGGAAGTTTAACTCTTGTCTATAAATTCCGGATTAATACTTTAGATACTTCACAATGGTGGGTATGGATATTGGCTTTTTTTGCTGATGACTTTAGTTACTATTGGTTTCACAGGGTAAGTCATCATGTGAGGTTTTTCTGGGCCTCTCATGTGGTTCATCACTCGTCTCAACACTACAACCTTGCAGCAGCATTACGCCAAACATGGACAGGGAATTTTACAGGCAGTTTTATTTTTTGGTTGTGGATGCCTTTCGTTGGTTTTCATCCACTATTGGTAATGCTGATGCAGCAGATAAGTCTCATCTACCAATTTTGGATACATACCGAAGCAATCAATAAACTCCCTAAACCAATTGAATTCATTTTCAATACCCCTTCTCATCATCGTGTGCATCATTCATCAGATTTAAAATACCTTGATAAGAATCATGCGGGTATCTTAATAATATGGGATCGAATGTTTGGAACGTTTCAACCGGAAGAAGAAAAGCCGGTGTATGGTTTAACAAAAAATGTAAACACTTTTAACCCGGTAAAAATTGCTTTTCATGAATGGGGAAATCTCTCACGGGATATTGCAAGAGGAGGATCAATAATGAATGCCGTTAAATATTTTGTTAATCCTCCGGGATGGAGTCATGATGGCCATTCTAAAACAACGAAACAATTAAGAGAGAAAATAAAAAGTTGAAAATCTATACTAAAAAACAACCAGAATTTAAGACACGGTTCTGAAACTTATCTTACAATTTCAAATTCATCAAAGTTTTCATCATTAACCACGGTAGCTATAACATCACTTACTTCGGCTCTTGCCGGACCTTTTTTACACCATTTAATAAATTGCTGCACTTGTTCTTCGGTTCCGGTTATTATTGCTTCAACATTATTGTCTTTCGTATTTTTTATCCATCCTTTTACACCTAATTCTTCCGCAACTTTTTTTGCAGTAGCGCGGTAAAAAACTCCCTGAACTTTTCCTAAAATTAATAATTGAAGGGTTGGCATAAATTAACCGACAACAAATAATAGTTGAGGTGGAAAAATTTTATTCTCATCGAAGAAGAAAAAATTATACATCCAGCTTTTCATCGTTACCATTATCAAGCCTTGCTAATTCTCCTTCATCAAGATCGGCAGTGGGATCAGGTTCGCTGTTTAAATCAGGATCTTGTTCAATATCAGCCTCTGCCTGATCGTGAGCAGCCTTTACATTTTCATCAGCGCTTGTTTGTGTTGCTGCATTCTGTTGAGCATTTTTATTTTTCTGCTGTTCGGTATTACTATTATTGGTGCCTTGCATATTATATTTTTTATGGTTGCTTAATTAAGATAAAAATAATGCCACTACTTCTTTATATCTTTTAACCGGAGTAGCTGAGATCCTATTAAAACCATCCCCTCTTTTTGTACAAATCGAGGCCCACTTTCAAGGCATCTTTGATTTGTTCTAATAAATCCGGGTCGTTCTTCTTAATATGAAAACATGCCTTGCCTTTTAAGTGCTTCAAGAGATTTGGGTGAAATACCTCTTCGGGTTTATTCACACCGTAAACAGGCATAAAATAAAAGCCTACATACCCTTTCTGTATTATAATGCTTGCAAAATATAGTTCATCCTTTTTTCGTCCTTCTATTTCAACCTGTTTTTCGCTTACTAAATTATAAATACCTGCAGCCTCTCCTCTTTCTTTTAATGTGCCTTTTACATAAAGTTTCATTAATGCTTTAATAGAATTAAAAATAGGAATAAGTTCAGGCTGTCCTCCTGATTTGTCCTCATACTTTATATGCTTTCTTTTAGGGGCAGTTTTGGCAACTTTATCAGCAGAAGATTTGGCACTTGTCTTAATAGCCGCAATTGGAGATTTAGTTACAGTTTTTTCACTTGGCATGCTAAGAATTATTCAATAAAATTAACATTTAAACGGAGATCGCTAGAACATAGCTACTGCCTCCGCATTCGATTATGTTTACTGGCAATAAGTACATTAGATAAAAAAACCCCGCAAAATGTGCGAGGTTAATAAGTTTCCCAGCTTCAAAACTCAATACTTTTAAAACAACTCGTACGCTTGAAATAATTACTTACTCCCATATTTCATCTTTGCCTTCAAGCCAAAGGTTAACCGATTGCGTTGTTACGCTTTTAGGTCTTTCAAGAGGTAAGCCTAAAGCTCTGTCCCAGCAAAGGCTTGCCAATACACCCAATGCCCGGCTTACACCAAATAACACAGTATAGAACTCATACTCCAACATGCCATAATGAACTAATAAAGCGCCACTGTGGGCGTCAACATTAGGCCACGGATTTTTTATTTTACCCAGAGATTGAAGGATTGGAGGCACTGCTTCGTAGATGTTCCAAACGGTTTGTACTAAAGGATCGTCAGGCATATGTTTCTTACCAAATTCCATTTGAGCAGTAAAGCGGGGATCAGTTTTGCGAAGAACAGCATGACCATACCCAGGAACAACCTTGCCTGCTTGTAATGTTTTTTGAACGTACTCTACTATCTGTTCTTTAGAAGGGCTGTCACTTCCTAACTCTTCCCGCATTTCATATATCCACTTTATTACTTCCTGGTTGGCAAGACCGTGAAGAGGACCGGCCAAACCATTCATACCTGCGGCAAAACTTTGATAAGCATCGCCTAAAGCCGAACCAACGAGGTGAGTTGCATGTGCACTTACGTTTCCCCCTTCATGATCGGCATGAATGGTCATATATAAACGCATGAGCTCATGAAAGCTTTCATCATCATAACCCATCATGTGAGCAAGGTTTCCGGCCCAATCCAGTAAACCATCGGGCTGTATGTGTTGATTGTTTTTATACTTGCGGCGATATATATACGCAGCAATGCGCGGAAGACGTGCAATAAGATCCATTGCATCATCAAATGTACAATCCCAATAATCCTTTTTATTTATTCCTTTAGCATAAGAGCGGGCAAAGTTACTCTCGGTTTGCAATGCCATAATACCTGTAACAAACATCGTCATAGGATGTGTGGTAAGTGGCAAAGCATCTATGGTAGCAAACACATGAGTGGGCACATGGCTTCTTCGTTGCCATACGGCAGTTATATGATCTACATCGCTTTCTGAAGGCAAATCATCAATTAACATCAGGTAAAATAAACCTTCAGGCAAAGGCTCGCTTCCTCCTTCAGCCTTTGGCAATTTTTCCTGCAATTCGGGTATAGTATAACCTCTGAAACGTATTCCTTCCTGGGCATCGAGCAAGCTTGTTTCTGTAACCAACCCTGATATTCCCCGCATTCCCTTGAAAA
>MWWB01000234.1_pt1 | contig 13083 bp, 7 predicted proteins | sample 1047291 | NCBI WGS metagenome assembly MWWB01 (sample SAMN06349976, study PRJNA376086) | soil metagenome | isolation source: MS4-1 sample Antarctic (ecotone) soil | place: Antarctica | reverse complement strand
TTTTATAAAAAATGCTATCGATGAAGCCTCCAACCAAAAAGCTGAATGTCTTATTATACATCTTAATACCCCGGGTGGTTTACTTAAATCTACGAGGGTTATTGTAAGCGATATTTTAGAGTCTTCTATTCCTGTTATTGTTTATGTTTCTCCGGGTGGGGCGCATGCAGGCTCGGCAGGTGTTTTTATAACTATGGCTGCACATATTGCTGCTATGGCTCCATCTACAAATATTGGCGCTGCCCATCCTGTAAGTATGCAGGGCGGTATGGATTCTACAATGAGTGATAAGACAACGAATGATGCAGCAGCCTTTATAAGAACGATTGCAAAAAAACGTAACCGGAACCTTGAATGGGCAGAAGAAGCCGTGAGAAAAAGTGTTTCTATAACCGAAGCAGAAGCGGTTGAAAAGAAAGTGGTTGACCTGGTTGCACAAAATGAAGCCGATCTTTTAAAACAGATTAATGGCAGAGTGGTAGCATTGAATACGGGAGATAAAACCTTGCAAACTGCAAATGCAAAAGTCGATCGGGTTGAGATGAGTTTTGCAGAGAAATTTTTGGATATGATAAGCGATCCAAACATTGCTTACATTCTTATGATGCTTGGCTTTTATGGTCTCTTGTTCGAATTATATAGCCCGGGTGCAGTAGCTCCGGGAGTAATAGGTGGTATTTGTCTTATTCTTGCCTTTTATTCAATGCACACTTTACCGATAAATTATGCGGGCCTTGCTCTTATAATCTTTGCTATAATACTTTTCGTTTTAGAAGTTAAAATAATAAGTCATGGTGTACTTGGTATAGGCGGTGTTATTTCATTTGCGCTGGGTTCAATCATGTTGATACGAACAAATTCGGCGTTGGAGTTTATAAGGATATCTTGGGGTGTAATTATATCAACAACAGTTGCAACTGCACTTTTCTTTTTTTTCTTAATTGTATTAGCCGTTAAGGCACAAAAGGCTAAACCTGTAACCGGTATTGAAGGAATGGTTGGTGAGGTGGGTGAAACTTTAGCAAGGCTTGAACCGTCGGGGATGGTAAGAGTACATGGTGAACTTTGGAAAGCCGAATCAGTTTCAGGCAGTATTGACAAGGGGCAAAAGATTAAAGTAACAGCAATAAAGAACCTTACGCTTTATGTAGAACAGGCAAATAATAATATCCATTTTACTTAAATTATCTTAGTACTAAACAACCCAAAATAATATGCAAAACTTCCCTTTTACTTTGGTTATCCTTGTCGTATTTGGCTTTTATATTATAGCAAGTTCCATTCGTATTTTAAATGAATATGAACGGGGTGTTGTATTCCGGCTGGGACGTATGGTAGGAGTTCGCGGGCCGGGATTAATAATATTGGTTCCTTTTATTGAAAAGATGATGAAAGTAAGTTTACGGACAGTGGTAATGGATGTGCCGCCGCAGGATGTTATAACACAGGATAACGTTTCAATAAAAGTAAATGCAGTTATTTATTTCAGGGTCCTTCAACCTGATAAAGCAATTGTAGAAGTAGAAAATTTTTTAATGGCCACTTCTCAAATATCGCAAACTACTTTAAGAAGTGTATTGGGTCAGTCAGAATTAGATGATTTACTTTCTCAAAGAGAGAAGATTAATCTAAGACTTCAACAAATTATAGATCACCAAACAGAACCGTGGGGAATAAAGGTGTCTACCGTTGAAGTAAAACAAATTGATCTGCCGCAGGAAATGCAAAGGGCAATGGCACGCCAGGCAGAAGCAGAGCGGGAACGCCGCAGTAAAGTTATTGCCGCTGAGGGAGAGTTCCAGGCATCGCAACGTTTGTCTGACGCAGCTAAAGTTTTAAGCGAGCAACCAAGCGCTTTAACCTTACGCTACCTGCAAACATTAAGAGAAATAGCAGTGGAAAATAATTCCACCACTATTTTCCCGGTACCGATCGATTTATTAACGCCTTTTTTAAACCAGGGAGTTAAAAAGGAGCAAGGTTAAAGTAACGGGTACTTTTGGTACTTCAATTAAATACTTACATTAATAATAGGGTCAATTTAAAACAAGTTATTAAGCCTTTTACACTCGCCTTTTTAAAGATGAACAGTATTAAACTTCTTGCCAAACAGGGTTTTATTAAAAGTAAAAAGTTTAAGTTTATAATAGAGGGTTGGCATAACAGGATACTCCAATTATTAAGTTTAATAGTTCCTGCGCTATTATTAATTTGTTTTGGAATTGTTGTTTATGAATTTGGCTTCAAGCCTTTTTGGAGCAATAATAATAAAATAACTTTCTGGCTTACACTACTGCTAAACATAGTAACTGTCTTACTGGCTGTTAGAATAATTTTAGAAATCTTTATTAAAAAAAAGAAGTGGGTAAGGGTCTTTAATATTGGCGGATGGATTTTCATACTTTTCCTTACATTATATGTTATTCCGCATAAATCCGGGTTGGAAAACACCTCTACTAACTATTTCTTGTTTTATAAGCTGGTTATATACGGAGGCGTGGTACTGGCATTTATAACTGAAATATCCAACTTTCTTCAATTCATATATTCGAAAGTTGTAAATCCGGGTCTTTTATTCGTTGGTAGTTTTGCTTTCTTAGTCTTGTTAGGTGGCTTTCTTCTAAAATTGCCTATTGCTACCTATAATGGTATTTCGGCAATTAATGCATTATTCACATCAACAAGTGCAGTTTGTGTTACCGGTTTAATTGTAGTAGATACTGCCACTTACTTCACTCCTTTCGGTCATTTAATTATTTTAACGCTGATACAGGTAGGAGGCTTAGGTATAATGACTTTTGCGGGTTTACTTGCATACGCAGTTGCCGGACATACATCTTTCAAAACTCAACTTGCTTTCAAAGATATTATGAGCAGCAGGCAGGTAAATAATATTATGTACTTTGTTTACCAGGTAGTATTTGTAACTCTTCTGTTTGAAGCGGTTGGTGCTGCCTGTATTTATTTTTCATTGGATGATAGTCTCTTTACCAGGCAACTTGATAAAATTTTTTTTTCAATTTTTCATGCTGTATCAGCCTTTTGCAATGCAGGATTTTCTACTTATACAAATGGGTTATATGAACCTGTTATACGTTTTAATTATACCTTTCAATTATTTATTGCATCTCTTGTTATTTTAGGAGGAATGGGCTTCCCTATTGTTTTTAACCTCTATCAATATTTAAAAATAAAGACCTCTAATTTAATTTGCAGAATTAAAGGAGGTGGTCAGATCAAACATTTTCCAGGTCTTATTTTCTTAAATGCAAGATTAGCATTGTCAGTAAGCGCCATTCTATTGGTTGTTGGTTTTATTGCCTACCTTCTTTTCGAACAAAATGGCACCTTGCAACAACATCCTACGTTGCCAGGCAAAATAGTTACAAGCTTCTTTGGAAGTGTTACTCCCCGCACGGCTGGTTTTAATACTGTTGATTTAACAGCTATGAACCTGTCTACAATAATGATTTACCTTTTATTAATGTGGATTGGAGCATCACCAGGTTCTACCGGAGGTGGTATAAAAACAACAACTGCCGGGGTTGCTGTATTAAATATGATAGCCATTGTAAGAGGTAAAGACCGTTCTGAATTTTTCAAATCAGAAATATCACATAATTCTGTACAAAGGGCTTTTGCCATCATTATTCTATCCTTATTGTTAATTGGTATTTCTATATTTTTTGTTTCAATCAACGACAGTGAAAAAGGACTTATTTCAATTGCGTTTGAAGTATTTTCTGCCTTTAGTACGGTAGGCCTTTCCTTAGGGATAACTGCTAATCTATCTGTGATTAGTAAAATAGCCTTAATGATAACTATGTTTGCAGGAAGAGTGGGAATGATTACTTTATTGGTTGCTTTTATAAATCAAAGCAAGCATTTGTATTACCGTTACCCTAAAGAAGACATCGCTTTCTAAAAAATATTTAAAAATGAAATTTATTGTTTTTGGCCTCGGAACTTTTGGTGCTTCTCTATCAATACAACTGGTACAATTAGGGCACGAAGTGATAGGTGTAGATCACAAGCTTGAGACCGTTGACAAGTATAAACATGCTATTACTCAAGGTATTGCCTTAGATTCTACAAGTAAAGAGGCAGTTGAACAATTACCATTGAAAGATGTGGATGCAGCAGTGGTGGGCATTGGAGAAAACGAAGGGGCAACTATTATGACAACTGCTTTGCTAAAGCAAATAGGAGTGGAAAGGATTATATGCAGGGTTACTTCGCCAATACAAAAGATAGTGTTAGAAGCAATGGACATCCATGAGTTCGTTCACCCTGAGGCATATTCTGCTGAAAGACTTGCATTAAAATTAGATCTGCCAGGGGTGATTGATTCATTTCAAATAAATTCGGATTACCGGCTTTTGGAGGTGGGGATACCAGAACGATACATTAATCTTTCTATTAACAACTTAAATCTTGCCAACCGGTATAGACTTGTGCTGGTATCAATTCTTAAAAAGGTTAACAAGAAAAATATTTTCGGTAATGACAAAAGCGAACTGCAGGTAATGGGAATTGTACCACCCGAAACAATTTTGAAAAAAGATGATGTACTGTTACTATTTGGAGCTCCGCGTGATTTAGAAGACTTTATTACTGGCTAATATTATTTAAGTCTTTGCTGTATTATTTGTATCTATTATGTTGCTTTTAAAAGCAAGATGATTTTCCCTGCAACAAGATCCAATAACAAATCTTCATCAAGCGCTGCAACCTCTCTTTGTATTAAGCGGCCAAGCCTATTTTCAATATTTATTACTAATACATCAAACATTTTTGTTTTGGCACGGTCTTTCCTTTAACGCGTCTTTATGGTCAATACACATTACCAATCTTTATTTTTTAATCCTAATAAATCGTAAAAATTGCTTGTGTATATAAGATTTGCATTCATCACAAAACTTTCAAAAAAGTCTGAGAAAAAAATTCTGATTAAATTTATCCTATGCACCTTCACACCGCTTCGCCTGCTATTATTAAATTGAAAGCACTATCTTAATAAATGGTACCTATCAAACCTAAATTGCGGAATCGTTTTCTAAAAGGTTTTCTTACAGTAGCAGGAATACCTGTTATTATGATTTTAGCGCTGCATTTATGGTTTGTTCACAATGCACGTTCTGTTTTAAAACAATACATTGCTGAACAATCGGGCGGTAAAATTAAACTTGAACTTTCGCAATTAGATCTTAACCTGTTATCGAAGCGGCTGCAGATAAAGGAGGCAGACTTGCTAAGCACCGACAGTTTGAACGAACCTATTACCTACCATGTTACTTTCAACAAACTTTCGCTTAAAGTTGGTTCGGTTTGGAAATTGCTGTTTCAGAAAAAACTTTTACTTGACTCTATCAAACTTTATGACCCTGTTATAGAGGTAATGCAATGGCGGAGAGATACAGCACAGGTAGTTGTAAAAGATGAATTATCTATTCCCCAGGAAATGGGCAAATTTTATAATTCGATGCTCGATGCATTGGATGAATTTTCGGTAAGGCGAATCATTATAGATAATGCAAAGATCAGTTTGATCAATAAAATGAAAACCGGTTCAGAACCTGTTACTGTTTCCAACATCTTTTTCGACCTTGCCCGCTCAGCTATTAAAAAAGGGAATAAAAATATTTATATAAAGAATGGCCAGACATTAGAGTTAAAAACTTCTTATCAAAATATTGTTCTGCCAGGTGGAAGGCACCACCTCTCCTTCAAATCCTTTCACCTGCAACTTTTTAGACAACGTATAAATTTAGATAGCTGCACTGTTACAGCAATGGCTACAGACAGCTTAAAAAGCAGCTACAAAATCTTCTTTAAAAAGCTATCGCTTACCGGAGTGGATTTCAACGCTATGTCTGCCCGAAATGTAATAAAAGCAGATAGCGTCTATTGTGAAAATCCATACTTCGATTTTAATCTTTACCGCTCGGATGCTGTTAAAAAGAAAACCGAAATACCTGATGCTGATGAAATAATACGTGAACTGACAGGCAACCTTAACCTTGCATTTGTAGGGGTAGAGAATGCAGGAATTCATTTTGATATCTACGGCAAAACAAAGCGATCCTTCTTCAATTCAAATAAAGATAATTTTCAGATTCAGGGCTTTCGCATCAATCCGGATTCTTCGCACCCTGTATCTATCAAACGCTTCGATATGACCTTGAGGGATTACCGTTTGCATAATGAAGACAGCTCCTCAACCTTTAGCTTTGACAGTCTTCATTTTTTAAACAGCAGGATAGTACTGAACAATTTTGCCATACTCAGCAGGCCGGGCAGAAACAAAATTAGAAACGAGGTAGACATTAAAGTGCCTTATTTTGAACTGTCTCAACTCGATTGGTACCAGTTGATTTTTGAACAAAACATGGTAGCCAAAGAAGCAGTTTTAAATAATCCGGTTATAAACTTTAAACGCAGAAAGGCTGGTGGCACGGGTAAGAAACTAAACCTTTTTGCTGCTTTACAAAACCTTGACAGCCTGGTAGCGCTTGATAATGTAACAGTGCTGAACGGTAAAATGAACATGCAGTTAGGACCGGCTACTTCTTTTAATGTTCAAAATCTCGATTTTAATATCTCCAGTAATAAACTGCTGCGCTCTACAAATAAAGAAGGTTTGCGTAATGCAGTTGAACATCTTTCATTTTCAAAAGGTGTGCTTAGGTTAAAAGATATTACAGCACAATTACAAAATGCCCGGTTTACAGGTAATAACCTTGTTTATGCTGACAGAGTTTCCATAACGGGCCAAAGCAATAAAATAGCAGCAACAGTTAACAAGGTTTATATAGACAATCTGCAGTTAGATGATAATGCAGAAACAATTGATGCAGATGGATTGGGATGGGAAAGTGCAACTGTTGAATTAAAGGCATTACCCAAAGGAATGGATGAGAACAATGATAACAGCAGCATTATTCATTTAAGAAATATTGAAGGTAATAATACACAACTTAATATCTCAAGTGGCCCTATGGTAATCTCCACTTATGTACAAACATTAATTGCTTCATCACTATTAAAAAAAGGAGATGATCTGATACGGGTAGAGGGATTTAATATAGCCGGAGATAACCTTCTTGTAAACAGCAATGCTGTAAAAATAAATGCGGAATCTTATAATGTCTCAGGGAGTGATCCTTCATCACTTACCGGAGTACAGGTACAGCAGATACAAGGCCGGGATTCATTACACATTCAATCTTCTCAGGTTAATTTTACAACTAACCTAAATGATCTGTTTGCTAATGATCTGCATCTCTCAAACGTGCAGGCAAGAGCGCTTGTTATCAAATTAAATAAATGGGATACAGCAATAGTTGTACGTGATACAACAATACAACAATTACCCATTCGCATTGATAAATTAACAGCTTTTGAGCCTGATATAAATATCTCCACTCACCGCAACGACTCTGTTACTATCATCAACATTCCCTGGTCTGATAGCAGTATTGTACAAGCTTCTGATATTATTCTATCCGGTAACGGTATGCAAATCGGATCGTTACATGTAAATACAACTGCAGCAACTTTTACAAAACCAACAGGAGAAATTTTAGGTGTTCAAAAAGGTAAGATAGATGTGGATCTTTCTAACATTCAGTTTGGTAGAAAGGATGGCAAAATTAACTGGAGCGGTTCCATTAATAATCTTGCCCTCGAAAATTCAGCAGGACTTAGTATGGGAAGAACAAAAAACAATTTACGTTTTGATAAAGCCTCTCTCGGCAACCTCAGTTTATCTTCTGATTACATACCGCACTTCGGTCAACTAATGAAAGCAAATGTTTCTGCATGGTTACAGATACCTCAAGGCAAGTTTATTGACAGTAATACGACCCTCGAATGGTATAATGCAAATTATAATAATAGCAGCCGGACATTAAGCCTCGATTCGTTTGTGTACCATCCAACACAACCCTTAGACTCTGTTCTGGTGCATGCGCCATATCAATTAGATTATATTACCCTGCAAACAGGAGCAGTTTCCATCAGTGGTCTCGATGTGGAGCGGTATGAAAAGGATAGCTCCTTTATAGCAAATTCTATTAAAATTTCTGATCCGCTTTTAACTGTATACCGGGACAAGAAGCCTCCGTTTTCTCCGTTTAAAAAAGCAAAGCCACTCCCCGTTAACATGATCAAAAATATTTCTGTCCCGGTTTCGCTTCAAAGTATTCAATTAGAAAATGGTACGATAACCTATTCCGAAAAAAATGGAAAGTCACGAAAGGAGGGAAACCTGCTGCTTACCAATGTAAGCGGAACCCTTGAAAACATTAAGAACAGTAATTTATTAAACAATGACTCGCTTTCACTTACATTTAAAGCAAGGCTTATGGACTCTGCCGATATTACTCTCAATCTAAAAGAAGCTTATACTGATTCATTAAGTGGTTTCTTATTGACCGCTAAAATAAAATCTGCAGATCTATCTATTATAAACCCTGTTCTTGTACCATTATCCAACATAAAAATTACCTCAGGAATATTAGATTCGGTTTTATTACGTGCTGTTGGCAGAGTGGATGTTTCATTGGGAGAAATGAACATGCATTACCGAAAGCTTCGCATACAGCTAATAAAAAATGGAGATCCCAACGAATCAACATTTATACAAAAGGTATTAAGTGCTCTCGCTAATACATTTGTTATTAAAAGCAATAATACTAAACGTATAGGAGTAATATACTCTAATCGCTCAAGCGACCAGTCGTTTGTGAATTTTATTGTGCAAACAACTTTAAGCGGTATATTAAGCAGTATCGGAGTTAGAAAAAACCAGAAGTATATGAAGCAATACAAACAGGGATTAAAGCATAGTAAGTTGCCTCCGGTGAAGCTATAAGAATCTTATATAGTTTTAAGCCCGTCTTCTTCTTTACGGTAAAGAAAAAGAACGGGCTTGATAATATAATAGCAGATATTGAAGATCGCTACCGTTAAAACATATTTTATTCTTTATGCCATTGAAGCCTTAAATGCAGCTTCAATATCATCCTTTATATCTTCGATATGCTCAATACCCAACGATATACGCAAACGCCCTGGTTCAACACCTGCTGAAACCTGTTCAGCTTCAGTAAGCTGCTCATGGGTTGTAGTAGCGGGATGAATGATTAACGTTTTTGCATCACCCACATTAGCGAGGTGGCTAATTAGTTTAAGGCTGTTGACTAATTTATCTGCTGCTTCTTTTCCACCTTTTACTTTAAAAGATAATACACCCCCAAACCCATTACGCAGGTATTTCTTCGCCAGCTCATAGTACTTATTTTCTTTCAGGCCGGGGTAATATACATTTTCGACCTGCGGATGTTTTTGTAACCATTCAGCAAGTTCCATCGCATTATCAACAGTTCGTTGCACACGTAGACTGAGGGTTTCCAAACCTTGCAGAAAGAGGAACGAATTAAACGGGCTTACCGCAGAACCAAAACTACGAAGCCCTGTAACCCTTGCACGAATACCGAAAGCAATATTTCCAAAAGGACCGCCGCTGCCAAATACCTCCCAGAATTTCAATCCATGATATGCCTCATCGGGTTCAGTAAAATATTGAAACTTCCCATTGCCCCAGTTAAAGTTTCCGCCATCTACAATCACTCCACCAATGCTGGTGCCATGGCCGCCTATCCATTTGGTAGCAGACTCTACAATTACGTTTGCGCCAAAATCTATTGGCCTGCACAAATAACCACAAGCGCCAAAAGTATTGTCGACAATTAAAGGTATCTGGTGTTTTTGAGCAATATCAGCAAGCCTTTCAAAATCAGGAACACTGAAACCGGGGTTTCCAATTGTTTCTACATAAAGAGCACGGGTTCTGTCGTTGATCTTTGTTTCAAATTCGGCAAGGTTATCAAGGTCTGCAAATTGAACCTGAAAGCCTAAGCGCTTGAACGTTACTTTAAACTGGTTATAAGTGCCTCCATACAAGTGCGAGGAGGAAATAATATTATCGCCCTGCTGTAAGATATTTTGCAATGCAATAAACTGCGCCGATTGTCCTGAAGCCATAGCCAGCGCACCTACACCGCCTTCGAGCGCAGCAACCCGCTTTTCGAACACATCGGTCGTAGGGTTCATTATACGGGTATAAATATTTCCAAATTCACGAAGGCCAAATAAGTTAGCTGCATGTTCGGCGCTATCAAAAACATAAGAAGTGGTTTGATGAATAGGAACTGCGCGGGATTTGGTAACAGGATCCGGCTCCTGCCCGGCATGAACCTGCAATGTTTCGAAACGTAAGTTTTGTTGTGACATTTTGAGTTGATTAATGATTATTAAAAATGGTTGTTAAGATAATATGTTTACAGTTTGACGAAGATAATGAAGGCGTGATTGTTAAAAGAAGCGCTTTATTCTTTCTTTTGCCCTAAGGCGCGAAGGCGGAAAGTAACGCAAAGCCATTGTTCATTTTAATGCCCTTTGAGATTTGCAAAGTCCGCTTTGATCAATTATTCTTTATAAGTTACTTCAAGTTCACGGCTTCTGCCACCGGATGTTCTGCAATGAACGATAATCCCAGCAGTTTTGCAATAGTTTGGGCAAGTTGTTTTTGATAGAGTTGCACATCCTCTTTTACTTCACCCTTTGCCGGCAGTCCTGGCGCCATTACGGCAAACCATATTTCATTAGCACCAATTATATTACTTCCATGACTTGTCCAATCTTTTTTATTTTTATCGCCCCTGCCATGATCGGTAGTAATTAACAGGGCTGTTTTGTTTTTATATTTTTTATTGGCTTGAACATAATTCCAAATTTCTTCTATCCATTTATCTACCTGTTTGGTGGCATCGAGGTAATACCGGTACTCTCCTGCATGTGCCCATTCATCTGTTTCGCCATAAGCTATATAAAGTACTTTCGGGTTTCGGGTTTTCAGGTATTCGAATGCAGCATAATGAGTAAACATGTCGAGGCATTCACTACTTTTCCAGGGACGGAATGAGTTCAGGAGCATAGTATTCAACAGCTTTTGCTTCTCTGTTAGTTTGCCACTAACCGTATCGAAAGCTGCAATTACAGGAAAGCCGCAACGAGGTTCATTTAATATACGATCAAAGGCATCCCATGCCGTAAATGCCGCTACCTTATTTTTATAAGCAGGTTGTTGATGAATATATTCAAGTACGTTGGCATGAGGATTATTTCGATAATCATTTGAGTTAACTGCGGTATCGGGATAGCCGGTAAAGATCTCATTATAACCCGGATAAGAAAACCAATAACGATTGGCATTATCTACCTTGTTTCCATGCAGGCGATTACCGTAAAGTTGTCCCTGCTGTTGCAAAGTGCTCCAGAAAAAAGGCATAAGCTTTTCTCTTCGTTCCTCAGTATTATTACTCCAGTAATTTTTAAAAATATAGGCGCTGTCGCCCTGGTTGTAAAGTTTGTTGTTGGCAATGGCACTATCCATGCCGGTAAAAACCTCCTGCCATCGCAGCCCGTCAGTAGTAATGATGATAATGTTTTCTATTTTTTGCTGCGCCTCTACAGTAATAGTATAAAGAATTAAAAAAATCAAAAACACAGCTTTTCTCATCATCTTAATTTAATTCGCTTGTTTTAATTGGAGAGAATGCATCCATACAAATTAAAAGATGGAACGGCGCTCTAATTTACATTGAACTAATGCCCGCAATATTTATTGACTCAATACGGGGACTGCTCTCCTAACGACCATTGACCTAATGACTTACTGACTTATTGAATATCGACCTAATCCCTTTATTGCCCCAATTACTTATTGACCCAATGCCTCAATGACTAATTCTTAATGCCCTATAGACAAATAACCCTTAACCAGTGACTTTACTTTTTCGTTTATTACTTCACCATCATAGGTAATGCAAGTTCCTTTCACCAGATCGTCGTTCCAATTCAAATTCCATACGCCTTCTTTATCGATAAGCAGGTTTAGAAAATTAAGAACATTCTTTCCGTATAATTTACTTGCATCCCAGGGCATGCCCGATGGAAGATTACTGTTACCAATTATTGTTACTCCTTTATACCTGGTAGTTTCATTGTTTTTTGTAAAAGGGGTATTGCCTCCGGTTGCCGCAGCAATATCAATAATTATAGAACCGGGTTTCATGCTGTCAAGCATGGGTCCGGTAATTAATACGGGAGCTTTCTTTCCGGGGATTTGAGCAGTAGTAATTACTATATCAGCCTTTGCAATCGCTTCGGCAATTCTTTGTTGCTGCTTTTGTTTATATTCTTCTGTTTGTTCAACTGCATAACCGCCCGCGGCTGATGCAATAACAGCACCTTCCACTTCAACAAACTTTGCTCCAAGGCTCATTACTTCTTCTTTTACTGCCGGGCGTGTATCAAAAACTTCCACCACAGCGCCTAATCTTCTGGCAGTCGCTACCGCCTGTAAGCCGGCTACCCCGGCACCTAATATTAAAACCTTGGCCGGTGGAATACTACCGGCCGCAGTCATTAACATCGGAAAGTATTTAGGAAACATGTTAGCAGCTAAAAGCACTGCGCGATAACCAGCAATGTTTGCCTGACTGCTGAGCACATCCATACTTTGCGCCCTGGTAGTTCGGGGAATCATGTCCATGCTAAAAAGAGTAAGCCTTTTAGATGCCCAATCATTTATTAAAGAAAAGTTATACAAAGGTTGATAGATTCCTAACAGTACGCTATCACTTTTCAAAACCATCACATCTTTAGGCGATAACAATTGGATGCTCAAAATTACTTCGCTTTTCTGCAACACTTCATTACGCGATACAACCTTAGCACCAATAGAAGTGTACATTATATCATCAGCAAAGGCGTTTGTACCTGCACCTTCTTCAACCAGCACCTGTACTTTTTTATTTAATAAAACTGCAGCTTGTTCGGGAAGCAGCGAAACCCTGTTTTCGCCGGCAGGTTCTTTTAATATACCTATCGTCATTATTGCATTTGAGGTAACATGAAATTATCCTGTTTTATACACATGACAAAATGAAAGACAGTTAGAAGAACATTTCAATCTGCCCTTTCTATTACTTGAATTAAATCACTTAACTAACATGC
>MWWB01000233.1_pt1 | contig 13112 bp, 7 predicted proteins | sample 1047291 | NCBI WGS metagenome assembly MWWB01 (sample SAMN06349976, study PRJNA376086) | soil metagenome | isolation source: MS4-1 sample Antarctic (ecotone) soil | place: Antarctica | reverse complement strand
CGCTTCCTGAACTCAATGCTGCTTTGAAACAGTTCAATGTAATTGCAGACAGAGGACGTGAAGAAGGAAGGATTTTTAAGCATAGAGGTTTACTATACCGGATTCTTGATAATGATGGAAACAAGATCGGTGTTCCAATTAAAGCAAGTTCTATCAGCACGAAACCTACCCTTACAAGTCTTGAAAATAGGTTTGAAGCAAATGAATTAGAGCGAGAACATTTTAAGCAAAGAACAAGAGAAGCTATTGATGATACTTTAAGATCAACTCCAATCGACTTCAACCACTTAAAGATTGCTCTTGAAAAGAAAAAAGTATTTACACTGTTACGGCAAAATGATGAAGGACGTACTTATGGGATAACTTTTGTGGACAATAATACCAAATGTGTTTTCAATGGAAGCGATTTAGGCAAGCAGTACAGTGCCGGTGCATTACAAAGCCAATTAGGTATTACAGAAAATCCGCTACTAAAAAATGCTGATGAAAAGAAAACAGAAATTGATAGCAAGTCTGGTAGAAGTATCCAAAGAAATGTGAGTATAAAAGAGCATAAGCATTCGTCAAAAGATAAAGCATCCCATTCTAACAAAATGTTAGAACAACTATTAACACCAAAAGAACAACAATTCAGTGTACCATTTGAACTGCTTAAAAAGAAAAAAAATAAGAAGAACAATAATTTGAGATTGTAAAGTTTAAAACTAAAACGCGATGTCAGCAAATACTGGAGAAAATGAACAGGGGCTTAGAAAGGTAATTGATATGACAAGAATGATAAGCATTGTGATCTTGTTATTGCATTTTTATTTTTACTGCTATACAGCTTTTGAAATGTGGCATTGGACATATCAGATTACAGACAAAATTTTGTCTGCTATTAAGACTGGTGGTTTGTTTAATAGCTTTCATTTTTCCAAAATACTCTCACTTGCACTGCTTTTTATTTCATTAATAGGAGCAAGAGGAAGAAAGGAAGAAAAGTTAAATGTGGCAAGTGTCGTGAGTGGTTTAATAATGGGGGTATTGTTATATTTTTCCAGCAGCTTCATTTTCGAAATGAATAAGGAAATCAATGTAATTGCAACTTCATACATACTGCTTACCTCGGCAGGATTTTTAATTGTACTTTCTTGCGGCACAATGTTAAGCAGGCTTCTAATGCTTAAACTATCGAAAGACATCTTTAATAAATCAAATGAGTCTTTTCCCCAAGAGGAGAGACATTTATTGAATGATTATTCTATTAACCTTCCGGCTAAATATCGCTTAAAAGAAAAGACCAGGAGAAGCTGGATAAATGTTATAAATCCATTTAGGGGATTATTAGTGATTGGAAGCCCTGGATCGGGCAAGTCATGGTTTGTGATACAACACGTAATCAGACAACATATTGAAAAAGGCTTTACAATGTTGATTTATGATTTCAAATATGATGACTTATCTAAAATAGCATACAACTTGCTCCTGAAACACAAAGACAAGTATACCGTTGTACCTACATTTCATGTAATCAATTTTGACAATCTTTCTGTATCAAACCGTTGTAATCCTTTAGACCCCACAAAGATGTTAGACCTAACCGATGCTACAGAGTCGGCCAGAACTATATTGTTGGGATTAAACAGGGATTGGATAGAAAAACAGGGAGAATTCTTTGTAGAATCTGCTATCAACTTTGTAACTGCTATTATCTGGTTTTTGCGCAAATTCGAGAATGGCAGGTTTTGCACTTTGCCCCATGCAATTGAAATAATGCAGGCAGATTACGATGAATTATTTCCAGTTTTAATTACTCAACCGGAAATTGAAATATTAGTGAACCCTTTTGTTGCCGCCTATCAAAACCATGCAAAGGAGCAATTAGAAGGACAAATAGCTTCTGCAAAAATTGGTATGGCGCGACTTGCATCACCTCAGCTTTATTGGGTATTATCGGGCAACGATTTTTCGCTTGACATAAATGATCCTAAACATCCTAAAATTGTTTGCATGGCTAATAACCCTGAAAAACAACAAATTTATGGAGCAGTATTATCTCTTTATATTACACGTCTTATTACACAAGTAAATAAAAAAGAACGGCAAAAATGCAGCCTGATCTTCGATGAATTTCCTACCATCTTTCTAAACCAGATGGACTCATTAATAGCCACCGCAAGAAGCAACAAAGTAGCCACTACAATGGGCATGCAGGATTTTAGCCAACTTAGAAAAGATTATGGTAAAGGTCAGGCCGATGTTATTATGAACATAACAGGAAACATTATAAGCGGACAAGTAATGGGTGATACAGCCAAACTACTTTCAGAACGGTTTGGCAAAATTATGCAGGAGAGGGAAAGTGTCTCAATAAACCGGACTGATACTTCTGTTAGTCACTCCACGCAACTTGATTTCGCCATTCCTGCTTCAAAGATTGCTTCATTGTCTTCAGGTGAATTTGTAGGAATGGTAGCAGACGATCCAGATGAAAAAATTAAACTTAAAATGTTTCATTCAGAAATCATTAATGATAAAGTTAAGCTTGATGAGGAAGTCAAAAATTTTAAAGAAATCCCCATCGTGTCAACTGTTACGCAGCAGCAGGTTATGGATAATTATTTTCAAATTAAGTGGGAAGTAAAGCAATTGATCGAGAATGAAGTTGAGAGGTTAAAAGAGGATAGAGATGCGGAAGCAAGCATTTAGCGGCGACCTTATAAATTAAGCGTTTTGATTAACCGTGGAACTTTATTTGTTTAATTGGCTTCAGTTGGGGCGTGACATCAAATGCATATCGCTATTACGCCAAGCCGTCAAACACTAGTGGCGACCTTAACTTTCACTATTCAAATTTAAAACAGTGAGAAGTTGCTACTTGCTGTTACAATTCTACATACCTTAATCCTATTCTTATAACATTGTGGCACTGTTTGCAACAACTGCTTATGAGTTTCGTCAGAAGGGACTTAAACAACTTCATAGCGTTATAAGGATTTGAACCAGCTAACGTCTGAACGGGCAGTATAATTAAAATTTTTTTCAAAAAGGTTTCTTCTTTCCTCAAATCTTCCCGCAATTATCCATTACAGAAAAAGCTTTAATAGCATGAAAGCCATTATTACTTTTTTTAATTTTTTTCTCCTTTACCCAACCCTTTTATTGTACCATAAGTATATGAAGTCTAAATTACCTTTATGAATAGATGGTATAGAACTATTAGCTTACTCTTAGTTTCCGTTTTCTTTTTTTATTGTCAAAAAGATCTTAGTTATATAGGCGCTCCTGATATGGGAGTACCTGGTGTAGTTAATCCTGATCCTATAAAGACTACTTTACAAGGCAATATATTGGATGAAAATAACTTGCCTGCAGGTGGAGTCGCCATTACTGCTGGTAACCAGACTGCCCTTACCGATGCGACTGGCTATTTCCGCATTAATGAAGCTTCTCTTGATAAAAACACTTCGCTGGTTACAGCAGAAAAGGTTGGTTATTTTAAAGGCTACCGTGTTTTTGGCGCCACTTCCGGTACTAACCAGGTGGTTATTAAACTTATTAAAAAAAACCTTGCGGGAACAATAACCGCTTCTTTGGGCGGCAGCGCCACTTTATCTAATGGCGCTAAGATAACCTTACCAGCAGATGGTGTTGTAATGGCATCTTCGGGCAATGCTTATTCAGGCGATATTAGGGTGTATGCTTCTTACATTGATCCCCGGGCCAATGATATAGCTGAAACAGTTCCGGGTTCATTTACGGCAACTGATAAGAATGGTAAACTGGTTACGTTGGCCTCATTTGGGATGCTGGCTGTGGAATTAGAATCTGCGGTTGGAGAAAAGCTGCAAATAAAAACCGGAGCTGTTGCTACGCTTACAAGTCCCATTCCTTCAGCGGCCTTGTCTTCGGCTCCGGCTACCATAGCTTTATGGTATGTGGATGAACAAACAGGCCTGTGGAAGGAAGAAGGCTCTGCCACCAGGCAGGGGAATAATTACGTGGGAGATGTCAAACACTTTTCTTTCTGGAATTGCGACCGCCCTTTTAATGCAGTCAATCTTTCTTTAACCTTGCATGACGGTAACAAATCGCCACTGGTTCATGTAAAGGTTAAGATAACATGTGTTGATACAGGTGGGGTGGCATTTGCTTATGGTTATACAGATTCCCTGGGCCAGGTAAAAGGACTTGTGCCGGCTAACAAAAACCTGCTGCTGGAGGTGCTTGATCCATGTGATAAGGCAGTTTATTCACAAAATATTTCGCCGCTAACTAAAAACACAGACCTTGGAATTATAAGAGTTACGATTGGCAGTTCTTCGCTTCCAACCATAACAGGACAATTATTGGATTGTAACGGTTCCCCTATAAAAAAAGGTTATGCCATTATAAGCTCTAATAACATTATCCGCTATGCATCTACCGATGCCACCGGTCAATTTAGTATAGCATTGATCAACTGTGTAGGCAGTCCTGCCACCATCAAGGTTATAGGTGTAGATGAAACGTCACAACAACAAAGCACAGCCACCACTGTAACTGTTACTACCCCCATCACTAATGCAGGAAATATTACAGCATGCGGCACGTCCTCTGCACAGTATATCAACTATACACTTGATGGTAAAGATTACAGTATCACAAGTGCTGCAAAAGACTCAATTATGGGATTTACCAGTACACAGGGAACAACTGCCATTACCTACATCACGGGTTTTGTTTACGTAGCAGGTGTAGTTACTAACTATCTAAATTTATCTGTTAATAACGCTTCTGCAACAGGTACATTTCCTGTCAGCAGTTTTGCGGTACAGAACTATAGAGGTGTTACCTTGAAACAACCTTTCAATGTTACTTTTACAAGTTTTGCAAAAACTGCAGGTGAATTTTATCAGGGAACGCTCTCAGGACAATTTACTGCGGATTCATTAGCGACAGTTCATAATATCAGTTCTTCATTCAGAGTAAGACGAAATAATTAAAAATCGAACAGGTAAACACAGATATTATTTCAGGCTGCAAAAAAGGCGACCGTAAAGCCCAGGAACAGTTGTACAGGAACTATTACCGTGCTATGATGGCTGTGTGCATGCGATATACCAAAAATGAGACGGATGCGGCAGAGGTGTTGAATAATGGTTTTTTAAAGGTATTTATAAACATACAACGGTACGAACCAGCGCAGGCAACCCTGTACACCTGGATTCGTACCATTGTTATTAATAGCTGTTTAGATTTTATAAAGCTGAAAGACAGAACGCCTCAACATAAAGAACTGGATAAAGCAGAGGAAGTGCATATAGATGCAGAGGCGATCAATAAAATGGGAGTATCTATGTTATTGCATCTTGTAAGGCAATTGCCACCGGCAACACAGGCCGTGTTTAACCTGTATGTGATGGAAGGATACAACCACAAAGAAATAGGCCGGCTATTAAACATTAGCGAAGGAACAAGTAAATGGCATTTAAGTGAAGCAAGAAAAAGTCTACAGCAAATGATACGACTACAGGAGGTTAATATATGAACAAGAAACTACCATACGAGGAAGCGTTCAATCGGCAAATGAATGATTTGCCTTCACCACATGAAGATGAGTCGTGGCAAAAGATGAAAATGCTCTTAGATAAGAATGATAAACGTGTGTCTCGGGCATTTCTAAAAAAATATAAAACACTAGCAATCTTAGTTTTTTTGTTACTAACTGGTATAGGGTTATTTATTGCAACTAAAAATACAGTGAAAGAAAAACCTGTTGCAGCATCAGAAAAAACTTATAATCTTCAACAAAAGAAGCTTACCGATGATACACAAAAAAAGGTACATCAACCTTTGGCTGTAAAACAAAATACTGCTGCTGATACCTCGAAGAAGCGGAGAAATAATATAGACCATCATAAAGATCAAATACTTTCCGTTGCTTCAAATTCAAATAAAATTTTACCGCTAAAAAAACAATTTAATTTAGGCAAAGAAATTAACTCTCATGCAGGTAAAAGCGTATTGAGAGGCAATCGAAGTAACCAGAATAATAACCCGGTCAGCAATCAAATTACCAAAACGAAAGCTGGTGGCTCCCCTATAAAAACCATTGTTGCACCAACATCAAATAACCCCATAAGTCTTCCTGAACCTTTATTCAGCTTTCCCGAGAACAAAGAAGCGAATGATTCATTTCCAAACTTTCATATGAATGAGAAGGATCAGCTAAGTATTTATCCTAAAGACACCATATCAATTAAAGATGATATAATGAATAAGGAAGCTATTGCCACTAAAAACACTCCTTCGTACCGGAATAAAAAATACCAATTAAGTGCAGGCATCGGAGTACAGCAAATAGTGCCTGTTGGTGGGCAAAAGGCTGTGTCTTATGGATATAACGGAATCAAAAGTACTTTTTCTGATTATATCCCCTCGATGTACCTACGGCTCGAAAGAAATAAACAGTGGTTTTTACAGGGTGAGTTTAACTACGCAGCTCCACAATTGGTAAAAGAGTTTTCGTACAACCGGCACACCAAAGCCGATACTTCAGGCACTATTACTACAGCAACCTTACGCCTTAAAAAAACATTTTACCATGAAATACCCATCAGCTTCAGTTATTACATACATCATAACTGGTCGGCGGGTATCGGCGGTGTGTATAGTTTGTTTCGGGGAGCAATTGCAGAGAAGGAAATAATGAAAAATAATATGCAGACCCAAACGCAGTCGGTTGTAAAACAAATCGTACCGATTGCAGGTTATACAGATTCTTTTCTGTACAAATCGCATATGTACCTGCTGTTGCAAACAGATTATAACTGGCGACGACTCTCTTTAGGTTTGCGGTACACGCAAGATGTACAGCCATATATAAGATACACCTTGCCGGATGGTAGAATTGACGATCAAAAAAACTCGTCTCTTAAATTTATTTTGCGTTTCAGGCTTTTGAAATTAGCGAAGTTTTGATTATAAGGAGAAGTTAATTAATATTTGAGTTTTTAAAATAAGAAGAACGAACGATCCTTGCCTCCAATTTTGCCTGAAGTAAAAGTTCGGATGTTATATATAAAGCTTAACATGAAATACCTGCGAAGTGTAGTTGTTTGCGAATCAAAAATAGAATTTTCCGTAGTGTATCTGTAAACGCTTATATTTTGATTTAGCAGATCAAATACTGAAAGCTTCAGTTGACCTTTATCTTCTTTAAGGAATAAATAATTCACTCCGCCATTCCAACGAACCGCGTTTTTCCTTATACCTGGACTTACCTGGGGGTTGTATGTATAATTGATCAGATTTTCCCAAACAAAATGTTTAGGCAACCTTATCACAACTTCTGACTCCGCGGAATGTGTAATAACTTCTAAGTTTTTATAATACTTCTGGTTGTCATACTTTGCCTGATTTATATTAAAAGAGTATCGCTGGTTAAGTTCTATCTTATCCTTAAAGTTGAAGCCAAAATTTAAGGAGCTATTATAATACATATTTTTTGAGCCACTCCTGTTGCCGTTAAACACTACAACATTTTCATTATAATTCCCATAAAGAGAAGGTCTTAACGATAACTTGAAATTGGTGTTGAATTTATACTGTATTGTATAGGATAAAGAGCTATACAGACTTTTCAGCCCACTTACATTTACCGGCCTTGAAGTTTGGATACCTGATTTATCTACACTATTCTCACGTATTATAGCATTCTCCGCCATACTGCCATTTAAATAGAAAGAGTAGGAATTGCCTGTTGGTTTGAATTTGTAAAAATTGAAAGAGAGGTTACGGGAATAGGTCGGTTTTAAAAAAGGATTTCCATACTGTAAAAACTGTCGGTTAGTATTGTCTATAATAGGTTGGAGTTCATACGCAGAAGGCGGTCGTATATTAGCTGAATAACTAAATCTCATATTATTAACATCAACATTAATAGTAGGATATAGGTAGGTGAAACTTTTACTAACCTGCGAACTTTTCATATAATTATTGTTGTAACTTAAAGACAACAAGTTTAAAGCAGTTGATATATTTAATTTTTTCTTTCTCCACGTCAATCCTGTAGTAGTAGTGTTCCTCCAAAGTTTTCTGTCAAGGCCGCTGTTTATACTATCTATAAGGTCGATATATTTTCCGGTTGAAGAGTTCTTATTAAATGGTCTTAAAAAATTACTTTCTTTAGTAAATTCAACAGTATGGCCAAGCCTTAAGCCGGTTGTTTTAGAAAGTGGCGTGCTATACAAAGCATTGATGGAACTATTAATGTTGGAAGTTTCTCTTTGCCTTAACTGGTCTGAATAAATTGTCGATGAATCCAGAAAGAAGTGGTTTATTAGGTCGAAGTATTGATCATTTAAATTTTCGTTTATTGATAGGTTGTTGTTCAATGTTAAGAACCTTCCTCTCTTCTTAAATATTTTATTTATAAATAAGTTATGCGAGTACGAACTTCCGTTACCCATACTGTTTTGTACATTATTTTCTGAATTTAAATTACCCCTGAAGTTATCAGAAATTAAAGTGTGTGATTGTCGTTGATACTTACTATTTGATAATGTTAAACCGGGTCTGAAAGTGATTGTTGTTAATGAATCGGCTTTCCATATAACTGTTCCCCCAACCCTATGATTAGCGTTCACGCTTTTATTGGTTGAGTTGCTTCTTACAACCTGGGTGGTGTCTTGAAAAAAGCGTTGCCTATTGGTTAAGGATTCGTAATTACTATTTATCTGCCCGTAAAAGTATTGCAGGTTAAGTGTAATTTTCTTCTTAAACTGCTGATTAAAGTTCACTCCACCTCCCATTGATTGCTGTATCCCTTGTCCTGTTCCCCCAAAAGATGTCCCATTTATATTAAAGCCTCCATCACTGTATACGCTCATTTCGTTTACTCCACTTCTTTGAAAACCTCCAATTTTTTGAAGATCGTTTATGCCAAACCCGGCTTTATTCACATTGTTACTATAGCCCAGCAAACTTATTTGAGTTGTATCTCGAAACACATTTACGATTGCTCCTGTTTCATGTCTCTTATTGGTTCCGCCTCCTGCATATGCTTTGCCAAACCAACCCTCTTTTATAGCTCTCTTTAGTTTGATATTTACTACCTGCCCAAGGTCTGCAGGAGAAATATCAGGGTTCCTCTCTAACTGTTCTTTGTCATCCATCACCTGTACTTTATCTACTATATTAGCCGGTAAATTTTTTGTAGCTATTTTAGGATCGCCTCCGAAAAACTCTTTTCCATCAACCAGTAACCTGTTTACCTGTTTGCCCTTAACCATTATGTTGCCATTGGGGTCTATATCAATTCCAGGCAACTTTTTCAAAAGATCTTCCACAAGAGCACTTGGGAGCGTTTTGAAAGCGCTTGCATTAAATTCAATGGTATCTTTTCGTATGCTTACAGGTGGCCTTTCTGCTTGTACGAAAACTTCATCTAATAATTTCGGATCGTTTACTAAGAAGATTACTCCTAAATCAACTTGGGGATTCTCCTTCGTTAATTCAAATTCCTTTCTGTAGACCCTATATCCAGAAAATGAGATCAACACCCGGCATCTGACACTTAATGGTATTGAAGGAACCTTAAAGTCCCCATTTTGATCGCTTAAACGGTAGGTTACTATAGCAGTATCTATTGCCCTAAATACAGTTACAGTAGCAAGGGATAGGGCTTTTTTGTTGAGGGAGTCCTGCAATTTACCTTTTATGTTACCTGAATTAGGCTGTGCATAAAGCGTTGAAGAAATGGCAATGGTAAATATTGCAAGCAAGAATGTTTTGGAAATTATCATTAGCAATAGTTGCGGTAAAGTAAGGTAAGCGTAACTTTAATATAACAAATGCAAATATTAGTTGACCGCGGGAGTTTTTAAATCTCTTTAAATTTGATTAATACGATTAAACCAAAAAATGGGATTCATGATGTAAATAGCTAAGAAAACACACACTCATGCGAATGGTGAAAGGGGGAGTAAACCTCAATTTCCTTCTTTAACCATCCTATTAATTTTTTTTATGTCGCCTTATCTAAAAAACTGTTAGAAACTAATTTGTTTCAAAGAGCAAATTCTATTGTTTGTCCCACAGAGCAAGGAACAGATTTTCCATTATACTTACCAGGTATCCATTTCCCGGAATTTTTGATCAATCTTATTGCTTCTTCTTCCAATCCGTAACCCCATCTTGTACTCGGATTAAAATTCTTTAATGTTCCATCAACATCTACTATAAATCTTATTGAAACCGGGACTTCTATTTTTTTAGTCATAGCCTCTTGTGGATACTTAAGGTTTGTTGCTATATACTTTAAAAATGCTTCTTTACCCCCCGGATAGGTCGGACGAATTTCGGCCCCGTAATATATTGGTTTATCAAACTTTTTTTCTTCAGGTACATTGGGCGAAGTTTGATCTTCTCCGGCTTTATTTTGTTTAGTAGTAAATATCGCTACTCCATTTTTCCCTTCCTCACCATACTTTACAAGTTTTTTATGACCTTCTGAAATAAAAGAGGCAAAAGCCAAATCAGTCCTTGGGATTTTCTTAGCCTCATATTCTCTCCATGTCATTTTCTGTCCATCTAAAATTACAAGCATAGAAGGATCAAAAATTTTTGTTGTATCTGGAAGTTTTTCTTTATTCAATTCTTTAGCTGCAACCTCCACAACTAAATTATTCGCCTTATTAGCTTGTTCTTCTATTTTACTGTCATTTTTTGCTTCTTCTGTTTTAGCTCGCGTATTATTATTTATTCTTGTCCTTGTATATTCCGGATTAACATTAATTTCTAGAACGTTATCATCAATTGCATATTTTTTTAGTGCTACTTCTTTATTCATAGCTCCAACCGTCTGTATTGAACTTCTCTTAATTGTTGCATTTACTTCTTCGCCTGTCATTTTCTTTCCATCTACTATTACAATATTGGTAATTGTATCTAATGAGGCTGAACCACCGCCAGCAGTAAGTACATAACTATGACCATTAATAATCCAGTAGGGGTGTTGAGAAGTTCTACTTTGCTCTTGCAGGGCCAAACCTTCATCTCTGTTTCTTTTCATTTCTTCAAACTTTTTTAATACAATCTCATAAACCGGTTGTTGGGTTGTAGTACCAGTAAGTGATGTACTATGGATAAAAGAATTATTAGATTTTCTTTCTGTTTTTTCTGAAGTCATCCCTATAAATTCGGCACGGTTTAAACTGTTCAATTTATTCTTATTACTGATTTGCGACTTAGATTCCATAGATGTAAATCCTTCTTTAGTAAACAGAATACTTATTGCTTGAGGATAGCTTGAGACTGGAAAAGTAAAGGTATAGAAACCTCTTTCATCTGTGTTTCCTTCAATTTTAGATGTAGCTTCCTTAAAATGCACATTACTTAAACGTTCGTAATTGTCGCCTTGCACGACTATACCTGAAACAGTAATAACATCATTTTGAAGAGGACTTTTATCTTTATTAATTCTGCTTCTAAAGGCGATTAATAAAACTGCAAGGAGTGGCAATACAAACAGAAACTTAACCAGGTGCACTTTTGCACTTTTCATTTTGTTCATCATAACAATTCTTTTTTTAAGTGAAGAGAAATTAAATGGAGTAGCAATTGAAAATTGTGAGATTCCTATAACTTTCAACAAGAGGTATTGATATTGCTTTTTATCTATACCATTTTCCAAAACTTTATTATCAGCTATAAATTCAAGGTTTTGACGAATATGATAGCGGATCAACCAGGCAAAAGGATTATACCAATTGAACAGACACAGAATTTCTGCCCAAACAATATCTATGGTATGTTTTTGCTTTACATGAACATACTCATGACGAAGAATTTTCTTAAGCTCTTCCTGATTGTGTGACTGATGATTAATAAAGACTGAGCGACCGAAAGAAAATGGAACAATGGTTTCACTTACTTCATACAAATTGATTTCGTCCTTAAAGAGAAGTTTTGCTTTACGCTGAATGTTTAAATAACTTATCCATTGAAAGATTAACCGCACCAGCATAATTACCATACCTGTAAAAAAAATAACAAGCAGCAAATCTGAAACATTAGGTAAAGCAGGTGCAGATGGTGCAGGTGTAACTATTTTCTTACTTGTAAAATCATTAATTGCCGGAATAACTTGTACAGCCTTAAACTCTGACCAATTATTTTGCTCAAGAACTGTTGATATATTTATAAACGGAATTAAAAAAGAAAGTATAGAATAGCCAAAAAGATACCAGCGATTCCAGTCATAAAAGGTTACGTATTGAAGGGATATCCTGTAAAACAGGTAAACTACTGCTAAAGAAACAGAAAGTTTACATAGGTAAATAAAGAGAATAGGCATAGCAAGAGTTTTTTTGTTATTGATTTTTTTCTTCAATCATATTGATAATTTCTTTTAGCTCTTTTGCAGAAAGCTTTTTCTGTTGTACAAAAAAGCTAACCAATTCTTTATATGAATTAGCGAAATAACTTTTAACTACGTTATTCATGAATTTGCTTTTATATGCTTCCTCCGAAACTACTGGTTTATATAAAAAAGCATTACCGATTAATCTACTACTGATGTAACCTTTCTTTTCGAGGTTTTTAATTGTAGAAGCTAAGGTGGTGTAAGGAGGAAGAGGTGGTTCCATATTTTCCATAAATAATTTCACAATCCCTTCTCCTGTTTTCCAAATTGCCTGCATTGCCTGTTCTTCCTGAGGTGTTAACTTTTCCATTGTTACGATATTTTCGTAAAGTTACGAATAAATCGTAATAGAAATATTTTGCTGCAGGTTTTTTTATACAAAGAGTTTCTAACTTAATTAATTATTACCCCTGTTCGTATTTTTTCTCCCGAATTGCTTTCAGTGGATGGGTTAAACACAAATTTTGGATTATTTAAACTCAAGCAAAAAAGTATTAGCATTAATCTTGCAGGAAGATCAAAACTTGAGGTTGAAAGTTATATTCACCACTTTGACAGTCTTCATATTTCTCAAAGAGATTCTTCCCAAGTTGTGTTTGAAATGTCGCCTGATTTGATGGGAACAGACGCTGGCATTACTCAAACTACAGACACAAAAACTCCGATGAGTGTTCGTGCAGAGACCAACATTTTAACGCCTTCAAACCTACCTGTAACACAG
>MWWB01000232.1_pt1 | contig 13112 bp, 11 predicted proteins | sample 1047291 | NCBI WGS metagenome assembly MWWB01 (sample SAMN06349976, study PRJNA376086) | soil metagenome | isolation source: MS4-1 sample Antarctic (ecotone) soil | place: Antarctica | reverse complement strand
CATCAGGATCTTTCAGTAATGATTCAAACTGAACAGTCAGAACCCTGTTGTCCTTAACAGCTTCACCCGCACGAATGGCTGAGTTCCAAAGTTTGCTTATTGTAAGTGGATGATAGTTTGTCCATGCACGTATCGTTTCATACCAGGTGGCATGGGATCCGCCAAGAAACCGGCGTTTCCATTTTCTTTTCTGAGATAATAGTACATCGCGTGGATCTCTGACCATATTGATAAAGTAACATTCAGGATAGGCGTCGATCACTTCTTTAATATAAAATACATTTTGTGGTGTTTGGTCACACGGATATTTTTTTCCGTTTTTTTTTGCTTCGTGTATAATTACTTCAGAAAAAATTTTTAAGGAAGTCAACTTCTCAGCAGGTATTTTTGAAATAATCTCCCTCGCTTCATTCTCATATATTTGAGGCTCTTTTTTAGCAAAGTAACCTGCTGACGAAATGTTTAAAAGTCTTGTGCTAACCCTCAGTGCCTCTGCCTTATTCAATATCTTGTCTTCATCCTTGGGTGACCACATTTGCTCAAAAAAATGCAGTTCTGGAAATGTATGAACCAATTCGTGATTGCTAAGTATGCGCCCCATCATGGTGGTGCCGCTGCGGCTGTTTCCTACTACAAAGATGAAGGGCATGTCTAAAACAATGTTGCAGGTTTCAGCAAACATTTAAGCGATGGTGTCTGCGAAAGAGGTTTATCAATTAATTTGATCAACAATGACAAAAAATATTATGCCCCTGCTATGTAACTTTCTAAATGTTCAATGATTCCCTGCTGCTCTTCCATAAGGTGTTTTACCACATCACCAATGGAAACTATACCAATGACTGATTCACTTTCCATCACTGGCAGATGACGAATGGTTTTTTCAGTCATCATCTTCATGCATTCTGAAATGTCAGTTTCAACAGTAATGGTACGCACATTCGCTGTCATCACTTCTGTAATCGGAGTATCTTTTGAGTTTCGGCCGAGCAGTATTATTTTGCGTGCATAATCCCTTTCAGTAAATATTCCAGCCAGCCGATTATCATCCATTATAAGCAAGGCTCCTAAATTTTTGTCAGCCATCAGACGTAGGGCATCTAAAACTGTTGCATGAGGAGGTATGGATACTACCTGATTGCCTTTGCGGCGAAGAATGTCATTTACTTTCATACATAAAAATTTACATTACCAAAAGGTAATTGGCATGGTAAAATAATAAAATTAATTAGATGAATCGGGTTTAAAGCCTATGAGGGGAAAGAAGTTAATAAAAACTTCAGTACACTTAATGGACAGCATTCTTATTTGCCTTAAGTTCTAAATAGCGCAGCATATCTCCAATAGTTTCTTTTAGTAGATATTGTTGCTTCCACCCGGTATCCCTTTTTAATTTAGAGCTATCACCATAAATAATGGGTTCATCACTTGGTCGTAACAATTGTGGATCAGCTACAACATTCAGATTCATGCTTATCTCTTTTTCTATCAAAGGAATAAGCTCTTTTACCTGATATAATTTCTCACCGCTTACATTATAAACCTCTCCCGCTCTACCTCTATCAGAAAGCAATACCAGTGCATTTACCAGGTCGCGTACATCTGTGATGGCGCGTTTTGTCTCCAGATTGCCAACACGGAAAATGTTTTCAGCTCCATTCATAATTTGAAAAGCTCTTAGAACAAAATCAGAGGTAACATCATTCGTCTTTCGAATGCCCGTGGTATTAAAGATTCGAACACGAATACAGCGAATCTGAAAATTTTGAAAATATTGGAATGATAAAAGATCCTGGCCAACCTTACTCACACCATAGGGATGTAAAGGCAAGAGAGGCACTTCCTCTTTAACAGGAGTATTTTCGGGAGTAAGAGATAATCCATATTCAGCGCTCGAGCATGCCACAACAAGCATTGGGTCATAAGCAGGTTCTGTTTCACGAATTTTTTTTACAGCTTCAAACACGTTGATCGTTCCGTTCATATTCGTGTTAATGGTTTCCACAGGCTTCTGCCAGGATACTGTTGGATAACTCTGCGCTGCGAGATGGAAAACTTTTGTTGGGCGATATTGATTGATAATAGAAAATACTAAGTTAAAGTCCGTGACGTCACACTCAATAGCTTTGCATTTGCTTGTAATATCTGATAAGTCAATGGTAGGTTTAAACCATGAACCTATAATGTTTTCTTTTGGAAGAGACTGCCCATAGAAATCTATCAAGCTTGCTCCGACCATACCAGCAGAACCGGTAATCATTACACAATCATATGCTGCCATTCAGTGCCATTTTATAGATGTCGTTCACTCTTTTTCCAATCATTTGCCAACTGAATTTTTCATCCGCTGTCCTGCGTGCATTTATTCTCATCCTTGTCATCTTTTCTTTATCCTGAAGCAACGCTATCAGCTTTTCTGCCAGATCCTTTTCATCTTCATTTTTAAATAGCACTCCATTTTCTCCTTCAATAATTATTTTTTTAAAAGTATCAAGATCTGATGCAACTATGGCAGAACCGTAATCGAGTGACCTGATCATAACACCACTCGAATAGATTTCTCGGTATGGAAGGGTTACTAAATCGGAAGCCGCAAAATAATATGGAATGATTTCATTCGGAACATAGGAATAATTTAATATGCAGTCTTTACTTAAATTAAGCTCCTTCACAATATTATCAAATTCCTCCTGTTCAACCTTCCATGGTTTTCCGACAACAAGCAACTTTACATTCGGAAGCCGGTCCCGGACTATAGAATGAGCCTTCAGCAACACATCTAATCCTTTAACCTTCTTTATCTGGCCAAAGAACAGTACGAGCTGTTGATCCATAGGAAGATCTAATTTCTTTCGTGCTTCTTCTCTTGTGATAGGTTTATTATATAAAAAGTCAGAATCACCGTGGGGCACTGTGTGAATTTTCTGATCTGGAAAATCAGGAAAATATTTGTTTAATGCCCGTTTTGCATAATCTGAATGCACGATGATCTGATCGATAGAACTCTGAAATTTTTGATACTTACCGGCATCTATCTCTTTACCATATTTGTCAAAGCTTTCGATGTCGTGAATGGTTGCCACTATCTTTATACCCTTTCGGCGAAAAAGAAAGAAGTTCAGATACTCGCGTGCAGCAAAATGATAGACGTGAAAATGCACTACGTTAGCTCTGGATTTTGAGGCGTCTTTTGCAGCATTCAAAGCACCTACTGCATAGCGCAAGCCACGAAGCAGAACGGGATCTTTTCCATAAATTTTCTTGAAAGGTTTTTTAGTACGGAATGGGAACGAAAACTTTGTGTCAAGGTCGGTCTCATCACAGGTATAAAAAGTAAGCTCTGTACCCTGCTCTGCAACTGCCTTACATAATCCAAAATCATAAAAGTCATTTCCGCTGTGCCCGCCAATAGGTTCTACCATCGCCACCCTAAGTTTTGCATGCTCATTCATACCAGGCACTCAGGTTTTTATTGAGCAGCTTTTCTAGTTCCATAATGTCGGGTTTAAATATTTCATTCATTCGCTCAACCGTTTTATCGTGCTTCAATGCCTTTTTCTTTCTTGTCAGGAAAAGATTTTTAATAGACTCTACCTTCTCATCCGGAATATATTTTCGGGCCAGGGTACGTAAATTTTTTTGGGAGTATATAGCTCTGAAAAAGCTATTTCGCGGAGTAGAATAGGTATTGTATTTACCCTCTAATCCAGGAATAAATGTTTTATCAATTTGCAGAAAATCAAAAACATTTAAGATCATCCCTTCGATATTTTCTGAAATCTCGTCATAGATGTAGATACGCACGTTATCTCTGCCAAAAGCATCAAAATACCGCTTAACCTGAGTAGAATAAAGTCCTAATTCTACATATTGCTGATACCAGAGATGAGCAAACTTATGCTTGCATTTTCCGCTGACTATATCCTCAAGAGGAACGTTCACATAACCGAGCTTGTGCTCCATAAAAAAATGTGAAAAGGCACGTTCAATAGGATTGCGTAGGGACATAATTATTTTCGCATCCGGAACAAGCTGATGAATTTTTTCAGCTACAGTAGGATAAAATAAGTACGATACACTGGCTTCACCAATTGCTTTATGGTGGCCATTTGCCTGCTCAAATAGTTTTTTGTATTCTTGAAATGTGCCAACACCTTTTTCTTTATGATACAGATTTTGCCTGATTGTGTCTTCATATGAGAAAAAATTTGGCTCCTTTATAGGGCTCATATAGACTTCGGGATGCCGCTTCAGATAATAATATAAAGAAGTGGTACCGGCCTTTGGTGCTCCTACAATAAAAAAGTTTGGTAATTTTTCAGCCATTAGATTAATTTAACCAGGCCGGAAACTGAGTGATCCCCCTTTTACGAAGGAAGTCAGCCAGGCGTTTATTGTAGGGTACGTAAAGTGTTTCCAGGTAATTCCGTTCTTCAATATTCATCTTCTCACGTTTGCTTTCACTCGCATTAATTTTTTTATAGAGATTACGCAAAGTTCGTTTCAATCCTACATTTTTTCTCCAGAAAGACTCAAATTTTTTATTGACGCCAAGCATTGTACTATGCATCCAACGGTTTTTGTAGCCGATAGTTTGGTTTTCAATTTTAAAATCATCTGGTTTGTAGAGGTTAAAATCTAAGCCGAGCCAGTTGCAAAGGTGTTCCATGAAAGCAGGAGTATCTTCTTTAAGGTCTTCAAAGAATAACACCTTCAAATTGCTGCCGAAAATTTCAAACCAACACGGCAGGTAATCAATATAAAAACCTTCTTTGATTCCTCTGATGAATAATGCTTCTTCGTCTTCCCTCATATCATCCATCTCCTCAGTTGCAAGCGTTTGTGATTTTTTGATAAATTCACTAAAAGAAATCTTCTCACCAAGATATGCATTGGCCTTTTTCCTTTCATAGAAAGAAAATAAACGATCTGACGGATTACGGAAGATGAATAATATTTTTGTTTCAGAACCCAGCTCTTTTTTTATGCGTTGGGCAATTACTTCTTTCCCATATAAATAGCTGGGGCTTGCTTCAAGCCTGTACTTATTATTTCTATTACAATGGCTAAAGTACCCTTCATATTCACTAAGAGGCGGAATCTCTTTTCCATATTTCAAAGGCATAAAAAAGCCAATCTCCTTAGACGTTGAACCACAGACCTCTGAATGCAGTGACAGATAGGTAAATACAGAGGTTGTTCCTGCTTTATGAACACCTCCAATGATCAGGTTTGGCAACTTCGAAGAATTCATGTTCTTTAAGTTAACATCTGATTAGGGTTGTATTTGTAGTTTCGATCGGGATGCTTTTGAATATAATAATAAAAATAGTGTATTGCAACAAATGATGATGCAATAGCAATGCCCGGATCGAAGAAGCTTCCTCCGGTAGGAATTCCTCTTACAATAAAAAATATGATGAAAAAAAGAGTTGCTTGATAAAAATAATCCTTCTTGAATTCCTTGTGAAGCCGGCGGTGGGTTCTGAAAACAAGCCAGTATTGCGACAATCCGATGAGCAAACCGAGCACTCCGAATTGATACACCACACCCAGCATCCCGATATCAGAAGCGTAAAAATGACCCAGCTCTGCAGTAGGACCGCCCCGCCAGTCATTATTTATCTTGCCATTTCCAAAAAACCAGCTAAAGGTATGTTTGCCAAAGTATTTAAATGCAATTGCACTCTCTCGAAGGCGGGCATCCGCGGAGGCCTCACCGGTTTCCTGACCTGTGAGCACAAGAACAACAGAAGTGTACATGTCTACTATACGATCATTTATATCAGGACGTAATATTTCCAGCATTCCAACTGTGGTTACAATGATCAGTATAAAGGCCATGGAATAATAAACGATCTTTTCCTTGCTGGTGTAGATTAAAAAATACAAGCCCAAAGTTCCTAAGAGCGCAACTGATGTCCCCCTTTTTTGGTTGATAAAGAAAATGTAAGCAAAGAAACCAATAAAGAAAAGGGCATATTTTATCTTGTTCGTTCTTGTAAATCGAATAAAATAGTAGATGGTGGCAAAAGCAAATCCGAAGATGTCGAACTCAAATTGGCACCCACCTTTAGTCGAATTACAATAAACGAATAATGTTCCCGCGAACTGATTGGGATTGAGGGTAAGCAACATTAGCAAATACCACGGCAGGTTGAACCAGGCCATGAATAAGAGACCATCGCGCAAAATGGTTAAATCAAGAGCTTTTGTTTTTAACAGGTAAAAGAGGAAAATTCCTGATAAGATGGCAAGCCATGATTTCTCAGCTGACATGCCCAAAAAAATTGGCTGACCAAAATAAAAATTGGTTACGAACCCAGCCTGAAGCATGATAAAAGTGAGTAGAACAAAAATGATGACCTCATAAGAGGTGAAGCCTGCATTCTTCACAAAAATCTTATCAATTACGAAACTAATTGTGAAAAGGAGATAGAAAAACAACATGGGATAACCCCCATACAGCAGGTAGTATAAAGTAAGAGGGCTTTTAATAAGCGTACCGAAAATGTTTATGAAAAGGAAATAGACTCCTAAAACCTTAAGGCGTCGTTTCCAGGTATTCTGAATACTGGTAGTTATAATCGGATGTGATGTTAATTCAAATCCCTGCTGCACGTGCGTTTACCTAAAAGTATTTTAAGGATGAGAACCGATTCTTTTGAATTACCTTCGGTAAGATTTTTAATAGCCTTAAGTGAGAGGCGGATTACAGGTGCGAAGATAAGGTACGGATAGTAAAGTTGGTAGAACAACATCCAACCGCGGTATTTACAACACATAAAAAAGAGTGGTCTTTGCTTACTTTTTATCTCTTTGCCGGTGGTTACCCCCTGTTTGTGATATATAACACTCTTATATGCATAGCCGTGTTTCCATCCCTTACGAACCCCCCGCACCTCCCAATCCATCTCTTCAAAATAAGCATAGTACACATCATTCATCAGCCCTACATCCTCTAAAAATTCCCTTCTTATAAATAACGAAGCACCATACACATAATCAAATTTCACATCATCATGATCATACTGGCCTGAGTCTATTTCTTTTAACCCAAGGTGATAAGACCATGTATTCCATTTATTAAACATGCCGCCAACGGCATTGATTTTTTCCGGCCAGCGATACCATAACAATTTTGAACCTATGATGCCTACCTTTTCATGCCTCTCTTCGTATTCTTTGGCTTTTTCAAGAAGTGCGTTCAATGCATTATAGTCGAGAGTAGTATCATTGTTTAGGAGCCAGATAAAATCAGCATCGCCGCGTTTCAAGGCATATCTGGACCCTGTATTATTTCCACCGGCAAAGCCAATGTCTGTTCTTGCCTGGATGAATATGAGTGGATGTTTGAAACTATTTGCACCCGATGCAATTTGCTCTTCTGAGGCTATTTCCAGGTCACGATCACCTCCGGCTTCTGCTTCATCAATTTCATACTTCACATATGCAACCGGCTTGTTACAATAGGGAAATGAAAACTGTTTGATTTCATCAGGCGGATTAAAATCAATGGTTTGTTTTCCTTCAGCCCAATCCTTTATTATTTGTAATGAGGCCGGCGTATTGTTATCGACAATAATAACTTGAAAATTTGTGGATGACTGCTTCGCCAGACTTTCAAGTGTCTCAATGGTATTTGCATGGCCATTGAAGTTGACAAGTACAATATATACTTTAGATGGTTCCATAACTTGTCTTTGTAACCTACTGTTCCAGTTAACTATTTTTCTTATCAGCTCTTTTTTATCTGCGCTTCTGCAACCCATGATGAGAGGTCTCTGTTGATCAATTCGCCGAGTTTTAATACATCATCATGGAAAATGTCGGCAAGAAATCTTCTTTCTTCTTCTTTAATTTTAGGAAGATTTTTATTTGTGTAAAGAGTTTTTTTAAATTTTGATTTTATTGATTTCGGAAGCATCCCTTTTAACCAGTCTTTCATTCTTTTTTGTGAATTAAGGCTGCCTATTATCCTATTTTTAGGTATGAAAGAGGGATTGAATTTTTGTGAATAATCTATCTCCACATCAGGATTTACATTGAGGAAAGCAAACATATCTTTTACTACAGCACCTGCATCTTTTTTGAAATCATCGAAGAGGTAAATGCGCCGCTGCCTCTCAGGAAAGATATCAATGAACCGCTTGACCTGTTCATAATACATTCCAATCTCTATGTATAAATTAGATATACCCCATCCCTTAGGATTCCGTGCCATATCCTTTTTCAAAGCGGTCATGAAATCGTCTCTCTCATATCCTATGCGCAGGTCCATTAAATAATGACTGAAGGCACGCTCAATTGGGTTTCGTAACATCATAATCACCTTACCATTGGGAAACTCGCTGAAAATATTTCTCGCAGCCTCAGTGGAATAGAGGTAAGAATTGGTGATCTCCCCTATAGCCTTTTCACCCTTCACATTTTTAAACAGTTGTTCATACTGGCTTCTTTCTTTTACAAAGGCATGAAAAATTCCCTCCTTCATATCTGTTTCCAAAAAAGAAGATAAATCTTTGTTCAGCGATCTTGAATAATTAGGGCGAAATTTTGTGTTGTCTATATCAGTCGAAAAATGGTGTGTTTCTTTTATAGGTGCCATATAAATCTGAGGATGCATCTTCATGTATTCATACAATGAGGTTGTTCCGGACTTAGCAGCACCTACAACAAAAAAATTCGGAAGCTTCTCTTTATTTATTTCCATCAATGTAAATCTTCTTTTCTTCAATCATCAATTAAGCGGTTGAAATCTCAAATTATTCTTGACGAAACGTCTTGCTGCAGTCATTAATTAATCCAGCCCGTAAGATCTCTTTTTATTACATCCTGCAACAGAAGAATATCTTCTGTATATATTTTTTTTAAGGTCGCTCTTGTTTCAGCATTCATCTCTTTTTTCTCAAGATTATATTTGTATACAGTGCTTTGAACTTTTAAACGCATCCTCTTGCGCACATCTTTAGGCACTAATTTACCCATGAATTTCTTAAAGGCATTTGGCTTTTTTAGAAAGCTGTTTATCGCTTCTACTTTAGATTTTCCACTCACATTCAGTGCATCCCCAAAATCCAATGGTATTTCGTCAATCTTTAAATATTCCTCCAGTGAACGCACCACTTCTTTTGGATCATTACGCAGGTCTTCGTTCAAATAAATTTTAACATTTTGAAAATTGTTAAGAAACGCTTTTACCTGTTGATAATAAAAGCCACGTTGTATATATTGAAAATCGAAATGATGGTTGGCCGCTTTTCTTTGTTCTTCCGCTTCAATGGCATCTTCAAAACCCAGAGTTTCCGCAGCATCACGCAATTTGTGCATGTATTGTGAGAACGCACGATCTACAGGGTTGCGCAATACAATTACTATATTCACATTAGATGCATCAGGGTGAATGCGATGAATATTCGAGATTGTTTTTTCATAAAAATAGAGATACGTTGTAGATGATTCGCCTCTGATTTTTCGGCTCTTCCCTTCTTCGAATAAGGCTAAATAATCATCCAGCCGATTTACAAGAAAGCGAGGCTTTGTTACGAGCTTCCCGTGGTTGATGAATGAGAGGTCTTCTTCAGGCCATGTAAAATATCCGGGTTCCTTCTTCCTGCTCATAAATACCTGAGGATGCTGATCGAGCGCGTAATGCAATGTAGTGGTACCGCCTTTTGCAGCTCCTACAATGAAGAGATTTGGCCAGAAGAGGGTTGATGACATTTCTTATTTACTTACCAATATATCTGTAAAGGTAATGGCAGATAGAGGTACTGCAATCTTGACCTAATCATGAGGTGGATAACACATTAGAATACCAGGTGCTTAAATCACGATGTATGATTTTTTCCAGTTGCTGAATGTCGGTAATAAAGTAATTATCTAGCAGCTCCTGCTCACGCTTTTTATCCAATTTTGAGTTCACAACGGCTACAGCATTTTTTCTTGAAATGAATTTTTGCATAGAACGCTTCCATTCAGGCGGTAACAACGATCCAATAATGTTACGTAAAGGATTCTTTTTCCTAGTTAACTGATGAACAGCTTTGATTTTAGGTAAAGCTGCTTCATTACTTCTTATGTCAAGATTAAGTTCTGCTCTTTTAACACTGAGAAAATCCTGTAAACGATTGAAGGTTTCTTTCCTGTTTTTTATCAGGTCTTCTTCAAAAAGCAGAAAGAGCATTTGATCATCAGTGAAAAAATTTTTAAATCGCAGCACCTGTTGAGAATAAAAGCCCCGGCTGATATAGCTGTAATTAAATTTTTGCGCAGTTTTCTTCTCAAGCCGCTCTGTCTCCGCTTCAATTGCTTTTTCAAAAGGCAAATCTTCAAAACCTTTTCTCTGCGACATCAGAAAATGGGAATAGGCTCGCTCTGCAGGATTGCGTAAAATGAAAATGAGCTTCACCTCCTTTCCAAGACTTTCATAGATCCGCTGTGCAGCTTTCTCCTCAAACATAATGGCAGGGTCAACTTCACCGATGGCTTTTTGCCCATTCCAACCACTAAAAAATTGGTTTTCATAGAAGCTTAATCCTCGCGCATACTTTTCCTCATAAACAAAAAATTTAGTCTCCTTCACCTTTTCAGGCAGGTAGATTTCCGGATGTTGTTTCAGAATTTCGTAGAGAGTAGTAGTTCCTGCTTTTTGCGCTCCTACGCAAAGAAAATTGGGTAACGCCATCAGCACTATTCTTTTTTGTTCACGCGTTGCAAATGTAAAAAAAAGGAGTTTGGATTTTGCTTTCTGATAAGCAATTAAGCTGAAGTACACTTATGCATCAGAACACTATAGTCTAATTAGACAATTATTATTCAATATTTGAAATCTGATCTTCAATGGTGTCGGAATTATCTTTTTTCTTTTTCTTTTCAGGTTTCAATGCCTTCTTTAGCTCACTGAGGAAAGTACGCGGGTTGATATTAAACATATCTTTAAAATCAAGGGTGTAAAAGCCATAATATTTCTTTATAAGGATGAATGGAACTGCATTCATCAGCAATACGCCGAAAGCATTTACACATGCTGCCCCTACTGCACCATACCTGGGAATAAGCCACAGATCGAGCACTACCGCCAAAATAGTGGCTGCAACCATTAGGTTGCGATTGAGCTTTTGCTTACCAGTCATGATTAATACACTATTTACAGGCCCGGTAGCTGCATTGATAAACTGACCCACAGCAAGAATGATGAGAGAAATGCTACCACTGAGAAATTCTTTCCCAAATAGGCCCATAATGAACGGTGCGCCCAAGATTACTATAATAAGAATAGGTGCAGAACACCAAAAGATGATTTTAGTTACAAACTGCGCTGATTTTCTTAATTCATCCATTTTTCCTTCAGCAAAAAGCTCAGCAAACCTTGGCGCTGCCGGTATCAGCAGCGCTATCAATGCAATACGTGTGATGGTTGCTACTTTAAATGCATTGCGGTAAACACCTACATCCTCAATTGTGGCATAACGCCCAAGGATAAAGGTATCAGCATAACCTCTGATGAGAGAGGCAAAAGCAGCAACAAAAAGAGATATCCCTATCCAGAATTTCTCCCTGAAATTGATGCCTGCTTCTGACTGTGTTGAAAGATAATTTGAATATTTGAGCCACCAATAAACACTCAGCACACTTGTAAGGGTTATATAAGCAACATAAGTGATTACTGGAACATAGAGATCACGCCGGCTGGTGAATAATATGATGCTTCCAAGAATGAGGATGCCAAATATGAAATTACTTACATTATGAAGAAAGGTATACTGTTTTATTTTCTTAAGGCCTCTTATGCCACCGGTGCTGATTTGGAAAACTGTGAGAGGCAATAATGCCAAAGCGGCTATTCTGAAATAAGGGAAAAGCTCAGGTTTTTTAAATACATCACCTGCGATCTCTTCTGCAAAAAAATAGATTATGGTAGAGACCAACAAGCTTAATGGAACAGAGACAAGCATAGACTTATTATACAAGTCTTTAATCCACCCCATCTTTCTCTGCGCCTTATATTGTGCACCAAAACGGGTCATAAGGGTATCTGATCCCAGCTTTGAGATGCTATTGCTGAAATTCATCAGCGATTGGCAAAGGTTATAGATGCCAGTTCCGGCCGCGCCAGTGCTTCGGGCAAGCATTAAAGCGAAGAGCCAGTTTAGTCCCATTCCGATCAGCCGGGTGCTGAATGCTGAAATACCCCCACTAACCAATTCCTTATGATCTCCAGAATCCTTTTGCTCAGATTTATCCAGTACTTCTTCGTTAATGTTTTTCATCGCATCAGTTAATGCAACCAGCTACTTAAATCTTTCGCGGTAAGTATAGATAATTTCTCTATATCAGTTCTGAAATATTCAATCAGGTTTCTTCTTGTATCTTCATTGATAGGCTCGGTCTTCTCCATAAAATTCTTTGTGAAAAATTGGTTGGTACGCACACCCTTTCTTTTTTGAAACCACAGCTTATATATTTTTTTCAAAGGATTATTAGTCATAAACAGATAGCGCAATACTGGATTTTTCCACTTCTTTCCTCCCTCGTTCCAGCGCTTGTTGTAATCAATTGCTGCTTTTTCATCAATACCAAGAAAATGAAATATGCCTTTTATGGTGCCGGGCACATCTTTAATGAACTCGTCGTACCAGATGATGTGCACATTTTTAAAATGTTCTTTATAAGCCTGAACAGCATCGGCATATAAGCCCATCTTTTTATATTGCATGAAGAGTGAAGCATTTGTATTGAAGCGCTCATCTTCTTTCTGAAGCGCTTTCTCAAATGAATATTTTTCTTCCGGATTATTTACGCGCACGAAATTAAAGGCAGAATAAGCTCTGTCAACGGGGTTACGCAGGATCATCATGATCTTTACATCATCTCCTAGATACTTTTTTATATTATTGATTGCCTCCTTATAGAAGAATAAATACATCACGCTTGCTTCACCAATAGCTTTTTTACCTTCTGATCCTTCAAACAATTGAAAATATTTATCTTCATCCTCCACACATTTTTGAATTCTGTTCTTAACTGCATCTGCCACAAAAAACTGCGGCTCTTTCAGCTTTGGCATAAATACATCCGGATGCTGAATCATATAGTTATACAATGACCGT
>MWWB01000231.1_pt1 | contig 13130 bp, 14 predicted proteins | sample 1047291 | NCBI WGS metagenome assembly MWWB01 (sample SAMN06349976, study PRJNA376086) | soil metagenome | isolation source: MS4-1 sample Antarctic (ecotone) soil | place: Antarctica | reverse complement strand
TCGGAGATGCCTATAATAGACAGGGCTGCCAGTCGATTACGCATTGCGGGATACGAGTTGGTGGGAGACAGCGAGTCGGCTGACGTGGTGCTCTTTAACACATGTTCTGTTAGAGCGCGGGCCGAGCAGAAGGTCTTCAATAGGATTGGGGAAGTTCGTAAAAGCTCTCGGCATGGTAAACAGATTGTCGGTGTAACGGGATGCGTTGCCCAACTGGAGGGCGGGGCCATATTCGATCACGCGCCGGGGGTCAGCCTGGTCGTCGGAACCCGCGCGACAGACCGCCTTCCAAAAATTATTGAGCGCATCCGCCGCGGAGAGCGTCGCATATTGGATTTAGGTGAGCGCGATGAGGACGAGGTATGGGATATTTCGCCTGCCGAACGGCACTCACCTCACGTTGCCTTTGTGCCTATTATTGAAGGATGCAATAAGTTTTGTACCTATTGTATTGTGCCGTACTCACGTGGGCGGGAGCGAAGTCGGGGAGCAAGTGAGATTACATCTGAGGTCCAGCGTTTGCTTCGATCCGGCTTCAAAGAGGTGCACCTTATTGGACAGAATGTAAACAGCTATAGGCCGAAAACTGAAACCGGTTTAGAAGGATTCGATGGGGCGACACCTTTCTCCCGCTTGTTAAGAGCCGTTGCCGCGACAGGTATACCACGTATTAAGTTTACAACATCTTTCCCACGGGATTTTCATCATGATATCGTCGCGGCGATTGATGAACACGAGAATCTGTGTGATTGGGTGCACCTTCCCGTTCAATCAGGCAGCGATCATATTTTACATTTGATGCGGCGAGGGCATAAAGCATCTAACTACATGCATCGGGTAGAAGCCATCAAAAATGCCCGACGTAAGATTTCTATGACAACAGACATAGTAGTTGGTTTTCCCGGAGAGACAGAAAAAGATTTTGAAGCGACTATCGAATTAGTGAAGCAGTGTCAATATGATAGCATATTTATCTTCAAGTATTCTGAGAGGAAAGGGACGCCCGCCGCAGCTTTGTCAGGCAAAATTTCTGACAGCGAAAAAACGGCAAGATTTCAAGCTCTCAACGAAGTTCAGCGTGGAATACAGAACGAAATTTATGCCTCGTACTTGGGAAAAACTGTGAGCGTGCTGGTGGAAGCAATAAGCACCCGTTCAACGGAGGATATGACCGGCCACACAACATGCAATAAGGTTGTGAATTTTGGGGAGGGGGCTGATCTGATGGGGCAGATCGTGCATGTTAAAGTAACTGCGGCGAAACAACACAGTTTGTATGGCGCACTCGTTTAGAAATCTTGGTACATTAACTATGCAGTTAGGTAAGCCCCTAGTTCGACTAGGGAGACTTGAAGAGCTTTGAGCGATCCGGCAGTAGAATTCCCCGTAGGTGAGCTTGATGGGCGAAACCTACAGGAGAACTCTACATGGCCGAATCGTACCAAAGCTTGTCCCATTCCAAATGGGATTGCAAGTACCATATTGTCTTCGTTCCCAAACGACGCCGGAAGGCGATGTTTGGGAACATCCGTAAGCAACTCGGTGGCATCTTTCACGAACTAGCCCGACAGAAAGAATGCCACATCATCGAAGGACACTTGATGCCGGATCACGTTCACATGTGCATTTCGATTCCGCCGAAATATGCGGTGGCTTCGGTGATCGGCTTCATCAAAGGCAAAAGCGCGATTGCCATTGCGCGGCAGTTCGGAGGCCGCGAGCGCAATTTCAACGGCGAGCATTTCTGGGCACGCGGTTACTGTGTTTCCACGGTCGGTTACGAGGAAGAGAAGGTGCGCGCCTATATCCGCGAGCAAGAGGGCGGCGACGAGCAAGGTCGTTTTTAGGAGCGACACAGCGCGTGTTTGCTTTCAAAGATCAACGTAATTAGTCCGACCGCCTTTGAGGCGGTCACGCTCATCAAGCCACCGCCTTTGGCGGGGGTGTGCTGACTGTGAATGATGAGGTTTTGTCATGGAAATAGAAGTGAAAATCAGGGGCCTTATGATGGATCCAAGTAATGGAACGCCAATCGTGATTCTCAAGGATATTAACAGTGAGACGATGCTGCCAATTTGGGTGGGAGCATATGAAGCTAATGCAATCGCGCTTGAAATTGAGAAGATCGCCCCGCAGCGTCCGCTCACACATGATCTTTTGCGAAATTTGGTTACCCAAATGGGAGCGCGAGTCGAAAGAGTGGTCGTAACAGAATTAAGAGACAATACTTTTTTTGCGGTGATTGAAATGCGTGACAGCGACAATGGGAGCGTGCTGCTTGATGCACGTCCATCGGACGCTATTGCGTTGGCTTTGCGCGCAGACTGCCCTATATATGTCAATGAAGAGGTCATTCGTGCTTCGCGCAACACGGCCACAAGCAATGAAGAGGAGGGAAGTTCCTCGGTTGATGAAGATGAATGGCCAGACGTTATCGGTGAAGCAGGCGACTTAGCAATGTAAAGGGCCGAATTGGTGATTGCTAAAGAATTTGTGAAGGCGGAAACCGTTAAAACCCCTGTGCCGGGCGTGGTCATCGCGGTAGCGAATCAGAAGGGGGGAGTGGGGAAGACTACCACTGCTATCAACCTCGCTGCTGGTTTTGCTCAACGCGGTCGGCGCGTTCTGCTTTTAGACCTTGACCCGCAAGGAAACAGTTCAATTTCTTTTCTTGATCCACAAACTGTCGAACTCTCGGCCTATGACATGATGGTTGATGGGCGAAGCGACCTTGCTGATTACATATATAACACTAAAGTGAGCGGGCTGGAGATGGTTCCATCTCGCATCAATCTTGCGAAACTCGAATCGAAATTAGTTGGTGATTTTGACGCGCCCTTCAGATTAAAAGATCGCTTGGAAGCGATGCGTATTCATTACGACATTATATTGATCGACACGCCGCCGACGCTTGGATTAATTACGGTCAACGCCTTGGTCGCTGCGACTCACGTCATAATTCCCATACAGTCTTCCTATTTTGCATTGGAAGGTACGGACGACCTTCTTGAGACAATCGAAAAGGTGAAGGCTCGCCCCAATCCTAATTTGCGGGTTCTAGGTGTGGTGGTGACACTACATGATCGTCGCACCACATTGGCGCGTGAAGTTCATGAGCAGATACGCACTGTCTTCGGCGCACAAGTATTTGAGACGGTCATTACTAAGAGTGTGCGCTTAGAGGAAGCCCCGGCTTATAAGGAATCTATATTTACGTTCGCGCCTCAGTCATCCGGGGCGCAGGAATATGCCAAGCTCTGCGAAGAGGTAATCAGCCGTGTCTAAGAGAGGATTGCCTGTGGGGATTCGTATGCGTCATGACGCGCATTACGTAGAAGAATTGGCAGGTCAAAGTCCAACCCCGATCGGTTGCCTGATCGGTTTGGACTGTCTTGAGCCAAATCCGGAACAGCCTCGTGTCGAAATAGGTGATTTAACAGAACTAACGGCCTCGATTAAAGACAAGGGTGTTTTGGAACCATTACTTGTGAAGCCATCACGAATAGGTGGTAAATGGATGATCATCGCTGGTGAGAGACGCTGGCGCGCAGCTAAGGCGGCTGGTTTACGTGAAGTGCCGTGTATTGAGATGGATGTTGATGAACGTGCTGTGGCTGAAATCGCTTTAATTGAAAATATGCAGCGCAAGGATTTAACACCGTGGGAGGAAGCAGATGGTCTAGCTGCGCTCTGCGCCCGTTTTGGATATACTCATGAGGAGGTGGCAAACAAAGTCGGAAAGAGCCGCAGTACTGTTACCGAAGCATTATCGATAGCTGCAATTCCTCATGCAATACGTGAGCAATGTCGGCGCGCCGACGTTTCCGTTAAGTCAACTTTATTACAGATTATTCGCCAACCTGATGAAGCATCAATGCAGCGAATGGTAGATGAGGTCACAAGGAATAAGTTAACGCGTGATGAAGCCAGAGCTGTAAGACGCGCTCGGCAGGACGGAACAAGTATAGAGTCCGTCAGTCAGCCATACACTTATCGCTTTCAGCCACCGTCCAAGAATTTCAGAATAGAAGTCCGTTTTGGCCGATCAAAAGTGGAGACTGAAGAGGTTATCTTGGCCTTGAAAGAGGCTCTAACAATGCTTGAGCATCAACCTGAGCGGCACACGCGTGATTAACTTTACAGAGCGCCGATTTGTCCATAAGTCATCGCACAATATGCCTATTAGCTAACCTTCTTTTGTTGCTTGAGATAGTAGCGCCGGAGAGATCGCGACCACTTTTCAAGACTCGGTTGAAAAGGCTTCAGTAATCTTGAACGCATGGTGTTTTGTTGTTCGCTCCAATTGCGTAGATTCTTTTCTGTATAAGAGCGTACTGAAGATTCCAGGTTAGTTCGCTTCACAGAATGTCGTAGTGTTAAATAATAATGCTGTCCGATAAGCGAAAAAATTACCGCAGCAAGATTATTCTTAAACGTCAATTGAGGCAAAATTCTTTTAAAGATAGATTTGGAAGATGGAAGAAGGGCTTCTAAAGAAATTTCTATCCAGGCGGATTGTGTCCCTTGTCGCGGATGATACAAACCGGGAAGGGTCGACGTAGGCTGTGTACGGAGGCGCTGGTCTAAGATAGAATCAACCAGACGTATCTTCTCAATGCCTCTTATATGCTCTTTAGGCGCACTCTTGAATATTTTTTCGATCTGCATTTCAATACGAGTCGTTGACTCCCTTTTTGAAGAATTCTCTATTTTGATTCCCATAATTGAATGATACCCGTCCCACTATGAGGTACTTCCTTTCTGATTATTGTCTATCTTACATACTGTTCATGCTTAACGGCAAGCATGAACAGTAGAGAATTGTTGTGCTCGCCACGTGTCATAAGGTAACTGTTCAGCTACCAAAACGGTCCTACCTGATTGATTTTCGGTTATTGAAAGATGAGTGGCTTGCCATTGAGGAGACGTTCCAGCGAGCAGAGAAGTGAATGGCCCTGCTTGCGTGCTGTGGATAGATAACTTCGCACACGACAGAAGCCGCGCGCACCATCGGCAGTTCTGAAGCAACCGGAGATTTTCTGCTGCAACTTCACCATCCGCAGGTCGCGTTCCGAGCCGTTATTATCAAAGGGCACACTAATGTCTGCCATAAAGCGCAGGACTTCATGGCGGCGACGCTGCAACCGATTGATTAACCTATGTGGCGTGGGCTGTTGGATGACGCTTTTCTGTAGTGCGTCGTCCTTATCGTAGCGGCGAAGGAATTCGATTTTCATTTGCTCGGTTAACTGAGTCCCGGCTTCAGCCTTTACTTCGGTCACCCGTATCTTTGATCTTTAGTAAAAGCTTGGCGAGCGGGGTGGTCCAGACTTTCTGCTCAGAGCTGCTTTCCTCGACGAAGATAAGGTCGCGCAGTAGGTGAACATTACAGAGGCTGTAGCGGTTGCGTCCGATAATATATATTATGGACTATCTTTTGCTGACTATCTTTCTATCTTTGATGGTTGACTTCTTGACACCTAACCACCCAGTTGCTACATTACGCGGTCTTTCGAGCCAGTTGCTGCGTAAAGGAGAGCCTTCAACTTTGAGAGTATCAAATCACAATAGTAGTTATCTATTCACTTCTGAATCGGTAACTGAGGGACACCCAGACAAGATCGCTGATCAAATTTCAGACTCTGTGCTTGATGCAATAATCTCAGAAGACAATCAGGCTCGCGTCGCATGTGAAACGCTCTTAACAACTGGATTGGTGGTAATCGCTGGTGAAATTACGACTGAGGCCAAGATTGACTTTGGCCAAGTGGCACGTGAAACTATTCGAGAGATTGGTTATACAAGAGCCAAATATGGTTTTGATTGCGACACTTGCAGCGTTCTCACCGCGATCGACCGGCAATCACCCGACATAGCGGTGGGCGTGGACAGTGGAGGTGCTGGTGATCAAGGGCTGATGTTTGGGTTCGCCTGCGATGAAACGCCTGAATTGATGCCTCTACCTATTCAATTAGCTCACACACTCGCATTCCGACTTGCTGAAGTTAGGCGAAGCGGACTCCTACCATATCTCCGCCCCGACGGTAAATCACAAGTGACAATCGAATATCGCGACGGCAGACCGTTTCGAGTCGACGCTATCGTTATCTCTACACAACATGACCCCGATGTTAGCAACGAACAACTACGCAGCGAGATACAAGAATACGTTATCAAGCAAAAGGTCTCTCCAGAATTTCTGGATCAATCAACAAAGTATCATATTAACCCTACCGGACGATTTGTGATGGGAGGTCCACAGGGAGATGCAGGCCTCACAGGAAGAAAAATAATCGTAGATACTTATGGGGGGTACGCCCCGCATGGTGGTGGGGCGTTCTCTGGCAAAGACCCAACAAAAGTTGATCGTTCAGCAGCATATATGGCACGCTACATTGCTAAAAACATCGTAGCAGCAAAACTTGCAGATCGTTGCTTGGTACAGCTTGCATATGCTATCGGGGTGGCGGATCCAGTTTCAATTCTGGTAGACACAGGCGGCACTGGTCGTATCAGTGAGCAATCGCTCGCCAATTTGATTAGAGAGCATTTCCACCTAACTCCTCAAGGCATAATCGAAGACCTTAAACTAAGGCGACCAATATACAGAAAAACGGCTGCTTATGGGCACTTTGGTAGGCACGAGGAAGAGTTTATGTGGGAGAGAACAGATCGTGCTGAGGCGTTAAGAGCTGAAGCTAAAGTATAAAATCTATATGGCGAACCCGATACACTCCTTTAGATTTCCAGGCGCCCGATTATTGTCTGCCGCTAACTTGAGCAAGTTATAAGTGTAAAGATTATTTCGCTTAGATAAAAGCGCACTACTTTCTACTAAGGAGATATGAATGAAATCAACAAGTTCGCCCGTAGGCATTGAGGTTGCCGAGCCAACACTATCAGAAGAAGGAAAACGCCGTATCGAATGGGCTGAGCGAGAGATGCCGGTCCTGCGCTTAATCAGAGAAAGATTTACAAAAGAGCAACCCCTACGCGGCATCCGCTTGGTTGCATGCGCGCATGTAACAACTGAAACGGCTAATCTTGTGCGAACGCTGCAGGCTGGTGGAGCCGAGGCTTTATTGATCGCCTCAAATCCTCTTTCCACCCAAGATGATGTGGCGGCATCTTTGGTTGCAGATTGGGGGGTGCCCGTATACGCAATTAAAGGAGAAAGCACTGAGACTTATAAAAGTCATGTGCATACTGCGCTCGACTTTCGACCTGAGGTAATCATCGATGATGGCTCAGATGTTGTGGCAACTCTTCTTAAAGAGCGACGTTCACAGGCAGCAGACATCATTGGTACCACAGAGGAAACAACAACCGGTGTTGTGCGCCTTGAAGCAATGCAGCGGATGGGTATACTCACCTTCCCATCCATTGCAGTTAATAACGCGCAAACCAAGCACTTCTTTGATAATCGGTACGGAACCGGACAATCAACATTAGACGGTATCGTCCGGGCAACCAACATACTTCTCGCCGGGAGAACAATAGTAGTAGTGGGATATGGATGGTGCGGTAAGGGTGTCGCAATGCGCGCAAGGGGGATGGGCGCAAACATTATAGTCACCGAGATCAATCCCATTAAGGCTATCGAAGCCGTGATGGATGGCTTTCGTGTAATGCCAATGGCTGAAGCTGCAACCGTGGGAGATATCTTTATTACGGTCACAGGGAATCGTCATGTGATCGATGAACAGCACTTCGCCGTGATGAAAGATAGTGCCATCGTATGTAATAGCGGGCACTTTGACTTAGAGTTGAATCTTGACGCGCTAAAGGGAATATCCGAAGGACCAACACAGTTGCGGCGTTACGTCGAAGAGTACTCTTTGAAAAGAAATGGGAATCGGATAATAGTTCTCGGCGAAGGACGGTTGATCAATCTAGCAGCGGCAGAAGGGCATCCGGCAAGCGTTATGGATATGAGTTTTGCTAATCAATCATTATCTGTCGAGTACCTCATAAAGCATCGCGGGGAGTTAAAGCCTGGCGTACATGTTTTGCCGGAGGAAGTTGACACCGAAATCGCCAGCCTCAAATTACAAGCACTGGGTATCTCACTGGATGTTCTAACCCCCGAACAAAGTGAATACCTCTCCAGTTGGGAAACTGGTACGTAGTGACCGCTAAGTGCGGCTGTGAAACAGAAGGTAAAATCCTGCTGCACAGAATATTGACATCGGAGCCCATGCCGCAACCTTTGGTGGGAGGACACCATTAGAACCTAGATGTTGGAATCCGCTACTTATTCCCCAGAAACATACCCCGGCTAACACTGCAATGAAGAGTGCTGTCACGGCACTCCGACGACCAAAGGCAGTTCCCAAGGGAATACCCAAGATCGTCAACACAAGTACGCCAAACGGGTCAGCACGCTTTTTCTCGAGCGCCAGAGAAAGAAAGTTCACAGATTCACCCCTTGCTTTGAGCGAACTGATATAACTGCTTAACTGCTTAATGTTAAGATGGGACGGGATGTTAAGCATGGGCTTAAAAGAGTCACTAGGTTGACCATGCGTGATTACTTCAAGTTGCCGGAATTGTGTGGCAATAGACATCCCCAACCCCATGTTTATCACTTCCGCTTCATAAATCTCCATTCCCCGATCCGGCAGCAGCTTTGCGCGGGAGCCACGAACTATCCGACGCAAATGGATGTCCTCCTCATCAAACTCGTAAACCCATGGTTCAGCAAGGTGCGGCCACACACCATTGTAATTGTATGAAAAAATGTGACGTGAATTACCCGTTGCCATCCACTGCCTGCCAATCTGTGTGATAGCTTTAGCAGCCCCACCGCCCCGTATTTGCGCACGTAGTGCATCTTGGCGGCGGTTCGTCTCAGGAAGCACATTCTCTTGTACAAGCCATGTTCCCAGTCCGACGCAGCCAGCACAGATAATTCCGGGTAAAGCCAAGCGGTATAGGCTTTGCCCACAAGCCAGCCATGCGATTGCCTCGCTACGTCTAGCCATCAATGCGTAGGTAATTAAGACGGCCACTAACATGGCTAACGGCGATAGGGTAACCACTATCATCGGCGCCAGATACATTAAATAACGACCCACCAAAACGACGCCGACGTTTTTGGCTGCCATGAAACGTATCAACTCAAAGAGAGTAAAGATTATGAAAATGCTCACTAACGCAGCACAGGCCGCGACAAAATTTAGAGACAAAGAACGCAGAACACTTCTGTCTAAATACCCGGAAACAGCGATCCGGCTCCCCACACGAATTGGCTGCTGCAAAGCCGGGTACGACTCCAAATTGCGAGACATCACCTGGCTTTGCAGCAGGCTGAGGAGATATTTATTCTTGAAAAGTAACAGACCGAGAGAGCCTGCGACTGCAATTATGTTAGCGAGCCACGCGCTCAGTGACGGTTGTATATAACCCGCGCGCGCAAATTGTTCACAGGCCAACGCGACGAGGTAATAAATAATCATTGCACTCAGCGCAAGCAACACACCAAGACCGCGTCCGCCCCGTCGGGCGTTGATCCCCAGGGCCGAGCCTAGCAAAGCAAAGACAAGTGGAGCGAAGCACAACGACAGCCTCTTGTGGAGCGCGGCGGATACCTTATTGACCGCGTCCCCTCCGCGTGAATTGCCTTGAAGCTTCTTTAGCATTTCGCGCCAGTTCATTTCAGTCGGCTCGTTATCCTGTGTTCCCAACTGCCTGAAAATAGCATTCCGCCCGACGTTCAGGCGATCATCGCGGACGCGCAACCGCTCCGATCTTTCCATTTGATACTGTCCATTCTGAACGTTCTTGTCATCACTTTTTGCAGGAATAATTGTAGATACTACATCATTGAGCACCAGTTCAGACTGTTCTTCAGAAGAGTCAATCCGACCAGATCGCGCTGTGATAATCCGCACCGACCCATCTGGCTGATGCCAGTTGATAAAGACCCGTTGCCACTCCCCATTGACGCTATCGCCTTCTCGCACATATATAACTTTATCCGGCATCTCCAAGTTGAAAGTTCGTGGATCAACTGGTGATTCGAGCTTATTGATGATGCCTCGCAGTGCCGCTCGTCGGAGTGAGCGGGCGGCGCTGGGGGCTAATTCCATCCCGACATACAGTGTGATTGCTGTCATCGCCACGCCTGCAAGTAACACTGGAGAAATAATTCTCCATGTTCCAGTCCCGGCGGAACGGATTGCCGTCAATTCACTATCGCCGCCCAGTTGACTAAAGCCCGTTGCAGTCCCGATTAGCACAGACATGGGAAGCGTAAAGATCAATACGTTCGGCAGCAGACCGAGAGTTATCTCAACCAAAAGTTTCAAGGATGCCAAGGGCACGGCCGAGTTTCCAAGTATTTCGGTGAATTTTATTGATTGTTGAGCCAGTAGCGCACATGTTAGCAAAAGGAGTGAAAGGCCGAAGTAAGGCAGCGTTGCCGCAATAATATAGCTTTCAATTAATCTTCTATGTAGAAGCATTGTAGATTTTTAAGGCCTTGAGAAGGCATTGGCCGCATTATTGCGCGGCAGCCATACCTTGCGGGAGTATTGAGTAGGGTCCAATAGGCTTGCGTTCCAAAGCGCGGGTGATCAATTTGCGAGTCAGTTGTGCCAGCGCTATGCGTGCTGTTGAAGGCCTCTCCGCGCTGGTGCTTACCCATGCGGATGGCCCAATTGTCTGTATGGTGTGTAACTGAGCACGTATCTGCTCTGAAATTGAAATACCGGCGTCGCCTGCACATGTTCCGCACCGCACGGCACCTTCCGGGGTTAAGAAGACACTTGAGGCTTCCCTGCCCGTCCGCCGTCGACAATTCGCGCACGTGCGAAAATCCGGCAGGAAGCCAGCTAGTCTGAGTGTCCATACCTCAAAGTAGCGTGCAACGTCATGAAGACTCTCACTGTCTTCAAAAGTTGATGCGATGCATGCTTTCGCCAAACGGAACAAATCGTTGTTAGGTTCGTGCGGCGGTGCAAATTCAATCGCAAGACCGGCCATGTACTCTAATGTACCGAAAATCTCCGGGTCCCGCGCTAACCCGAAGTATGACTGCAAGATGTCTGCATGCCGGAGGGACATCAATTCCCGTCCCTCTTTCTCAAAATATGAAAGTGTTACTAAGGTGAAGGGTTCAAGGCTGGCCCCGAATCTACTTTTCAATCGTCGGGCACCGCGTGCGACTCCGCGAATCAATCCGTGCTGTTTCGTTAGGCAGATGACGATTTTGTCAGCCTCGGCCAGTTTGTAAGTTCGCAGGACAATTGCTTCGGTTTCAATTAACGACATTTTTCAGGTTCGGGAATCTTGGTTGCGTTAGTAGCGCCAGAAACTTACTTGTTGCTGTCGCATTGGTCAATATTCATCCTGGAACCCAGTAAAACACCCAGGCTAAAACTAATCCAACGCCGACGAACTCGCCGAATATTTTCAAACCATAAAGTAGTCTCCCGCGTGTCGTCTCCCTACCAATGCATCCGAAAATGATTGAAACGAGGGCCGCGAATAGGCTCATGACGAAGAAGTGTCTCATTGTTTTCTCCGGAGGGCAGTGTCAAAGGCATCCATCATCAGTAGGTAGTTCAGTAACCCTGCGACCATCAAGAGAACATTGCCATATTCGGCCGTCGGCAATTGGGCGTGCTCAACAACTCCGATCCCAGCTATCCAACAAAGAACGTAGAGCAAACCGCTCCCAAGATTGCAAAATCCAAACGCGTAGGAAAGCAGTCCTGCATTACCTCCAAAAATACTATATAAATGTCCGCCAAGCAGTAACCCTGTTATATATGTTACCAATACCGCCCCTGCCATAAGCGTGGCACGGCTAATCAGTCCCTGTAGAAGATGGCCTGATCCAGGCAAGGCCCATCCTAGGAGGGCTATTATCCATGCTTTAAGCCTGATATTTTCGATGCGCTTTCTAGACATAAAAGATTCCAAGTCTGAATCAGTTATCAATAACTGAATTATGGACAAAGGCCTATCAAGGAGTGGCTTTGCCCTAGAAGTTCTGTTTGACTCAAAAGTCATTCGGTTGACCCAAAAGTCGCTTACGCCTTAGCCTCAGCCTCATTATGTGCAGCCTTGCGACCCTTTGGCTCGTCCCTTCTTTGAACAGCAACCAGCAATACACCGTTGACCCCAGCCCCGAAAAGCCGCATTGCACGTGCCGCGATTAGGGCAAAGCCTTAAGGAGTTCAGGGCGTTTTATCGGACCCACGCAAGGATATGTAGTAACCACCGTTCGCACATGGGCGGCAAGTGGTCTCACCGGTAACGCCAGTTATCTCTCGTCCATCGTTTATCCCTTCATTGCATCGCACACACCGCATGCGAGACCGGGAGCGACCCGGGAGGTTCATTTCGTCATAGATTACTTCTACTCGCTCAATCTTAAACAATTCTTCCACATTTGCCTCTCGATAAGTACGGAACTGACGTTCTTTAACCTTCTGGATTTCAGGATGACGCATGTCCGCTAGAGAGCGCGCTTCGTCATATGCATAAATGCGGACCGCAACATTGGTTGCGGTGTTTAGAAAAGTTGCAGCCACTTTTCCGTAGTCAAAATACTTCAGAGTCCTCCGCCCAAGTCTCACTCCTGTCGCAGCACTCACCGCGTCAGCCATACATCTATCAATTTCAACCCATACAATTAATTTCTTCTGATCTATCCCTTCAGGGTCTTCAATTCCTATCAAATCGCATCCGAGGGCAGCCATCCTTGCCCCTAAAATCTGCCCTGCACACAGATGCCCGTGCAAACGTTCGCATCTCTCAAGCACTTGATCGAATGTCGCAGTCATCTTTTCTCTCAAACTTCAACCAGTGTTGAAATATCTATTTTCAGCATCCGTCAGCAAATAACGAATAACACTTCAAGCTCTTCTCTAACAGTCGGCGTAACGACAATAGATGCTAAGGCACTTGAACGATCGAAGTCCATATCACCTTAATCATCCAAAACTCCTCTGTTATTACCAAAACATTCCGGCCTTAATATAGTCAATAGAGTAAAAAAGTCTCACGAATACGTTTGAATTTCTCGATCCCTTCTTTCCAACTCACCTGAATGTCCGCTAGTGATTCGCCGCCTTCGATTGAGTCCCTTAGAGTCCTCGTTCCCGCAATTACATCAAAAG
>MWWB01000230.1_pt1 | contig 13158 bp, 13 predicted proteins | sample 1047291 | NCBI WGS metagenome assembly MWWB01 (sample SAMN06349976, study PRJNA376086) | soil metagenome | isolation source: MS4-1 sample Antarctic (ecotone) soil | place: Antarctica | reverse complement strand
TCCGCTGAGCTTGGTTCCGCTGAGATCGGCTTCCATGAGATTGGCTTCCATGAGATTGGCTCCCATGAGATTGGCTTCTCTGAAATCGGCTCCACTGAGATCGGCTCCACTGAGATCGGCTCCACTGAGATCGGCTCCACTGAGATCGGCTCCGCTGAGATCGGCTCCACTGAGATCGGCTCCGCTGAGATTGGCTCCACTGAGATTGGCCTTCATGAGCTTGGCTCCCATGAGCTTGGCTTCCATGAGCTTGGCTCCACTGAGATCGGCTCCACTGGGATTGGCGAAGCTGAGATTGGCTCCACTGAGATTGGCTCCACTGAGATCAGCTCCGCTGAGATTGGCGAAGCTGAGAATGGCTTCCATGAGATCGGCTCCACTGAGATTGGCTTTCATGAGATTGGCTCCGCTGAGCTTGGTTCCGCTGAGATTGGCTCCGCTGAGAATGGCTTTCATGAGCTTGGCTCCGCTGAGATTGGCTCCGCTGAGGTTTGTGCCTATAAGATTGAGCCAACGCGTGTCTTCCGTTTCTATCCATTTCCGTCTACCTATTACCGTTAAAATCGCTTGGATATCTGTTTGAATGGGTGCATCTTCTGTTCCTCTTTTCGACTTTTCTCTAACGAAGGAAGACAACACCTCCATGATTGACCAATGATCTTTTTGCGAATCCTTAGCAATTCTTTCGAGCGCGTAAATACCTCCCAGTCTGACCTCCATTTGAGTGTTGCCTAATAACTCAATAGCTTTGCTGAATCGCTCTGTAATTTTACCTTCTTCTGCAACTCTTATTGTCTCTTGAGAGTTCTTTTGTGTTGCTTTGATGTTGTACCAAGTCGCGGCTAAGCTGAGAATGAGCAACAAACCACCGATACTCTGCGCCAAAGTAGCGCGCGCATTGTTTTCAGCAGTAATGAGATTTGTCTCAAACTCAACCCTATCTTTAGGTGTTAAAGCGGCGAGAGTTGAGTTATCAAATTTAACTCTATAAGAATTGACTTGCCATTTGGGAACCTGCCAAATCGCTAGAGCGATTGCTGAGATGGTAATGAGTCCGATTAGGAAGTAGAGAATTTTACGGAGCATATTGCCTTATAACCTGTAATCTGTAAAAGCAGAGTTCGGGAGATTCTCTGCGTGTTCGGTTAGTAAAGCCCTTGCTCAGTCGCTTGTCTGATTTCGTAATCATCAAGCGGGAATGGCGGTGGATAGAACGCCCCGCGCAGTGTTAATGCTTTATTTAACCATGCTCGAAAAGCTTTTTCGCGTAGCACGATATCTGCTCGGCGCGTAACTTCACGCTCCACAGACTGCTCTTCAGTCTCGACCGGCGTACTGGCTGGTTTGGTTGTAGTTTTCATCGTTGTTACCTCCTTTCTTCGTTAAGATTTCCAAAGCTGTTAACTCGCTGGTGGTGGTGCTGGCACTTCGGCATATGACCATCCCACGTGCTGGTGCGGGTCTGGGTGCTCATCACGACAAGCGAGATTGATTGCCAGCGTGGTTTGCTGATCTTTGGTTAGCGGCTGATCTTTGACCACTTCCAAGTAACGACACTCGCACGGCGTATCAGTGTGGATTGAACGTTTAATCTTTGCGATATCACTAATCAGCGATTTGATGCTCATACAGATTTAAGACCTCTTCGTGGTGGATTTACCATCGCTTTCAATTCGATAACTTCTGCTTGCAAGGCTTCGATGCTTTCCAGTTCGATCATTTTTACGCGAAGGTCTAACAGTTTCGCTGCTGCTGCATACTTAACCCCACTTGGTACGTCCAGCGGGTCACTCTCGATCAAGTCGATGAGACACTTGACGGCTCGCGCGCTGGTCAACTGCATCAAGTCTCGAAACTTCTCTGCGATGTTTTGACGCGCTTCATTAAACGCACGCTGAAACTCAGGCTGCTGTCGCCAGTTCCATAACGTTGTGCGATTGATTTTCAGTTCATCGGCTACACGAACATATGACCCATGTATAAGCAACATCTCTATCGCTCGCTCTTGGATAGGTTCTAATTCTTGTTTCTGCATAAAACTCCCGTAAACAGTTGAGTAGTGACTAAGACAGTCGAGTTTTGTTAACGCCAAAAGAAACGGGAGATTTCTTCGGCGCTCTCTAACGTGCATCGGAAAGGCGTAACGATGCACGCGAGAATCTTGATCGTTTCCACAGTTTAAACGACTGGGTTTTGAGCATACCAGACGCTCGGACTTGGCTCTGTGGCTCTGTGGGAGACGTTTTTAGCCACAGACCCATGCGCTGGTATGGGTTTTCTGGAAAGCCACGCCAGAGCGAGCGTCTGGCAGCCATTTTGCCAGCCATCTTCACTACATCCGAGGTAAACTGTCCATCTTCACGCGATGCTCTCTCATAAGTTGGAGCTTGTCATTTTTCCACGCGGCTTCAAAGTCTGCTTCAGACATCAGATAGTTGCTCAGAAGCCAAGACTTCTTTACTTCGGCTTTCATCAGAGCCAATTGCTCGATGCGCTGTTGCTCTTGCAACAACGCGGCTTCGCGTTTTCTCTTCGATTCGTCGCGCTGAATCTGCGCGACTTTCGCCAATCGCTTACGCTCTGCTTCTGCATTATTTTCGCGTTGCAGACGGTTAATGTCTTCAATGCTCATCATGATGTTCAATGCTCCTTCGTGACTGGGTTAAGCGTTAAGCGTCGAGATGACGCTAACGCGGTGTTGTATGCAGTGGATTGTGGGTTGCGCGTTTAGATTTGGTTCGCTGTAGTTTCGCAGTGGCTCGCTCTTGTCGATGCTTCTTCTCTGTAAACAATGCTTCAAACTGAAGACGCCCTTCCATGCAAGCAACTACTTCTGATAGCAACGATGCTTGGAAGCTCGGCGTAAGTTTCGACATAAGCTCTATCGCGCTCGGCAGATCGAGACAAACGATGTATTCCACATGACCAGCAGTCGCATAACGAACGACATACGGATACTTCGTTTTGCGTAATATCAAGTCGATAGTTGCGCGATAGCACGAAACACCATCGTAGCCTTTGCCACAGTGGGTGTCTGGTATCGCGTGGTAGCCATTGAATAGAAGAGTGCTGATCGCGTATGCGTGATTAGTCTCGTTATCTTGCTTCTCAGGCTCTTTGATCGCTCGATTCTCTAACTCAATCCAGCCTTGCTTATAGCAGTATGCAAAGTACTTCTTTTCCATCTAATCACTACCTTTCTTCTGGATAAGCTCATCATTTCACAGAAATGGGAGTGTTACACATCATTTTTGTTTAGAATCAATAACTTACAGACTTTTATGTAACACACGCGACACTGCTTCTTTCATTACAGAATTTCTATATACATTTTCTCCACCAGCAGTGGGAGTGTTACACGTGTTACAAGAAAGTCTGTAAGTCGTTTAGAATCAACGAAACTTAGTGTAACACTCACTTTTCTTGAACTGCGTGGAAGCTGTCAAAAACTGTCCTTCGATTTATATTCTTCAGCGTCTTTATCGACTGAGCGTCTTTCAGCGTCTGCGATGTCCAGACCGCTGGCAAAACGTCGCTCTGCTTCTTGCTCATCGTCGCGTGTTACTGGCGGCTTACCTTTGCCCATATAAGTCAATTGCCAACACGCAACGCCTCTTTTTTCACCAACACGTCTGGTGAGCAAGTTATACGGTCTTGTGTTCAGATTCTTCTTCAGCAAAAAATTAAGCTTTAGAGTTTTTGCTTGAACGTAGCTATCAGAGTCGCCTTTGCCTAAATCCAATATCTCTTTTTCTTTTATCGCTTTGTAAAGCTCAGCCGTAGTTACTGCGCGATCACCATACATATGCCACCATTCAGCGATGAATGAATTCCACGCAATCCTTTCTGTGTCTGCTTCTGCATAGAACTCTTGAGTGTTCTTCAAGAAGCCGCTAATGCCAGCCGTCTCAAGTATGCCGCCCATTACGCCAGACCAGCTTTCAAAGCTGCCAAGCTTCTTGCCATTCCACTGTGGTCTGCCTTCAGCAATCCACGCTTGAATGAGCGTTAGCGCCGACCAGACAAGCTCTGCGCGATTCTCAAATGCCCACGCTTTCAAACTCTTAATCTTGAAGTCATCGCGCTCCCACGGTCTTTCAACTTCAGCGTCGAGTCTGATACGCACGGTTCGACGCATCATCTCAGTCGTAAATACTGGATTGTTGGCAGTTACTACGAACGCACAATGCACTGATAAGCGTAGGTTTCGAGACACGCCAAGATCACGACCTTCCAAATTGCGCGTTGTGATTAGTGATGCCAGACTTGGCGACTGCAAGCGACCATGCACGTTATCGATAATCAGATAAGAGGGGTCATTGCGAATTGTAGATAGCAGATGTTTTCGCCATTCTTCCTCGCTGGTAACTTCAGCGATCAACGAAGGTGATAACGTCGATGCAAACGCCAATACTTCAGCGAGCAACGTTTTGCCGTTGCCAGCGTCTGGCGCTTCGATCACATGCAGTGGCGTTAGATCATCAATCAGGTCATACGCGAACGGCAGCAGCATCAAAGAAACTGCGTGCGCGTACTCTGACTCGCTGGTGAATGGGAACTCACCGATCAGCGTGTGGATGACTGCTTTCGCGTGGACAATCTCGTTCTGTGTCGGCTGCTCTGATACTGACTCCAAACACAGTCCATTCGTTTGAGCGTAGTAAGTTTGGCTGTGATGATGATAGCCGGGGATAGTTTGCAGCGTGCCATCAGCAGCGAAAACTGGCGCTGTGACCACACGACGCAGCACTGACAGCGGCATATCTGGCACAGCGAGAATGTTATTGACGAGTCGCGCTGTGGGCGTCCAGTTGCGTTCAGCGCCGTTCGCGTCTTTGACGCTCCATTTGATGAATTGTGTTAATTCATACGTCATCAGCGTCTCGTCTAATCGAACAATCAACGGGTCGCCAAGATCATCTCGATCAACGCGAACAGCGCCGTTGGAGTGTCTGAATAAACGCTCTGGTTCGTTGACTTCGACCAGCGCATCCCAAGCGAGCGCGGTGAGATGTGAGAACTCTTTGATGGTCGCGTCAATCTCAACCTTTGGTTTGCCGTTGAGTTTGATTGCACGCTCGCGTTCTTCTTCTTTCTTGTTTTCAACGTTTGCGGTGTATCGAAGAACATGAATACGTGCTTGATCGATTGTGTTCTGATAGTAATCCTGACGACCAAGTTTAGGGTCTTCTTTCCATTTCACGCGATGTTGAATAATTAGATCAGCTATCTCTTGGTCACTCCATCCAGCCATTGCAGCTATCGTAGCGAGACTCATATCAAAGCCGGACGGCGACTGGTCTTGAACTTCTCGCGTTGAACGATTGTGATTCCAGCTACCTTTGAATTTTTGATGAACGTCGTACAGCATCTGAAACTTGCTCTGTGGCGCGCAAGCATCTTCTCGCAATTTAAGATCGCCAACATTGCTTTGCGCGCTCTTCGCCTTTCGGGTGCGTTTGATATTCTGCACAGCGTCTGGCGTCTGCGTTTCCACGGTGCTGATCGCAGTGTTCAATGCTTCTGTCAACGCTTCGATGGAATATCTCGCTTCAGCGCAGGGAACGTTACGAACGTCAATCAGTTCGTCTTTGTGGTTCAGCGTGCCGGGAACGCGAAACACGCGCGCCAAATCGAAAGTTGAGTCGCAGTCCCATCCTTTCTCTAAAGAATAAAACTTAAAGAGTCGTTGCCAGTGTTCACAGAGCGCGGCGAGTCTCGCGCGTTCGAGATCAGTTTCAAAGACTTCGACGCGCTCAAACAGCCAGTAAGCTTGATAGCCGTGTCCAGTGTGGATGAATTTCGAGAATGGCAGCGGCATTCTTTTAAGAAGCTCAATCGCGTCTTCTTTTGTTGGCGGTAAATTCTGCTTCTTGTGTGCATCATCCAGATAGTCAACGTCTATCCACAAACCTGGGAGTGCAGTTACTTCGTTCGCTTCAAAACGCTGGTTTGGTTGTTTGCGTATGATTGATAAACCGACGCCGAAGTAAACATCTCTATCAGTTATCGACGCAGCATATGCGGCTGCTTCGTCTGTGTTGGTGGAATACTTCGATAGTTTCTCGTCAGTCTTTTTGTTCAGAGTCCACACGTTCACGCGATAGCGTGGCGGTATCTCTGGGTAAAGAGACGAGAAGAATGTTTTTGCTTCAGCAACGCGCTCATCGGCTGTCAGCGTGTTCGATGAAATTAACTTGACTGGACTGGTTTTAACTGGTTTACTAGCAGTCATTGATTTGTTCTCCTTTGGGACGAATCTTTGTTCAATACATGCGGCTCGCTGAACGACTTCTTTGCTGGAACACGTTCAACGAGCCGCTTTTAATTTTGCGATAGTCCATTTCACGCCGCGCACACTTCTCTCTCCACGGCGACCAGTTCAACGACGGGTGAGCCGTCATAAGATCGCGTCGTGAAGATGCCAAGAGTCACGCCAGCACTCACAGCGCGAACAATATCGTTGTAACTCAATCCCCGCTTTGCCAGCCGATCACGTGTGAATTTATCAAGCTGTATACTGCGACAGTCGCCATAGACGTTTATCGCTGCTCTGAGCGAATCCAAGCAGAGTTTTGAATAGCCATCTAGCGCCGTCACAGCGCCCTGTGTTAGAGTTTTCATAGTTTGTTTCTCCAAACGGATAAGAGCGCCACTGATGCGCGAGTCTCCCGGCTTTCGCTCTGGTGGCGCTTTTGATTGTTTGTTATCCAGTGCCATCACCGTTGCTGCTGCCATTCTTCTGGGCAGCATTCTTCTGATCGTCAATCGGCAATGACCCAACTTCACGTCGCCACTTCTTCTTAAAAGCTTCCACGTCTTCTCGCGCATAGCGAATGTGGCCGTGACCTCCGGTAAGGCTTGGAAAGCGGAAATGACTTATCTCGTTAGCCCTCCGAAACTCTCTAATTTTGTTGATGTGGAAACCAGTCAGATCAGCGACCTCTTGCTCGGTGATGAGCGCCGGGTCTTTAAAGTTCTTAAATCCTTTGCGAGCCATGATTTAGTACCTCCAAGTGCTGTGTTTGTTGCAGTTATCGAATTTCATTATACACTTTTCTATAGACTTTGTTACTTGTTTTATGTTAGTCTGTCGATTGTTGGTTAACCCATAATCTCCTTTCATTACTTTTGGAGTTTGTTGGTTGTCGATTGACGCTCAGTTAGTCTCCTATTGAACAAAGAGAGCGCACCCGGAGTTTTTGATCTTTCTCTGGGTGCGCTCTCTTTGTGCGTGGTAAAGTGCTCTTGAACTCTTGCCACTTTTACGGGGCATGGGGTGTTGTAGCCACGCGAGAAGAATATGACTCTTCTCGCGTGGCTATTTCTGTTTCATGCGCTCTTGGCTTTCTTAACAGGCTCTGCTTTCTCAATCACTGCTGCATTGGCTCGCGCTTCTTTTACAGTGTCACGAAGTATCTCTGTCATCTGTGGCAGCACTACTTTTGACCCAACTTCTTTTGAAAGCTGACGTTGCTCTGCTCGCGCAGTCGCCACAGCAAAAGCAATGTCTTCTTTCAACTGGTCTGCTTCTCTACTCGCTTTTTCGAGACGTGCGATCAAGTCTTTGTGGCGCGTGCGGTCGATCAGCGCGTCCAGTGCTGCCAGCGTATTGAACGTCCAGATGGACATCTGAATCGCTGGGTCTGATGCTGCATGCAGCGTGAGACAGTCAGTCTGAGCGCACGCGAGTTGAGTAAGTTGGTCGTCCACAGATGGCTGGGCTGGTGCTGTGGGTACAGACATGTCGATCATGGGTTGTCTCCTAATTTTCAATGATCTTCGTCACGATAGAGCTTACGTGTGACGTTAATCCATTATAGCATATTTAAGTATATCTGTAAATATACTCAAGCATATAGCTATAGATACGTCTTGACTTGACCAGTAAAGCGCATATATGCTTCGCTCATGGCTAAACAAACGACCAAGAAGATAGCGACCAAGTTAGGCAGGCCACCGAAAGCTGAAGGCGGCATGGACGTGCAAGTATCAATCAAGCTGCCAGCGAGCTTGCGCGATGCGGCAAGCGAGAAGAGTGCGCGTACCGGCGTAGCTGTGGCATTCATCGTTCGCAAGTGTCTGGAAGAGTGGGTGCGAGAGTGAATAAGCGCGAGGTCGCTGAAGCTTTGAACGTCTCAACGCGCGTCGTAGAGCGTTACGACAAAGACGGTCGCTTAGGCGTCAAGACTTATGTTCGTGGTAAGACAGGCAAACAAGCAGACTGGAAAGCTGCTGACGTGGAGAGATTGCGTGTAGAGCTAGAAGCTGTGGATTATCCGACGAACGCGCTGGAAGCCACGAACAGTCAACGAGCGGGGCTTGTCGTGCCTGAAGAACGCGAACGCTTGATCGCGGCTTTAGAAGCGATTAGCTCACAGCGAGACTCCCACAGAGCACCGTCGTTCACTGATTTAGCCGCAAAGCCACTGTTGACGCTACAAGAAGCCCAGACACTTTCAGGGCTTTCGCGTGGAACTTTACGCGCTGCGATTGATGCGAAGAAGTTGAAAGCGCAGATCATCGGTCGAGCGTGGCGAGTGAAGAATAAAGACTTACAAGCGTATATCGACAAGCTTTGAAGCTAGAGCCACGACAAGCCAACGGCGCGTCTGTTCGGGGCTTAACTGCGAACTCAGCATCGAGCCGACATTCTAGGCGGAATAACCTTGTGGCAAAGCAAAAATCGAGACAACAGAAACGTCAAGAGGCTGAAGCCTCCCGCGAACGAGCACGGATTAAGTGGGCGTCAACGATGCTGAGCAGTGAGAAACCAGCAAAGCGTGACGCCAACAAGCAACCTCAACCAAGACAGCGCGAAACAGAGCACGATAAAGTCACGCAGTTTGCTGCTGAAAAAGAATGGCGACAAGTGATCCTTTATGTTGTTCCCGTCTTGATTGGCGTCTTAATCGCTATACCCAGTTTTATCTGGTCTGCACATCCTTTCCTCTCTATCTGGGCTATTTTCGCTGCCCTTTCATTAACTCTTTTCTATGTTTATTACTTGATGTTCCAGTTCGTCTGGAGGGAAAGCCACGCGCGCAAGCGACTTAAAAAACTCTGCTTAATCGCAGAAGTGATGATTCTTATTCTTTGTGCTGCTTGGCAGTACAAAGCAGCGAGACAGCCCGCGCCTATCGCGCAAGAGAAGCGACTACGCAGCCTGACGGCACAGCGACGCAGCCAATTCGTTGAAGTGCTTAAAGCGCAGCGAGAGCCGCGCGAGCAGATAAGGCTCGGTTGTGTACCATCAAGCGAAGAGACGTGTGTTTTTGCAGGCCAGCTTTTCGATCTATTTAGAGAAGCTGGCTGGACGGTGCGCGGTAATAAGGTCGAAAGAGGAACTTTAGAAATTCCCAGACCTGGCGTTGTGCTTATGAGGCAGGGTATAGGCGAGAGTAACCCTTCTGATCCTAATTCGGGGCTTCGGATGATACAGACACCTAGCTTGCAGAGTGTGGAAAGAGCTTTTGCAGGTATCGGTATCAAAGTTGAGAAAGCGGCAAATGCACTGTTGGAGGAAGACGTGACCGCCGTTATTGTCGGCCTAGAGCCTTGACGCAAACTATTTATGCAGAATTTCCATCTGCCCAAAATGCCTCAAAAATGAATTTACGTGCAAAGCCAATGTGACCCCCGAACAGACGCGCCAGTAGACTTGTCGGGGCTTCAAAACCTACCCACAGTTGTGGGCTTCGTCGGTCTGAAAGGTGACACATGATAAGCGACTGGAAGAACAAGCTGTACTTCGGAGATAACCTCGGCATCTTGCGCGAGTATGTTCAAGACGAATCGGTTGATCTCATCTATTTAGACCCGCCTTTTAACTCCAGCGTCAACTACAACGTTCTATTTCAAGAGAAAAGCGGAAAACAATCCGCAGCACAAATTGCCGCATTTGAAGATACGTGGCAATGGACGCAGGAGAGCGAAGCGGTTTTTCACGAACTAGTAACCACCGCGCCGGAGCGATTGGTAAACATCATGCAAGCGTTGCGTTCCTTTCTAGGTACGAGCGACATGATGGCTTATATAACGATGATGGCGCCGCGCCTCTTAGAGCTTTACCGAGTCTTGAACGATACAGGCAGTATTTACCTGCACTGTGACCCCACAGCGAGCCATTACCTCAAGCTAGTAATGGACGCTGTTTTCAGCCCGACTAATTTCCGAAACGAAGTGGTTTGGAAGAGAACAATGGCAAAAGGGCTCATGACTCGCAAACTTCCGAACAGTCACGATGTCATCCTCTCTTACCAGAAGTCGGGCGCAGCAATATGGAACCAAGATGCTATCTTTAGCCCATATGAATATGGCGACCTTGACGACAAAACGGCAGCGAAGTACGCACAACAAGATGAGTTGGGAAGGCTTTACCAACTTACCTCGCTTCTCAACCCGAACTACAATAGGCCCAATCTAACGTATGAGTTTTTAGGGGTGACAAGGGTTTGGCGCTGGACGAAAGAACGGATGCAAGCGGCTTATGAGGAAGGGCTCGTCGTGCAAACCAAGCCAGGTGCCGTTCCTCGGTTCAAGCGCTACTTAGACGAGCAGCGCGGCAAGCCGTTAGGGGATGTTTGGACTGATATTCCGCCACTCAACTCTCAAGCGCGCGAGCGTCTGGGCTATCCGACGCAGAAACCCGAAGCCTTGTTAGAGCGCATCATCAAAGCGTCATCGAATGAGGGCGACATAGTATTGGATGCTTTCTGCGGTTGTGGAACGACTATCAACGTTGCTGAGCGCCTTCATCGTCGGTGGATAGGAATTGACATCACACATCTTGCGATCAGTCTGATTAAGACGCGGCTGCATGACACTTTCAAAAGTGAACTAGCCCCTTATGAAGTCGTCGGAGAGCCGACAGATGTGACAAGCGCAGAAGCACTCGCGTTACAAGATCGCTATCAATTCCAATGGTGGGCAGTCGGATTAGTAGAAGGACGCCCCGCACAAGATAAGAAGAAGGGCAAAGACACTGGCATTGACGGATTCATTTACTTCTTCGATGACAACAGCAACGTTGCGAAGAAGATCATCATTCAAGTAAAGAGCGGCAACGTGTCGTCACGTGACATCCGTGACTTGAAAGGCGTATTGGAACGCGAGAAAGCGCAGCTTGGCGCTTTCATCACTTTGAATCCGGCGACTAGAGACATGATCAAAGAAGCAGTATCTGCTGGCTTTTATGAATCTCCACACCATAGCAACTTCCCGAAGCTGCAAATACTAACGATTGAAGAACTGTTGAACGGTGCAAAGCTACAGTATCCACGAATGGGATCAGCGACCTTCAAGCGAGCAGAACGTCAAAGCAAGAACAGAGCAGAACAGTCAGGATTATTCTAGATCAAACTACCGTACTTTGACCCCGAACAGACGCGCCAGTAGGCTTGTCGTGGCTTGAAAAATAGAGTTCACTAATTAGCTATTTGTGTAGTCTCGGATTGATTGAACTCTGGTGAAACACTTAACTTTTGAGTTCAGCGACTGCCGTAGGCAGTCCGTTGAAACTAAGGGTCATATCGTCCCAACAGGATTCGCGCCTGTTTAATAAGTTGGTCTTCCGGGTAGAGAAGCGAGAGCAGATGAAAGATAGATGCTTCGACAACGTCGACATAGTCATTCGCTGCTTGGTGATCAATCTTCTCCGAAGCGGGGCGATGAACTAGTTTGTTCCGCGTCTCCTGCCCTTTAATGAGTGCTTTTCTGTATGGTGACTCGGCACCAAGGTATTTCTCTAGAATCGGGCCGTACATCTTGGCAAATGGCGGCGAAGGAACTTCTAAGAGTATGAGTTCTAGATCGGGCCTTGCTCTACAAAGAACCTCCTTCACTGCTAGTTCTGCTGCTATTGTTGCGTCAATCCACTTGTGGTGTGGCAATCTCTCGTGTTTAGCACGATGTAGATGACGCATGGCTAGAAGCGGATGTATGTTCGCCGAAAGGGAATTCTGAATATCGTTTTGTGATTGGTTATTCAGTGGCCGATTCGAGAAGTCTTGGTGACTTAAGGAGTACTTGTGGGGGAAGTCCCGCAAATCATTCATCTCAGTGCCCCAGCGCTCCGATTTAATCGAGAACAACTCCTCGCGAAGATCAAAGTGACGAAGGTGATACTTGATGAGCGTGAGAACGTGTCGAACGAACGTTCTAATCTCGGTAAGTGGTTCATCAATGGCTTGTGCGCACTCCGCAGTCATCTCATCACGCTGAGTGAAACCAAGGCGGCCCAGTTCCTCGACGAACTCGGGCTCAAGTTCAACATCGTCAATTCGCGCAAGAATAGTGCCATCGCCATATGAAATGGTGACTTCGACAGTCCTACCAGTTTGATATTGCTTCCGGAACGTCTTGGCGCCTTCGTACTCTGAGCGTGCGTGTTCGAAACGCAGCAATGTGTACTCGCAGACAAAGAGTAATCTGGTTCGCGCTGAGGTCATGTGTATCTCTAAGCCCTAACTATTGATTATCTGACAGAACCGCTTACATAATCCGTCAACCGTGTGATTATACGTCCCTAGAAGTGGCGAGCCAGATATGAGTAATTATGGTTCAGGCTGCTCAGTTTCAACCTCAGATCGGATAGCGTTAGCTATAATTTGAGGCAACCCCTTAACATCACTGAGACGGGCCCCGCTTAACTTGGCTCCACTGAGATCGGCTCCACTGAGATCGGCTTCACTGAGATCGGCTTCACTGAGAATGGCTTCCATGAAATTGGCTTCGCGGAGATCGGCTTCGTAGAGATCGGCTCCGTTGAGATCGGCTCCGTTGAGATCGGCTCCACTGAGATTGGCTTTCATGAGATTGGCTTTCATGAGATTGGCTTCCATGAGCTTGGCTTCCATGAGCTTGGCTCCGTTGAGATTGGCTCTGCTGAGGTCGGATTTGTAGAGAATGGCTTTGCTGAGATTGACTTCGCTGAGATTGGCTCCGCTGAAATTGACTTCGCTGAGCTTGGCTCCGCTGAGATTGGCTCCGCTGAGATTGGCTCCGCTGAGATTGGCTCCGCTGAGCTTGGTTCCGCTGAGCTTGGTTCCGCTGAGATCGGCTTCCATGAGATTGGCTTCCATGAGATTGGCTCCCATGAGATTGGCTTCTCTGAAATCGGCTCCACTGAGATCGGCTCCACTGAGATCGGCTCCACTG
>MWWB01000229.1_pt1 | contig 13159 bp, 20 predicted proteins | sample 1047291 | NCBI WGS metagenome assembly MWWB01 (sample SAMN06349976, study PRJNA376086) | soil metagenome | isolation source: MS4-1 sample Antarctic (ecotone) soil | place: Antarctica | reverse complement strand
CCCGCGGTTCGCCCTGTGGCGCGCCTTCTGCACCGGGCATGGGGTGCCGGTAGAGACTCTGCCGGGCGACCTCAACGAGCAGCTGAGGGGGGAGTGGGAGGGATTTAAGGAAGAAGAAATTCACAAACCCGAGGAAGGCAGAACTTAAACGCGGCTCTCACAGGAGGGCATGAGAATTAACCGGCGCGGGCGGGTGCTTGCGGCTAGTGCTCCGGCGTCGTTGTGCCGTCTGCATTTAGCGGCGGGCGGTGCGAGAGGTAGTGGCGATGCAAGGCTTGATGCACATGACCCTGCCTCAAGTTTCTCCGCTGCCTCAGCGGTGCGAGAGGTAGTGGCGATGCAAGGCTTGATGCACTTGCTTCCGCAACTTTTTGCGGAAGCAGAAGGTGAGTGTGATGAGTTGGGAAGGTGAGAGGCTTGATGCAGGTTCCTAATTGTGACAATGTCATAATTAGAGAACTCGTGTGTGATGAGTTGGAACGGTGGGAGGCTTGATGCACACGAGGGACGCGCTGTCCCTTCATCGTCCACCCTGTGTGATGAGTTGGGAAGGTGGGAGAAAGTGAAGGCGACGAAGAAAGGCGGCAACCCTGCCGCGCTCTGGCGGCTATCTCAACATGGGGCAATGCTCAACGCGCGAAGTAATGCCCTGCCGCCACACTCGCCGCTCGAAACTCCGTTGGGCTGCACGCGCTTCCTCTGCGAATAGCAGAGGCGGCAAATTTGACTGTGACAGGGTGTGACCACGCCCTTGTCATACCTGGCACAGGTGACACAGATTGAGGTGTGACAGGGTGTGACCACGCCTCTGTCACAGTTGGCACACATGACGCAGACGAAGAATAAACAGGAAGCCGCCGATCACCTCGGCGTGAGCGTGCGCACCCTGCTCCGCCTGGTTGATCAAGGGAAGTTAGCGCACCTGCCGAAGCGACGCCCGGCAGATGAGACGACCTTCGACACAGGTGAACTTGATCGCTATCAACGCCAGTTAAAGGACGAAGCGGCGGGCGTCGTGAGCGCGGTTGCCGTACCCGTCACACCCTCTGAAAATCAAGCATTAGCGCGAAGTGACGGACGTGTGACACTTACGCCTGTCACACTTGGCACAGGTGACGCACTTGACACACCGGCGATGCAGGATCGCATGCTCCGGGCATTCGAGGCGATGGCGTCGCCGGTGCGCCTCATCGATAAATTGACGCTCTCGCTGACCGAGGCCGCGCTGCTCGCCGGCCTCTCGCGCAATCACTTACGCGCGGCAATTGAAGATAAGAAATTGAAGGCGCGCATCATCGGCAGAGGGTGGCGGGTGAAGCGAGACGATCTTGACCTCTACGTGAAAAAGCTATGAAAGGGAAAGCGCGGGCAGCGTGTGACAAGGTGTCTACACGTGTGACAACCCAGTGTCATACCCTGTCATACTGCGCTACAATGCGAGGCGAATACTTATTGACAAATGCTGACAAATGCTGACATTCGAGCGCGGGTGGAAAAGCGGCGCTTTGATGGTAGGGAGGGTGTTGTGAATAGTCAGAAGGTGACAAAGAACGCGGTCGCGGCTGTCGCCACTCGGCGGCGCATCAAGCGCCAGTACCCGGACGAACAAAAAGCCGCAGTTTTGGCGAATCTTGACGCTAACAAGGGGAACGTAGCGAAGACCGCACGCGAAGCTGACGTGCCTCGCAAAACGCTGGCGGCGTGGAAGAACGGCATCGGTATCAACGAGGATGTGGCGAATATTCGCCACGTAAAAAAAGAGGAGTTGCGCGACCTCCATAAGCTGATCGCGGTCAGAGCCCTCGGTTTGCTACAAAATAAACTCTCCGACTGCTCCGCTATGCAACTCTCAACGATTGCCGCCATCTCGACGGATAAGATGCAGGTCTTGTCGGGTGAGCCGGACAGCATCACGCGCAGCTTGTCGCCTGAACAGAAGCGGGAGAAGGTCAGAGAGTGGCTGACGGGGCAGGGGCTTCTTAGCCCCGCGCCCGAATCCGACAGCGAAAACTAAAGTGCCGATGATGAAGAGGAAACAGTTTAAGTTTTTGAGTGACGCGCGGCTTTAAGATCGCGTAGATTCTCGGACATAGCAAAGCCCCGGTTGATGTGCAGTCGTTCGGGGCCTGGCTCATGCGATTCAGTTTTAACACGCGCTTCGGCGCGACGGCCTACGTGCGTTTGCGGATATTACTTGAGGCGCGTGGCGGCTGTCCAGTCTAAATGATGGGGGGTCGGGTCTTGGCTGGAAAATCTTATTGGTCTATTGAGCGTCCGGTTGATGCGCCTCGGTCGGTGCTCGCCTTTGATCTGTATCGCCGTGACTATCAAACCGCGCCGAAACAATTCGTTGCTCACTTGGGTAAGATTGGCAAAAAGGACGCCCTGGTCGATCCTCTCCGCGTTGGCTTCTGGCGCTCGGTCTTATCCGTACTCGCCGGCATAGACGAGGCCGAACTTGGGGCGGCGGATGCGCGGCGGCTATGCACCTTCATCGCCCGCCGTGTGCCGCTGCCTGATGTTGGCGTGCATCGTCTGCCTGTGTACTCGCCGGGGGTTCCGGTTTATGTGAACCACGCGGTTTGGCGTTCGTTCAATGAAGTTCTCCACGAGATAAAAAAGGGGAGCGCGGATGCAAAGTAATTTGCCCTTTGCGGTCCCGTTGTGTTATATTCGCCTCGTCTTTGATTCCGCGCTGCCCGTCTCATGCTATCGTTTACGAACTGAGAAGCCGACGGGCGGCAAATTAAAAAAGCGCGGACTCATCAGCCCTTTTACAACCGGACGGAATGACTTTTCAAAGCTGCTCAAGCTTGCCAGTTTGAGCGCGGGAATTAGCCGCCGTTCAGAAGATATTCTTACCCTTTGGGGTGGAGTCTCTTTTGAACGGCGGCTTTTTCGTTTTTTCGGTTGTTGTTTGAAAATTCACCGGCGACTACCACGCGAAACGTTTTGACGTTTCTCGCAGCCGCTTAAAATCTTAGAGTTCGTAGGCGTGCCGGACGCTTGCGGAGAGTAAAGCCTTTGGCGTTTTGGGGGTGGTAGCCCATTACGTCAGAGGCTTTTTACGTTGATAACTCAAGGCGCACGAATCCGAGGGGTCAGAGCCTCGGATTCGTGCATTAAATTGTTAGTTGGAAGCTAACAGGAGTGAACAGATGAGCAGAGAATATCACACCCTACGCCGAAACGGTCAAGTCATAGAGCAAAGTCGCCGGGGCAACTGGTCGCCGGGACAGCCCTTCGATCCCACGCTGCGACCTGATCCAGACCGTGCTTTAGCCCGCCACGCATTCTTGTGGGACGGCGCTCGCCGCACTCGAAAGGCGGTGCAGGCATGAGCGCACAGCCAGTTTCTTTCGCCCCGGCCTTTACGCCAAAGGACGCCCGCGCCGCCGGTCAGTCTTACCAACACCTCGCGCACGTCGTTGATCGCCTGCTCAACCGCATCTTGAATGGGCTGGAAGAAAAGACCGCGCAGAAATATTTCAAGGCGTCTGTGTTCTCTACCATTCACTCTCTGCACGGATTTTTCAACGGGCGCGATCTAAAGAAAAAAGACTTGATCGTCTCGGCTCAGTTCGTCGCGCCTCATTTTCACTATCACGGCAACCCTGTCAACGCCGGTCAATTCATCGGGCGACATCTTGATGCCCTGGCGGATGCCGAGTTCGCCTGCGGATTGCGCCTCATCGAGATCAAGCGTGCCGATAACGTGACGCTGCTTTACCCGCACTACCGAAGCCACCCGCTACTGGATGCTGCGGAGTGGCTTTACCTACAGGCAAGGAGCAACCCGGACTACTGGAAAAACCCCTCTGCCGCCATTACCGAAAACCTCCTCACAGCCGCCGTCGCTAAGTTGCCGCCGATACCGAAAGAAGAGATCGCCAAATGGCTGGCTGACATCGAGCGCCGCGAGAATAAGCCCGACATGGAAGCCGGGGACGAGAAGATTGATGCCGTTCTCAAAGGTCGGTGGACGAAATGGGAAAAGAAATACGAAGAGATTCTCACCGCCGAAATGGACGAGGGCGGTAAGAACCCGTTGCTTGTCTACGAGAAGTTGGCAGAACAGTTGAAAAAAATCGCGCGCGAGCTATATGAACGCAAATGCAGAGAGACAAGCAAACAGTGGAAAGGAACGGGCAACGACTGGATCGGCGACGCCGACACAGAGAACACGACGAATGGTTATAACAATGCCCTTCACGTTGAACGCCAAAAAGTGCCAGTCGCGGACGTATCCGAAGAGGCTACCCCCTTCAAAAATGATGGGGGGTCGGAGGCTGTCGCCAGTGAAAAACCGGGAAATAGTGCCGTCCCCGACGAAGGAGCAGAGGCCGATTCAATGCTCAAGTGGGCGCTGACATGGGCGGGGGTTGGGATTCCTATTGTCCCTATGCACCAGGTATTCGACGGCATTTGTAGTTGTCGCGCCGGGTCGGAGTGCCGCTCTGCCGGCAAGCACCCGCGCTGGCATAAAACGGATTTACCGAACGGCGCAGAAAACGCAACGACTGACGAAGAGACAATCAAGCAGTGGTGGGAACGGTGGCCGATGTCCAACATTGGCGGCGCGATGGGCGGGACTTTGCGCTGGCTCGCCGTTGACGTTGATCCGCGAAACGGCGGCAGCACGTCACTCCACGATTTGACAGTCGCACACGGGGCAGAGTGGTTAGAGACCTATCAGCACAAGACGGGATCGGGCGGTGATCATCTCTTTTTTACCGTCCCCGAAGGCATCGAATTTACAAAGGGCAAACTCGCCGAAGGCATTGATCTGAAATGGACGAACGGTTTGGTTGTCCTGCCTCCGAGCGGCCACGTTTCCGGCGGTGAATATCGTGTGAGCAAAGTGGCTGATGTGATGATCGCGACCGATTGGTTACTGGAAGAATTGACGCGCCCGGACGATGTAGAACCTTCGGTGGTAGTTGACTTTCAGGAACGCCGCGCGAGTTCAGGATGTTATGGGACTCGCATCTTTCACGAAGGCGAGCGCGACAACGGCATCCGCGATGTGGCTCGTGGCCGGTGGGCTAACGGGTGGGCCGAAAGCGAGAGCGATCTAATCAATCAGCTATTAGAAGTCAACGCTACTCGTTGCGTCCCGCCTTTGGAAGAGTCAGTAGTTATCGAGAAGGCCCGCCGCACGGCGCGGAAGTTCGCCCGCGGCGAGCGGAAGCAGGAGGTGACGGCATGAAGATAAATATCGAAGCCGAGCGAGGCGACTATTTGATCAAAATCCGCTCTGACGACGCGGACGCATTTCACGATGCGATTCAGGGCTTGAAAGATTTCGTTGATCCATCCGCGCGCCGGTGGCAGCCCGCTACAAAATCATGGCGCATTTTGCCTGCGGGCCAACTCTACGTCATTGATTGGCTGGCGGTCTGCCGCGATCAATTCGGCGCTGACGTGATCTGGGGAAAAGAGAAGCGCAGAGAAGGGCGGACAGCGCCCAAGCCCGAGGCCGATCCGTTTGCTGCCCTCTACCTCCTGCCCTCTGCGCCCGTCGAGGTCGTCAAGGCGGCATACCGCGCACTGGCGACCATGCACCATCCCGATCATGGTGGCGATGTGGAGAAGATGAAGGCCATCAACGCGGCTTACTCGGAAGCGACGCGACGGCTAGCAGCATGACGACGGAGAAGCAGCCAACATTCGAGCCGATAGAGCACTACGAACGCTTGATCAAACTACGCGAAGAGTCGCCCGACGCCTACATGCTGCGCACCAGCGAAGCTACTCGTCGAGCACTTTTCTTCTACGAACAGCAAAAGGCCAAGCATCGCGAAGGTGAATAAGATGGGGGAAGAAAAGCAACACAGAACGCCGCCCGCGCTCGCCCGCGCCCGAACACTGGGTAAAACGCAACAAACGGAGAAAATGTCTCATAGGAATTTCGTTAAGTGTTAAGATAGCTGCGTTTAGCCGTAAAACTCACCTCCCAAAATTATCCTTCAAAATAGGGTGTTTTTGTGGGAGGCTATAAATCGTCCTAAATGGTTGAAACCTTTATCTCTTACGGGAAAAGCTATGAGACATTTGTGACGTTTGTTGGGAATTACCCATAATCTCGTACCAAACGCCTAAAGCGTGCGGCCCAGCCGAAACTACGCTCGACCACCCACCGCCGAGGCAACAAGACAAAACCTTTTTTCGCTTCCGAGAGCTTGACCACTTCCAACCGAATGCCATGCGTGTTGGCTTCCGCGGCGGCGGTCTCGCCCGTATAGCCTTGGTCAACAAAAGCAAGTTCGACCGACTCGCCCGTTACTGCTTGCACCGACTGAGCCAACTCCCCAACTTGTGCGCGGTCTTGTTCGTTAGCCGGTGTCACCAACAACGCCAGCAAGTTGCCGAGCGTGTCAACGGCGATGTGCGTTTTGTTACCTTTGCGTCGCTTCGCTCCGTCGTACTCCGCGCGCCCACCCGATTCGGGCGTGGATTGCAAGGTGCGCGAATCGAAGATGGCTGCCGTCGGAGTGGCGTTGCGTCCTGCGGCAACGCGCAAAACTTCACGCAAATCGTGGACAATAGCCTCAAAGACACCGGCTTTTATCCAACGCTGGGTTTGTTGATAAACCGTGTGCCATGGGGGCAAATCATGCGGCAGCATGCGCCACATCGCACCGGCTCTCACCAGCCAGCGCAAGCCGTTAAAGACTTCGCGCAAAGAGTGATCGCGTTGCGGGGCGTTTTCCGTCATCAAGGTCAAGTAGGGAGCGACAAACGCCCATTCATCATCGCTAACATCGCTCGGATATGGTTTTCGGCTCATCTTCCGAAATTAACATATCCGAAAGTTCATAACAGGCTCTAGTTTGCCGAATTTCTAAGCATTTGGTCTGTGCGATAGATAAAGCTAAATTTGTCTGGGTACTTACATTCGTCTAATTCGTCTAATTCGTCTTCCCATCACATAGAGACGATGAAGCACTACCATCTATACTATCTGAGGTGTATTGCCCAAATGGCCGCTCCTTTCAATGCGCTTACGAACATCGCGATACTCTAGTCGCTCCTCCCCTGCTCATTACTGCCCTGTCAATTTGACCGCCTTGGTTAACCTGACCCCGCCATTACGACTTAGAAGTGTTTATTGAGGACCGGGTGTTAATAGGGTCAGTTCCAGAAACCTCTACTTTGTCCAACTATTCCTCACCATAATTATATGGTGTGACTGGCACGCCCCTTGTATTACACATGACTGCGGCGGCGTGGCCGGCGCTTTCGATCTCACCGCACAGAGATCGTTCGCCGCCGCATCACTCCTCACCACTCCTCGTCTCTCTGGCCCCTTCGCTCTACGAACCCTTCTCTGTTAGGAGAACTCATGAAGCTACTCGGACTCAACGTCCACGAACACTCATCAATACCGAATGACGAGGTCTGGGTCATGCACCGTAAAGATGATGGAAGAATACCGCAAGACTTAAAAGGCAAGATTCAAGTCCCCTGCGTACTGACCGGGGATGCACTCCAACTGCGCAGGACCGTGACTCTGCTGCGCCTGACTGATATGTGGAGGTCCGCAGAAGATGCCCTCACCCGCAAGAGAGGTCAGCGAAACAGAGGTGCGACCAGATGCTCAACCCGATAACTTCACAAGAGATGTTAAATGTGCAACTCGCCACCCAAGGCGAAAGGTTTTCACACCGCCACTGGCCCGAAGATGTAATTAAGGCATTCGCTATCGTCGATGTCAGCTGCGAGACCGGGTTGCAGAGAATCGACGTTCGTCGCTGGATACCCATCAGCCGCCTGCTGTCTTTTTTCAGTCTTTCCAGCCCGTCCGCTTGATGGCTACCCTCAACGGGGCAGGTCGGTCACGACTTTTACCTTCCGCTTGGCATGGCTGTCGAGGTCGCTCGCTCTCGGCGCAGCAAGATCAGGGAGAGCCAACCATCGGATAACCCAGGAGAAAATAATGAGAGGAATTGTGATTCATGCAAATGGTCGTTTCCGACGCACCCTTGAGGGGAGAAACAACGAATATCAATTACGGGTAGAAGCAGTCACTTCTCTGCCGAAGATAGACACCGGAGGGACGAGTGATGCGACTCGTCCCCTGCATTTCATCTTCTACTGTGACGGCAAATCTTTTGCCGGTTCACGGAGAGTGGTCTTAACCACAGGCCGGAGGTATCCGAATGTCGAGCACTGGTTTATTTTGCCGGCTGCGACCCCACAAGTGAGTGGAAGTCTGACCAGTCAATGCACACCGGCGGCTGTTAGCTCTGGTGCCATACGCCGCAGGGTAGACAAGGTCCGCCACAGGATAGACAAGGCCGCACTGCATCGCCAGCCGTCAAAGTAAGACATTGGAGAACCGATGAAGTTGGGGTATTAACCACATTCGCCAGAAAAACTCCGTTAAGCCGAAAAGGATGGTTTATCAACAAGTTGGAGGCGAAACCAGCTTTTTAGAGAGACTGCGTAGAATCTGGATACAACGCACTTTTCGCACTCTGATCCTTTGATTTTGAATGTTTGGCGCTTCTTTTCTGCCCAAAGTGCGTGGTCAGAAGTGAAAAGCGCATCAATTCTGATCATTGATTTCTCTTAACGGAGGAAATCCGATGAATGTGGTTAATACCCCTCGTAGGAGCATGTTGGTAGAACAACAGGTGATGTCTTATTTGCATAATCATCACAGCTACTCATGCGACTTCGTGTCGCACACAACGGCATGCACCCGACCGCTGATGAGTGGTCGCACGGGTTGACGCTCGACACCAATATGGAGTGGCCGATCACCCATTTTGAAAATATGCAACCTTGCGATCTTTATGCGTGATCGGTGCATAGGCCGGAAGAGGCGCGCACCCAAGGGATTGATTCGCGGGCGAATTATTGATCGGCATTTTCAACAACGCATCCGATAAGAACTATTATGTTTGAACGCTCGGTATCACCCGCCTCGCACACAACCCCGGAACGGCCAAGTCTTGCTGATGAAAGCCGCGCTATTCGCGGTCGGGTGCATGCCGTTGTTATGCGGCAACCACCGCTATCTGAGGTTAGCCGGCCATCTTGCCCAGCATGTGGTCTATGACCTTAACGTGCTCGTCTTGCGGACTGAACAGAATGACCTCGGCGTCTTCACCGACCCTCACTGTGTGTCCGGGCGGCCAGTAGAAGAGGTCGCCGCTTTTGATCACTTCCTCCGTGGCGTCTGCGTAGGTGACGGTAAGTACTCCCTGTAGTAGGTAGCCCCAATGGGGGGATTGGCAGAGGTCACCCTCCAGCCCCTTGAGCAGCGGCGCGATATCCGCACCAGCGCCCAGGGAAAAATACTCGCCGCTGATCTTGCCGTATCCGGAGGCGTCGCCGAAATCCGTCTTCAGTCGGGCCACTGCGCCCGGCGCGTCGATCCTTACGGGGATGTCGTTCTTGGCTATACGCATTTCCTGCTCCTCCTGTTAATTGTGACAATGAGACAAAAGCATAACGCCCGGCATCACCCGCCGCGCATTCAACGCATTAAACATTCAATCTTGCGGATGAAGGCCGCGCTATTCGCGGTCGGGTGCATGCCGTTATAGGTGGACGAGGTTCATTTCTCAGCTCTGATTCGGTAGAGTTCGCGGCTGAGGAAAGAACATGCTGGGCGGGCGTGACGAATCTGCATGCTCCAGCGTGTCCAGACGCTTATAACAACCAGTCCGCACGCCCGCCCCGCCTTTAGCTCGACAACGAATGCTCAGATGCTGCCGCGCTTCTCTGCGGCCCTACTATAACCAGCTCGCAGAGCTAAAGCCAGCATGTTCTCCGAACCACGATTTATCTTTCGCAGGAGGACTACGATGACCGAATATGCCGCGTTCTTAGGGATCGACTGGGCCGATAAAAAGCATGATGTCTGTCTCAGTGACACGACCACGGGCAAGCGTGAAGCTGCCACCCTGCCGCACTCGCCGCACGAGATCGATCACTGGGCGAGTGCCCTGCGCCAGCGTTACGCCGGGCACCAGATTGCCGTCTGTCTGGAGCAGTCAAGGGGGCCACTCATCTACGCGCTGATGAAGTATGACTTCATCACGCTCTATCCGGTCAACCCGCGCACGCTCTCCAGGTACCGGGAGGCCTTCTCTCCATCGCGCCATAAGGACGACCCGTCTGACGCGGCCTACCTGGCCGACCTGCTCGTCCAGCACCGCGAGCAGTTGCGCCCCTGGCAACCCGATGACGAGCAGACCCGCACTCTGCGTCTGCTCGTCGAGCACCGCCGCCGACTGGTGGGTGATCGAACGCGGCTGAGCAACCGCCTGACCGCTCTCTTGAAGGGTTACTTTCCGCAAGTTTTAGAGTGGTTCCGTGACATCCGCACCGAGATGGTCTGCGACTTCCTGTTGCGCTGGCCCAGCTTGGAGGCGCTCAAGCGGGTCAGGCGGCAGACACTCTTGACTTTCTTCCGTGAGCACAACTCGGTCAGGCGAGAGACAGTGGAAAAGAGACTTACCGCGCTCACAGAAGCCGTGCCCCTGACGACTGACAAGGCTGTCCTCCACTCCTCAGTGGCAATGACGAAAGCGCTCTGTGCGCAGATGAAGGCGACGCTCTCGGCTATCCGCGAGTTCGACCGCCAGATCGCAGAGGTCTGTGCGGGGCATGAAAATTATGAACTGTGCAAGTCTCTCCCGGGAGCCGGAGAGGTCTATGCCTCACGGCTGACGGCTGCTCTGGGCAGCGACCGCCGCCGGTGGCAGTCGGCGGATGAGTTGGCCTGTCTGGCTGGGGTCGCACCCGTGCTGGAGCGCAGCGGCCAGTCCTGCTGGGTGCGCTGGCGTTACTTCTGCCCGAAGTTCCTCCGGCAGACCTTCCACGAGTATGCGGGCGAAAGTATCAAGCACTCGTTTTGGGCGAGGGCATACTACGAATCGCAGCGGGCGAAGGGGAAGAAGCATCATGCGGCAGTGCGCGCTCTGGCTTTCAAGTGGGTGCGGATTATCTACAGATGCTGGCAGACAAAGACGGCTTATGACGAGGTGAAATACTTGGAGAGCCTGCGCAGAAAGGGGTCATCGCTCCTCAATTACGCCGCGAACAATCCGGCCTGAACGGAAAGTTTTGCTTGACTCGTCATCCTCAGATGGGTTGTTAGGCTGCGCCAGCAAGAAATGATTCATTCCGGCGGACTCTGCTGGCTACTGACCATGTAATCCAGAGGGCTTGATTCATCCGTCGCAATCTCACCCTTTAACAGCGACTCCATTAGCAATCCCGTCTCTTTCACCTCACGCGGGACATCCCGATTAGAGGTTACTGCCTTGATCAAGGCAATAACAGTTTTTAGCCTTTCCTCACTTGTCACGTACTCGTCAAGGTTCGGGTGTATCCAAGCACTGAATACACCCGATGCCTGCGAGCACCAATGGTCACGCAGCTCATCGAGCCACGCTTGTCCCGGTGAAGGCCCGATTTCATCGGCGAGCAAAGCAAGCAGGGGTTCCAAGTAGCCGTCCCAAGACCAGAAGCCCCGCCCGTGATATTTAACAAAGCTGGTACTCATGATTACGCTAAACAGGTAGCAGCCTAACGCCCGGCATCACCCGCCGCGCACACAACGAAACAGGCACGGCGTCTCGCGGATGACATTCACGCTATTCGCGGTCGGGTGCATGCCGTTGTTATGTTGGAGCGCATTCTTCCGCCGCGCCGAACATTTCCTCTGCTATTGAGCTGCGTGATAGCTGACGCCTAATGCCATGTGCTTTCCGCATGGGTTAATTCAACCTGCACCACGATTCAATCAACCTCTCGATTATCCATACAACCTTGCCCTCATTCAATTGAGGCGCGGCGGGAAGCCTTTTCATTTTCACGCGAAGCGGAGACATAACGCTCATTAGGCCGCTACTGGCGGTCTAATTCGACCATTGTTGACTTTTACCGCTAGTGGCGGCCTAACACGGCTGTCAACCGACTTTTACCGCTCTTGGCGGTCTAATACCACGCAGGGATGACTTTTACTGCCTGCGTCAGCGCGTTTTATAGCACACGCTAATCAGCGGCACGTCGGATAAGGCTCATTATGGTTTTCTCGCTAACCTGATGCGGCCACGCTTGACCCGAGAACGAACCGGAAACCCGATCAAGAGGATTGAACTGTGGAGCAGAAAGCGGTAAAAGTCAGTCCTCAGATGTGTTAGACCGCCAAGAGCGGTAATTGTCAGTCTTTCAGGGTATTAGACCGCTAGTGGCGGTAAAAGTCGGGAATAGTCGTAAAGTACCGCCACTAGCGGTCTAATGAGCGTTAGGCTTTGCGTGATTCTGACTTTGTGATGAGGAAGCAATATCATCTACGCCCGTCCCCGTCGGGCCTTCTAGCGTGGGACGTCGACCGGCTGATTCGCCTCACAGCACACCTCCGGCCGGTGGACGTGGCGCTGGAGGCCATACGCGAGTTGGACGAGCCGTTCTGGTTCGGCGGCGGGAGTGAGGAAGCGACTTGCCGCGCGGTGGCCGACCACGCCCGGCTGATCCTAGAGACGGATCTGCGTTACCCGATCATCTTGAGTGCGGGCGGCCGCGTCATGGACGGTATGCATCGAGTGGCAAAGGCTTATCTCGAGGGCCGAGCCACGGTTCTTGCCGTGCAACTGGAGGTTGATCCGGAGCCGGATTTCGTAGGAGTCGATGAGGAAGCACTGCCGTATGAGGAACGCGTGTAATGCCCCGATCCGGGTACCCTCACATCCCGATCACCGGCCTAACAACGGCATGCACTCGACCGCGAATAGCGCGGCTCTCATCCGCAAGACTCGGCCGTAATCACGTTGGCTGCGCGGCGGGTGATGCCGGGCGTTGGGCGGCTTCCTAAAATATATGTAACAAAAGTTTGAGTGAGCTGTTTTTATTATAGGTGATAATAAGAGAGGAGAAAAAGATGCATTTACTCTTAACAGCAGCGTTAACGCTCAGCCTTTCGGTGGGAGCTTCAGCCATCACTGCTCAACAGACACAGAAGCCAAGTCAAAGGTGTAACGAAGAGATTGTCCGCGACAGTTCGCATCCGGTATGGAAGGCACTTGATGCGCAATATGCCAGACTAGCCGAAGCAATAATGAAGAAAGATTATGAAGCTCTATTTCCTCTCTATGCACCGGACTTTCAAGCAAAACAGCTCTCGGGCGCTGTCTGGGGT
>MWWB01000228.1_pt1 | contig 13174 bp, 16 predicted proteins | sample 1047291 | NCBI WGS metagenome assembly MWWB01 (sample SAMN06349976, study PRJNA376086) | soil metagenome | isolation source: MS4-1 sample Antarctic (ecotone) soil | place: Antarctica | reverse complement strand
CATCAGTGATTCGCGCAAAACGGTTGACACAAAGTTCGCAGACTTTGAGAAATCTTTGGCGAATTATCTGACATCGGCAACGACCTATCAAAACAACTTAAACAATCTCAGAGGCGCGCTGCGCGGGGCTGACTTGTACCCGGAAACGGACGTAATTATAGCCGGAGTCACGCCCGGTAAAGTCGCCTATGGCATTCAGATACAGGACCGACTGAGACGGCTCTCGATTGGTGAAATCTCAGCCGAAAACGTATTGCCAAACGACGTAGTAAAACCGCTTATCGAATCGGCTTTGGGCGCATATAACCGAAATTTTTAGTGGTAAATAAATATGGCAAACTCACAAAAAACAAACGGTGAACAAACGGCGGACGGTAAATTTGCGCCCGGCAACAAAATCGGCAATCGCTTTTCCAGAGGCGAGAGCGGAAACAGTGCCGGGCGTCCGCGCCTTACAAAATTAACCGATTCATTGAGGCAACAAATTGCCGAAACTAACCCGGACGCGCCAGAGGAAACCATTGCCGAAACGATTGCCGAAACACTGATCACGCTGGCACTTTCGGGCGACATTGCGGCGATCAAAGAAGTTTTTGACAGATGCGAAGGCAAACCGAAGCAAGCGATTGATTTAGACGTTCAGTCGGCAAATTGGCGCGAAGAGGCACGAAGATATGGAATTACAGAATCGGAAGTTGCTGCCGAAGCACGACTACTACTCGCAGAATTTGATGCTGGCATCAGCGGCGAAGCGAGTAATTGAACGGCGCGAAGCTAACCAGGATTTCCGCTCGTTTATAGCACGGGTTAAACGGGATTTTATATTTTACAAGCACTGCGAATTGTTGGCGGATGTATTAGAGCGTGTCGCAAACGGCGAGATAAAGCGTCTGCTTGTTCAATTGCCGCCGCGTCATTCAAAGAGTGAGATGGTCAGCCGTCTATTCTCGTCTTACTATCTCAAAAAGAATCCTTCTCACTTTGTCGGCATTAGTTCATATTCCGCCGAACTTAGTTACACATTGAGCCGCGCATCACGTGAAAACTATCTCGAATCGGGCGGAACGGTAAAAGATGACGTTGCATCCGTTAAGCACTGGGAAACGCCTCAGGGCGGCGGCGTGTGGTCTGCTGGTGTCGGCGGCTCAATAACGGGTAAAGGTTTTCATCTTGGGATTATTGACGATCCGATAAAAAACGCCGAAGAAGCCGCATCAGATCTAATCCGTGAAAAACAGCGAGAATGGTATTCATCAACTTTTTACACCCGCGCTGAACCAAACGCGGCGATTATCTTAATATCCACCCGATGGCACACGGACGATCTAACAGGTTGGTTACTGGAAGAAGAAACCGGCGACACACCCGAAGGCTGGCATATTCTTTGTCTGCCTGCACTATCTGACGAGTTGCCGCTTTTCCCCAGTTCCTGCGAGGTTGTAGAAGACTTTCGCGCTGGCTACGGCTTGGCGTTATGCCCGGAGCGATACGACGAAATTAAACTCAATCAAATTCGTTCACGGATCGGCGCATATCATTTCGAATCGCTTTACCAGCAAACGCCAACTTCCAAACAAGGTTTATTCTTCGACGTTTCAAAACTAGAAATTGTTGATGCCGCGCCCGCGCAGGCTGTCAGATGGCGCGGCTGGGACAAAGCCGCAACCGAAGGCGGCGGAGACTTTACAGCAGGCGTTCGACTGGCAAAAGCGACGGACGGAATTATTTACATTGAGGATGTTGTGCGCGGGCAGTTCGGAACGTCTCGCCGTGACGCAACGATTCGCCACACAGCTCTTCAGGACGGAATACCAGTAAAAGTTGTTGGTGAACAAGAGCCGGGAAGTGGCGGCAAAGAATCGGCGGAAAACTTTATTCGTTTATTAAGCGGATTTTCAGTCCGAACGGAACGAGCAACCGGATCAAAAGAACTTCGCGCCGATCCTTTTTCAAGTCAGCTCAATGCCGGGAACGTCAAACTTGTTAGAGGCGAATGGAACAAAGCATTTATTGACGAATTGAGAACGTTTCCCAAAGGGAAGCATGACGACATGGTTGATGCCGTTAGCTTGGCATTTAACGCGGCGAATCAACCTAGCAAGGCTTGGACAACGATGCCGTTTCGCCTTGTTTAATATCCAATTACTGCACGCGGTGCGTTGCGGTTGCGGACGGGGGCGTAGTCGGTTGTTCGGCTGGTGCCAACGCCTCCAGTCCTACACACTCGGATTTTTGCATCCACCAGCACCTACCACAGTTTAATCCGCCGTCATCCGCCGATAGTCTCGCCAAATAAAAAGCCGCGAGCGTTAAAACTCACGGCTTCTGCTATGTCTCGAAAGCTAATTCATTACAGCCTTTGAAACTTTGATTACGGGACGAGTTTTGGCACACAAAAACAGCCATTTTTCGCCGTTTCGAGACACTTTTCAATTCGTCCCAAAAACCCTCGTTTTTGGGACATCGGAACTTATGTTCCGACTTGAGCAGAGGTTGCGTAAATTTAAGCAACCTCTCATTAACTCCACCCGCACATAGGCTCGACCGTTTCTTGCCGTGTTAAAGGCGTTTTCGTAACATTAACTCCACCCGCGCATAGGCTCGACGTTTTGAAGATAACAACTCATTATGAGATGGGTCATTAACTCCACCCGCGCATAGGCTCGACTTTGATTGTCGGTACAGATTTATCGGGCAATGCCATTAACTCCACCCGCGCATAGGCTCGACGTATCTTTTAAAAGATACAGAAGGTTTTTAGCCATTAACTCCACCCGCGCATAGGCTCGACACTTGATAAACATTAGCTTTAAGTAAGAATTTAACCGTCTATGTCTGATTCACAGGGCGCACAGAGGCGTTTTTATGATGAAACCCTTGTGTTGGTATGCCTTAAACAAAGAAAAAGCCGCAAGGATTTGACACCTAACGGCTTTGTTTTGTTTATTTGCTGCTTTTCTCGTCAACAAATAATCGGACGGTACGTAACCAAACCTGAATCGTCTTTCATATTGCCAATATTGTGCAAAACTCTATCTCTTACTAAGTGACCCGTATTATCAACAGTTTCGCTGTCCCCTGTTATAAATTTCTTTTGTAGCTCAGGGTAACCTGCGAGTGCATTAACAAGTTCTGGGGCATCAAGAATCGCATCTACAATTTCTTTGAAAGGTTTAACTTCGCCTACGACACATATTTTAGGAATTAAAGAAGCTACAGTGTCGTCAACTGTTTCGAGAAAGTCTCGAGTTACAAAAAGTTCGTTGTCATGGTTGTTAATTTTCATAATTTTATTTCTCCTGTGGTTTTTATTTTACCAGAAGCCGCAAGGTTTAACGCTCACGGCTTCTTGTTAGCTTGCAATAATAGGTTGAGCGGATTTGTAGTCTTTGCCCTGTTTTACCGTTTCGACATAAGCTATAACTGCCTGGTCAAAGTCTCTTGAGTGAACGAATAAGGCTCGCTGCAATTCGTTGGCAAAATCTTTCACACCTACTAAAGAATCTTTGTTGGCAAACGCCTCAAAAATCATCGTTAAAGAATCAATAGTCGTTTCGGCGAATCGGCTATCAATCACAATTGCTTCAATAATAGTTTTTGCGATTCCAGGATTGCCGACATTTGCGGTTAAAAGATTGTATCCGGCAATATCGTTTTCTACTCTGATTGTTTTTGTATCCTTCATTTTTTTGTCCTTCCTTTGTTTGTAAGTTCTAATCACGGACGATTAGTTTAAGATTGTTTGGACCAGCCCCGAAACTTCGCGCATCGCGGCGTAATAACCGACAGCGTAACCAACCAACCCGAGCAGGAACAGCAGCAGTATGTTAATCACCGTGTCTAGTGCTTGGCGTTCGGATTCGATTGTCGATTGTGTTATGTTCTTCTCGTTCATTTATTTTTTACTCCCTTTTGTAAATTGTGAATGACAGAGAGGCTTAGATAGCGGTGAACTATCTAAGCCTTTCGTCGTTAATTATTGCAAGCCGGACAGAAATGCTCACGGCTGCCTAGATACCAACCTTCACTTTTCAATGTGGCGGTGCAGTCCGTTTCCTGAGCTCCGCATATATCGCAATAGCCGGTTGTTGTTTGTGTTTCGGTGTTTGTATTTTCGTTTGTCATTGTTTTATCCTTCCTTAATTTTGATTTGTAGTTGTTGCTACAAGAAAGAGTATTACACAAACAAGTAACAAGTGCAAGCTAAAATTACACAAACAAGTAAGAAAGTTAAATTATTTTTACTTTCTTGAGTATTACCTTAATGTGTGTTATTGTTTTGTGTAAGTAGGGGAAGCTTAACACCGATGATTAAAATTAAATTACAGGAAACGGCACGGGCGCACGGACTAACGACGGCATACACGCTGCAAAAGGCATTGAACTGTTCGCCAACAATGGCAAGTCGTCTGTGGAATGAAAGATTTAAGCAGATAGGAATTGAGACTATTGGCAGTCTTTGCGATTTGTTTGACTGTCAGCCGAATGCTTTATTTGAGAATCAAAAATCACAATCGAGTAATATTCAAGCGAGTAGCAACACACAATCAGATAATACACAATCAAATAATACCACAGCAGAAAAGCCTGTAACGGCTCGGACAATTTCAAAGTCCGCCGAAGGTATGCTTTCAACCGTAGAAGTTGCCGCACGGCTCGGAGTAAGCCGAAAAAGCGTCAATGATTACATTATCCGCAAAAAATTAAAGGCGACGAAGGGAAAAGGAAATCACAATCTTGTAAGCGAAGCAGATTTACAGGAATTTATAAATAATCGGTAACGGATTCTTTTTCTTGACTGCGCGCCGGGAAAGATTTAAGTTTGATTCAGATTTTTTGATATTAAAAGAACGAAACGCCGCGAAGTTGGAAGCTTCACGACGTTTCTAAAACTGCAAACCGTTAACGGCGGTTCGGTTCTAGTCTTGAATTTAAGGGTTTTTCCCTATCTTGTCAAGAATATTGCCTAACCCCAAAAGGCAAAATTGACAAATCAATTACAAAAACTAAAAACAACTAACCTTATCGGCACAAAATTTGACACGCCGCGCACAAATAATTTAAGCTATAAAAAGTTTATTTCAGAGGACGCAGCGGCGCTGCATTTTTTGAAATTGTTTGAATTTGAATTTGTCCGATTCTTTTACTCTAAAGTTGGACTATTCAAAAAAGCATTTCGTCAGATAGACGCCGGCGGCGTTTATTTGGAAGGTTGCGCGGTGGTGCCGCGTAAAGAAAGGCTATCAGATTTCTTAAGAACATTTTTTGTTTTTGAGAAATCCGATAGCCTTTTTTCGTTTTTCAGAATGAATAAAATTCAGGAGTTAAAAAAATAATGGAGAGATTACTAACAGCAGAAGATATCGCAGATGTCTTGAACACAAAACTTGAACGCGTTTGGGAATTGGCACGGGAAAAGCATTTGCCGTGCGTTCGGCTCGGCAAGCGTCAGATGAGATTTGACCGTCGAGCGGTTGAGCAATTTATCGCGTCCGGTGGCTCCAAAGACGCCGCGACGCACAGGACGGAGGGAAATAATGAATAGCAAAGAAAAAAGCACCTCGCTAAAAGGTGCCTCAATACGAGAAAGAAAACCCGATTTACTAAAAGGAAAAATCAACCCCTATGGAGGATCAACTTATGCTTAATACTACTACAACACGAGATAAATCTCAACTAAAAACAACGAATGTTCCGGCGACCGTAAGAATTGACGCGGATGCCATTCTTGCCGAATTTGAAACATTTTCCAAACCAAACGGCAAAGCCAAAGTTTTGGCGCATTCTGAAATCTTGAGCGCAATTTTAGAGACGCTCGAAGAAGTAGACTTCAAAGCAGTTGCCGGATTAGACGACGAAGAAAAGTTACCGCAGAAGCATTTGCTTGTCCTCTGCGTCAATGAATTGCTGGCAAAAGTCAAACAACAGAATCTAGACCTTGCCCGAAAAGACGATTTTATTTTTGCTTTTAACGGCGCGTTCTGGAAGGAACTTAATAGGGAAACGATTAAAAACTTTCTCGGAAATGTTGCGGAGCGTCTGAGCGTTCATTCGCTTGAGGCGCAGCATTATAAATTCAAGAACGAGCTTTATAACCAATTCCTTTCTTCGGCGCATTTTGAGCCAATAGAACCGCAGAACGGCAAAGTTTTAATCAATCTACTCAATGGCACGTTTGAAATATCGAAAGACGCTCAAACCCTGCGAGAATTTAGAGCCAAAGATTTTTTGACTTATCAATTACCGTTTGAATTTGACGAAACCGCAGCTTGTCCGATGTTCGAGAAATACTTGAGTGAGGTTTTGCCAGAACAGGAATTGCAGGACGTTGTCGCTGAATTCTTTGGCTACGTTTTTACCAAAAACTTAAAAATGGAAAAAGCATTGCTTTTGTACGGAAGCGGCGCAAACGGCAAGAGCGTTTTGTTCGACATAATGAACGCGCTTCTTGGCTCGGAGAATATCGCAAACTTTTCGATGTCGAATCTGCTTGAAGAACACAACCGCGCCTTAATCGCTTACAAGCTTCTCAATTACGGGTCTGAAATAAACGCCACACGTACACGAGATGAATTTAAGAATCTTGTTTCGACCGAGCCGATACAGGCGCGGCTCAAATACGGCAATTCCTTCACGATGACGCATTATGCCAAACTTGCCTTCAATTGTAATGAGTTGCCGAAGGATTTCGACCACCAGAACGCCTACTTTCGTCGGCTTTTAATCGTTCCTTTCCGTGAAACAATTCCCGAAAGTAAACAGGACAAAACGCTTGCCGACAAGATTATAAAAAATGAACTAGCCGGAGTTTTCAATTGGATTATTGAAGGTTTAAAACGATTACTCAAAACGGAAAAATTCACAGAAAGCAGAATTGTAAAAGAGACGCTCGAAACGTATAAGCGTGAATCTGACAGCGTAGCCTCTTTTATTGACGAGCATTCATACAAACCAAGCCCAGCCAGTTATGTTTTACTCAAAAATTTATATGTAGATTATCGCGCCTTTTGCCAAGAGGACGGCGCGTCTGCTTTGAAGAAAACGAATTTCAAACACAGGCTCGAAGCAAACGGATTTACGGTAGAACGTGTTACGGCTGGAAATCGCGTTTATCTAGAGGTTGGCAATGCGTAGAAAAATGTTTTTATAGCTACGTATTTTTCAACTATGTAAAATATGAAAAGTATGAACACCCAGAAAACATTTATTTTTGACCCAAATTTATGATTCAGCTCGAAACATTTGAAATAAATAGAAACGAATAGCTAAGAAAAAATGTTTTTTATAGCTACATTCTTTTCATATTTTACATAGTTGAAAATTATTCGGAGTTAAAAAGTTCTAAATAAAAATGTTTGCTCAAAATAAAATTATGATTCAACTAGAAACTTACAGAGGCACAAAATCACGGCACACTTGCCCGGCGTGTAACTCGAAAGGCGTGTTTGTTCGTTATCAGACAGAAAACGGCGAGTATCTATCGAATGATGTCGGACGCTGTAACCGTGAATCTAAATGCGGTTACCACAAAAAGCCAAAAGAACATTTTGCCGAAAACCCGCAGAACAGTAGCGGAGATTTTAAGAAGAGTAAAAAGAAAACCGCTCCAAGTTACGGCTTTGCGGACAAAGAACCTTTTGCAAATTTGCCGAAGGTTAATAAGCCGGACTTCATACCGTTTGAGCAATTCAAATTGACGCTTGGCAGTTACGAGAGAAACAACTTTGTTAAATTTCTGCTTAACCTTTTCCCTGATTGCAGCGAAGAAATTCAGAATGTTTTTAAAATGTATTTTGTCGGAACGTATGAAGATTACACTTGCTTTCCACAGATTGACCGGCAAATGTGCATCTGCAAGGCAAAGCTAATCAAGTTCAACCCGGCGACCGGGAGACGGCTCAAAGGTGAATTTGATACTTCATCATTAAAGACAAAGTTAAAACTTAAAGAGGATTTTAACTATAAGCAAATCTTTTTCGGTGAACATCTTTTGCCGAAATACCCAGACAAACCAGTTGCCATTGTCGAATCTGAAAAATCGGCAATCATCGGAAGTCTTTGCTTTCCCGCATTCATTTGGCTGGCGACCGGCTCAAAGCAATGGTTAAAGGTTGAACGGCTGCAAAGGCTCAGTAATCGGCAAGTCATTCTTTACCCGGACGCTGACGGCTTCGACCAGTGGAAAGCCGTTGCAACGGACGCGCAAAGGCAAGGCTCGACTATCAAAGTATCAAATCTGATTGAAAGCCACGCCACAAGCGAACAGAAAGCAAACGGCTATGACTTAGCCGACTACTTAATAAATCAACAAAAAGAAATCAATCAAACGAACTCAAAACTTGAAGCCGTTTTGAATGATGAATCTTTGTTTGCTGATTTTAATTTGATTCTCGACGAACAAAAAGCAATTGCCGTTTATAACGGATTATCCGAAGCCGAAGCCGAAAGAATATGCGGACAACCGGGAAATGTCCGAAGCGTGGCTTTGAGCGTCTGAAAAGAGGTAGTGCGGCAAGGCTCAACCAATAAAAACGCGCCACAGAGGACGCAAAAATAAGGAAAAATAAAAATATGAATGAATTTGAAACGGATAACGAAATGGAGATGCTTATCAAAGCAAGGCAAAACCAACCGGACTTGTATTCGAAACTTCCGCCGGCAACGAAAATGTCGCTCGGCATTTATCAGGACGCGAAAGCTCAAACCGCTCGCGCCGGACTAACGCCGGACGAACAGCTAAAGTTGCGCGGATTAAAGCAGCGCATCGCAACGGATATTTTAACGCCGGGCGAAAGAACGGCTATGGCAATCGAAATCTTAAACTTGGAAAAAAATTAACAGGAGAAAATAAATAAAATGAAAATTATTGAAACACAATCCAGAACAACCAGCGGCAACTCAAACATTATAAAGTCAGACGGAGGCGAATTCGCCCGCATTCAACTGAATATCGTCGGCGTAACCGGCACATCCCCAACGTTGGATGTCACAGTCGAAGATTCGGTCGACAACGGTCTCACCTTCAATCCAATCGGAAATTTCACGCGAAAAACGACGGCGGGGCGCGAAGTAATAAGCCTTTCACAACCGTTTGCCGAAATCCTCAGGGTTTCGTGGGCAATCACGGGAGCCAGTGCAAATTTTACGTTCGGCGTCGATTTGTCGCTCGCGACGCGGAGGAGCAACTGAAAATGACACAGACACAAACCACCGAAACAACACAAACAACAAACGCCGTCGAAATGGCACAAAATAAAATCAACGGCATTCAACAAGCGATTATTAGCGGCAACGCCAAACTAAACGCGCAGGATTTAAGCAACGCAAAGGCTGAACTCGAATTTTGCGAACTACAGGAAGAGGCACGCGCGATAATCGCAGCCGAGACTGTCGAAGCCTCACGGAAGACGCACCTGCTCGACCTGCAAAAGCGACTTGAAGTAGTCGCTGGTTCGCGCAAAGTCATCGACGCAAAACTCGAATCGTTTACAAAAAGCCTGCACGAATATTTAACAGCCTGCTCAACTTTCCAAAATGGCTTGAACAATATCCGGGGCGCGCTGCGGGGGGCTGACTTGTATCCGGAATCGGACGTAATTATAGCCGGAGTCACGCCAGGTAAAGTCGCCTATGGCATTCAGGTGCAGGACCGACTGAGGACGCTCTCAATTGGTGAAATCTCAGCCGAAAACGTGCTGCCAAGCGATGTAATAAAACCGCTTATCGAATCGGCTTTGGGCTCATATAACCGCAACTTCTAGTGGTAAATAAAAAATGAAATATAAAATAGAATTTCAGCACAAAGAGGAAGGGCATCCACGCCCTTCCGGCGAAGTCCAAGAGGATTCTATCCAGTTTGAAGGCGGCGAGTTTATCCCCATCCCAAACGTTGGTGATAGCGTCTCTTACCAGGTCGATGGTGAGACACATTATTTCAAGGTAGAAACACGCCACTTTTCTTATTTGTTCGATTGGTGCGTGGTTAACATCGTTGTTACGGATATAACCGACGCGGAAATGGCGGCGAGGCTGAAGGGGTAATTTATGCAAAACTCAGACAAAACAAGCGGACAACAAGCGGCGGACGGTAGATTTATGCCCGGCAACAAAATCGGCGGACGCTTTCCTAAAGGCGCGAGCGGAAACAGTGCCGGGCGTCCGCGCCTTACAAAAATAACAGAGGCTTTGCGTGAACAGGTTTCCGAAGAGCTGCCCGACGCGCCGGAGAGGACAATAGCCGAAGCGATTGCCAGAAAGCTGATTAAACTGGCACTCGGCGGCGATATTGCTGCTATCCGCGAGGTGCTTGACCGGACCGAAGGCAAACCGAAGCAATCGATTGATTTAGATATTCAGGCGACCAGTTGGCAGGAAGAGGTACGAAGACATGGAATTACAGAGGCAGAAGTTGCAGCCGAAGCACGATTACTACTCGCAGAATTTGATACTGGCGGCGGCGGCGAAGCGAGTAATTGAACGGCGCGAAGCTAACCAGGATTTTCGTTCGTTCATAGCACGGGTTAAACGGGACTTTATATTTTACAAGCACTGCGACTTGTTGGCAGGCGTGTTGCAGCGTGTCGCAAACGGCGAGATAAAGCGTCTGCTTGTTCAATTGCCGCCGCGTCATTCAAAGAGTGAGATGGTCAGCCGTCTATTCTCGTCTTACTATCTCAAAAAGAATCCTTCTCACTTTGTCGGCATTAGTTCATATTCCGCCGAACTTAGTTACACATTGAGCCGCGCATCACGTGAAAACTATCTCGAATCGGGCGGAACGGTAAAAGATGACGTTGCATCCGTTAAGCACTGGGAAACGCCTCAGGGCGGCGGCGTGTGGTCTGCTGGTGTCGGCGGCTCAATAACGGGTAAAGGTTTTCATCTTGGGATTATTGACGATCCGATAAAAAACGCCGAAGAAGCCGCATCAGATCTAATCCGTGAAAAACAGCGAGAATGGTATTCATCAACTTTTTACACCCGCGCTGAACCAAACGCGGCGATTATCTTAATATCCACCCGATGGCACACGGACGATCTAACAGGTTGGTTACTGGAAGAAGAAACCGGCGACACACCCGAAGGCTGGCATATTCTTTGTCTGCCTGCACTATCTGACGAGTTGCCGCTTTTCCCCAGTTCCTGCGAGGTTGTAGAAGACTTTCGCGCTGGCTACGGCTTGGCGTTATGCCCGGAGCGATACGACGAAATTAAACTCAATCAAATTCGTTCACGGATCGGCGCATATCATTTCGAATCGCTTTACCAGCAAACGCCAACTTCCAAACAAGGTTTATTCTTCGACGTTTCAAAACTAGAAATTGTTGATGCCGCGCCCGCGCAGGCTGTCAGATGGCGCGGCTGGGACAAAGCCGCAACCGAAGGCGGCGGAGACTTTACAGCAGGCGTTCGACTGGCAAAAGCGACGGACGGAATTATTTACATTGAGGATGTTGTGCGCGGGCAGTTCGGAACGTCTCGCCGTGACGCAACGATTCGCCACACAGCTCTTCAGGACGGAATACCAGTAAAAGTTGTTGGTGAACAAGAGCCGGGAAGTGGCGGCAAAGAATCGGCGGAAAACTTTATTCGTTTATTAAGCGGATTTTCAGTCCGAACGGAACGAGCAACCGGATCAAAAGAACTTCGCGCCGATCCTTTTTCAAGTCAGCTCAATGCCGGGAACGTCAAACTTGTTAGAGGCGAATGGAACAAAGCATTTATTGACGAATTGAGAACGTTTCCCAAAGGGAAGCATGACGACATGGTTGATGCCGTTAGCTTGGCATTTAACGCGGCGAATCAACCTAGCAAGGCTTGGACAACGATGCCGTTTCGCCTTGTTTAATATCCAATTACTGCACGCGGTGCGTTGCGGTTGCGGACGGGGGCGTAGTCGGTTGTTCGGCTGGTGCCAACGCCTCCAGTCCTACACACTCGGATTTTTGCATCCACCAGCACCTACCACAGTTTAATCCGCCGTCATCCGCCGATAGTCTCGCCAAATAAAAAGCCGCGAGCGTTAAAACTCACGGCTTCTGCTATGTCTCGAAAGCTAATTCATTACAGCCTTTGAAACTTTGATTACGGGACGAGTTTTGGCACACAAAAACAGCCATTTTTCGCCGTTTCGAGACACTTTTCAATTCGTCCCAAAAACCCTCGTTTTTGGGACATCGGAACTTATGTTCCGACTTGAGCAGAGGTTGCGTAAATTTAAGCAACCTCTCATTAACTCCACCCGCACATAGGCTCGACCGTTTCTTGCCGTGTTAAAGGCGTTTTCGTAACATTAACTCCACCCGCGCATAGGCTCGACGTTTTGAAGATAACAACTCATTATGAGATGGGTCATTAACTCCACCCGCGCATAGGCTCGACTTTGATTGTCGGTACAGATTTATCGGGCAATGCCATTAACTCCACCCGCGCATAGGCTCGACGTATCTTTTAAAAGATACAGAAGGTTTTTAGCCATTAACTCCACCCGCGCATAGGCTCGACACTTGATAAACATTAGCTTTAAGTAAGAATTTAACCGTCTATGTCTGATTCACAGGGCGCACAGAGGCGTTTTTATGATGAAACCCTTGTGTTGGTATGCCTTAAACAAAGAAAAAGCCGCAAGGATTTGACACCTAACGGCTTTGTTTTGTTTATTTGCTGCTTTTCTCGTCAACAAATAATCGGACGGTACGTAACCAAACCTGAATCGTCTTTCATATTGCCAATATTGTGCAAAACTCTATCTCTTACTAAGTGACCCGTATTATCAACAGTTTCGCTGTCCCCTGTTATAAATTTCTTTTGTAGCTCAGGGTAACCTGCGAGTGCATTAACAAGTTCTGGGGCATCAAGAATCGCATCTACAATTTCTTTGAAAGGTTTAACTTCGCCTACGACACATATTTTAGGAATTAAAGAAGCTACAGTGTCGTCAACTGTTTCGAGAAAGTCTCGAGTTACAAAAAGTTCGTTGTCATGGTTGTTAATTTTCATAATTTTATTTCTCCTGTGGTTTTTATTTTACCAGAAGCCGCAAGGTTTAACGCTCACGGCTTCTTGTTAGCTTGCAATAATAGGTTGAGCGGATTTGTAGTCTTTGCCCTGTTTTACCGTTTCGACATAAGCTATAACTGCCTGGTCAAAGTCTCTTGAGTGAACGAATAAGGCT
>MWWB01000227.1_pt1 | contig 13182 bp, 20 predicted proteins | sample 1047291 | NCBI WGS metagenome assembly MWWB01 (sample SAMN06349976, study PRJNA376086) | soil metagenome | isolation source: MS4-1 sample Antarctic (ecotone) soil | place: Antarctica | reverse complement strand
TTGACGGTCGGCACGGTGGCAACGCAACGCTCTACGATCTTTGCGAGAAGCATGGGCAGGAGTGGCTTGAAGGGGCATGGGAGAACGTGAGCGGGTCGGGTGGCCCTCATTTCATCTTCGATAATCCGACGGGCATCTCTTTCAAAAACAGCTCGGGCAAGGTTGGACCGGGAATAGATACGCGGGGAGACGACGGCTATTTAGTTATGCCGCCGTCGCTTCATGTTTCCGGTCGTCGTTATGCGGTTAAGTCTCTGGCTGAGTTTCCGCCTCTTCCGCAATTCATCATTGATTTGCTGAATAAGCCGAAGGGCGAGAGTGAGATTGCCTATCAGGACAGCCCCAAGATTTTGAGCGGTGTCGGGTGGGGTGAGAAGTTCCCGGACGGTCGCCGTAATGATGGATTGCTCGCGTACGGGATTGGCCGGATGCGCCATGCTTGGGAGCGAACGGAAGATGAATTTTACCGACAACTCTCGCATCTCAATCAAGCCCGGTGCGTCCCGCCACTTGACGATGAAGAGGTGCGGAGTCTGGCCGCTCATATTGCTTACGATTATGCGTATCTCTACGGCGTGAACGCGACGGAGAAAGAGGTAGCGGCATGACAAAAATCAGCCTCGCCCATCAACCCGCAGGCACCACCATAAAAATCAGCAGCGCCTCGCCGGCCCTCTTCCGGCGGCTCATCCGGCGGCTCAAGAAGGCGATTCCCGCCGACCAGCGCACCTATTTGCCGAGCTCCAAAGAGTGGTTGATCGCCACCGCCGCAGACCCCGACCTTGATGCTTGGCTCGAAGGGGCTGAAGGCTTGGGCGCACAGATTGAAGCGCTCAGTGTCGTCGCCGAGCCCCGCCAGCCGGAGGTCGCCGTGATGTACTTTCATCACTTCGGGCGACGGCGCCCGTTTGAAACCCATTAACGAAGCGGCGAAACGACGCCACGAACAAAGGAGCAAAAAGCGAAATGAGCGAAGAAAAACCGAAAGCACTAAACCCGATCCAGATTATTCAAGAGCGCCGAAGGGAAGAGCGCGAGCGGCAGGAGGCGATTCAAAGCGAGCGCGCCGAAACGCGATTCAAAGAGCGCGCCCGCGAAGCTTACGTCAGCGCCGGTGGCGACGGCGCGAATTTCGAAAAGGCGTTTCCGCTGATCCGCGAACGCATCCTCGCCGAAGCGACGGTTGACGCGATGAAAGGGAAGGGAAAATGACTAACTCAGAAGAAACGTTAGCGAACGAACTAAATAACGCCAAAGCGGAACTAGAAGCCTTGCGGAGTGAGCAACAACAGCTCGGCAGCGAGCAAGCAAGGTTCAGTGATCCAGATCACTTTGACGCCGGCGCGCTGCTCGAACTGCAACGGCGCGCCGACGATTTGCCGATGCGGGTTTTAGCTGCCGAAGGACGCTTGCTTGCGATTAGCGTGCGAGTCCGGGAAGGAAAGTTGCCCGCGTTGCTCGCCAACGAAGAAGAAGCGGCCCAGAAGTTAGAAAAGGTGCGGCAGAGACTCGAACGTGCGCAGTCAGAGTTTGCCGCCGCGACTAATGCTTTTTATGCCGCACACCAAGCGCGGCAAACGGCTCAGTTTGATCTAGCCGACACCCGGCGTGCTCTTGAAGCAAAAATAGGACAACTACGCAAACCGCTTTCGCCAATTGTGCGTTCGCTGAGGCACGCGTCCAGCAACGCAGCGTGACTATGAGCGAGCAAACCACAGATAAACAGAGGCAAAGCATAGAGGCGCGCAAGCGTAGCTTGGCGAATAGCGACGGCGTAAACGCGACGAAAGAAAACTAAATGAAACCTACCGGCGAGAATTTAACAGCGAAACAAGAGGCGGCGCTCGTCGCCTTGCTGTCACACGGCACGATAGAAGCGGCCTACGCTTCCGTCGGCGTCTCCAAAACAACGATGTGGCGCTGGATGCAGCTGCCGCGGTTCCAATCACGCTACAAGGCGGAGCGGCGGCAACTCGTCGAAGCGGGGATCGTCACACTTCAAAAGCACGCGACGACCGCCGCGCGTGTGCTTGTCCAGATCGCGGATGACACAGAAGCGCCCGCGTCGGCGCGCGTCACCGCAGCAAAGACGATTCTTGACCAAAGCGTGAGCGCCATTGAAATGACGGAATTGTTACAGCGCATTGAACGCCTGGAAGTTTTGGCAGAAGCAAACGACAAAGGAAAAACAAAACGATGGGGTTAGTCGAGCGATTAAAGCGGCTGGAGTCAGCGTGCGTGAACGCTTCGGGCGTCTGCGCGCTGTGCGAAGACAGAGCGCGCAAGCAACTTGCGCGCGAGAGTTTACCGCGCGAGGGTTGGGCAACGGAAACGTCGCGGTCGGACGCCACTTGCCCCGCGTGCGGACGAGAGTTTCAGATCGTCGTCCGCGTATTAGAGCGCGCGGCATAAACGAGTGCACCGCCTTTCACGTCAACGAACACGACGCGCTCGCTGGCACCGGCGCGACGAAACGTTTTAAGTCGAGTAGTGTGCTACTCGAACAAAATACACAGCAGGTTAGTTGTCGGGTTAACGAGGGTTTTAAGTCGAGTAGTGTGCTACTCGAACAGTTCAGCGGAGATGATTGCAGTCTCAGTAAAGCATGGTTTTAATTCGGGTAGTGTGCTACTCGAACGCTACAGAGACGAGATAAGGAGTTTTATTTACGGCAGTTTTAAGTCGAGTAGTATGCTACTCGAACCTTGTTGACGCCCTTGCCTGCCAACACCGCGCGTTCGTTTTAAGTCGAGTAGGGGAGCGACAACGATTCGTCGTTATGCTCTGCAGAGAGCATAATACCGAATCGTTGCCTTGGCCCTATTCCCCCCTTGTTCTCTCGTTCGTGCTGGTAGAAGCAGTGTTGCTTCTCTGAATCAAACCACATGACAGTGGGACACTCGATCACTTGTGACGTGACGGTCGCGAGGCAGTAGGCAGTAAGCAGTAAGCAGCAGAAATCTTTTGACTGCCTTCTGCTTTCTGCCTACTTTCCACTCCGGCCTCTGCGGTGAAGTTTCTCATTGTGTACCACGTTCCCCGCGTGGTTCGATTTAGCTCTCGGTCTCAGTGTCTTCGGCATCTCTACTGTTATCAACCGGGAAGCGGAATCCATGTTTAATGAAGGGTCGAATGTTGCGCAGCACCCGCCTGCCCGTCAACGGTTCGTCGAAGGCTTCTGAAACCGTCTCGCGAGAAAAGCCTGTTAAAGCAACCAGATTGATTCCACCTTGTCTCGTCCTTGCTTCTCCGTTGTAGACACCTTGCGAGATGGCCGGGAGGTTGCCGCGGTCGTTGAGGGTGATCCAGCCTTTCTCTCCACGGATGCGCCGGAGTTCCGAGGCGTGGCGCCCTTCAACCGAATGAAAGCGAAGCGCCGTCGTCAGCACGAACTTGTTCGACTGCACATTCGGTGCTTGCCCCTTGATGGCGCGCACTCCGTTGTCCTCAAAGGTTTGCCCGAGACCGATAAATGTATTGAAGTTGGTGAGCACATCGGGCAGCGCGCCCCCCGCGGTTAAATCGAACGCCGGCTTGCTGATCGCGTATCTTCCCAAAAGTGTTAGAAAAGTTTCGCGATGCAAAACTTCGTTCAGGAGGATCCGCACAAAGACCGGGCGGAGCTCGTTGGGGATGAGACCGGGGGTATTAAGCCCCGTGCTGTAAAATTCGGTTTCGAGTGACTCCGCGAGCAGCGCGAGGTTGAGCGCAAAGATGATCGGCGGCGCTAGCTCTTCGTTTATCGGAGTGCGATTGAATGAGTTCACCCCGTCGCTCGCGGCGTAAGCGGAAGCGGCGCTCGCTTTAAGAAACTGCTCATCGGCGAGCGCTTCCGGGCGCTCGCTCAAACGTTGCACGAGGCTCGCGTCGAGCCCATCAAATAAGGTATTACCATCCATCTGCTTTTCCTCCAATTACACTGCAGTTATCATGGGCAAGTTGCGGGCTGAGACCGATGCTCGAATGAACGGGCTGGCAAGGGCCAGGACGGTCGGCGGATCAAGTGCAGGATCGGCTGTGTCAGGCGCGAAGAACCCGCTGCGCGGGATGCGCAGGTCGCGAATCGCCGCCGCGTGGCGGGCTTCGACCGAGACGATCTTGCCTGCAAGAATTAAGTATTCCGTGCTTTTGAGTAACTGTCCGGCTCCGTTGTAGGCGGCAACCCCGGTGTCTTCGAAGATCTGCGCGGTCACGAGCACGCTGTCGCGGCTGCTGAAATCCACTTTGCTAAAGTCGAATTGCACCATCGGGATGGCGTTTTCGCCGAGCGCCGCTTTGAAGAATTCACGATGGATGATCTCGTGGTCGCGTATATCTGTCAGTATCTGACGCTCCTCTCCGGTTATGCCGTCGTAGAAGTTCGCGACTACCCTGGTGTAAAAGTCCGCTTCAAGCTGTTCTAAGAGGTAAGCGTAGTTCAAGACGCCGATGTCGCCGCTGCCGAGATCGATCTCTTGATTACCATCTTCTTGGAGGTTAGGCGACGGGTGCGCGGACGCCATCGCAGGGCTTGCTCCACCCACATAGTTTAGGGCCATGACGGCGACGCCGGTGCCGCCTAACTTGAGGAATGTGCGTCGATTGTTGGGATGGGTCGTCCCGACGACGGCGGCCTCATCCTCTCTGTTCGGTTTGATGTTGTCCGACATGTAAGGCTCCCTTTGTAGTTGTAACTTATCTTTCGACTGGACTTTATCAATCAAAAACTGTCCGAACCATTGTTAGTAAGGGAAGGCTGAAGAGCGCGCAGGCTTTGAGCGCAGCCCAACACCTCTGCAATGATCCGACTGGTAACGGAGTGCCGAGACTATATTAAGTTAGGTCAGCGCGTCAATGCTTTCTAGTTTTGTTCATCGCTTCTCCACGTCTTCACACTTCACCCGCCACCCTCTGCCATTGTTTTTTTGCCCTGTGCTGAAACGGGTATGTTGCCGGTTGGACTGAGTGCGGAAACGAGCGTACAGCGAACGTGTGCCAGCGTGGCGGGCATCCGGTGGGTTAGTTTTCAGGCGCACGCCCACATGCGCGCGGCTTAATAGGAAGCGGAATACCTGTATGTATTGACCGACGAAGCACGCCCACATGCGCGGGGCTTCTACGTTGTCACGGCGCCGTGACAAGTGAACGCGCTCGCAGCACGCCCACATGCGCGGGGCTTAATAGTCTCGGGGACAAATACGACATTATGTCGTATTTAGCACGCCCACGTGGGCGGGGCTTAATAGTCTACACGTGTAGACTTTTCAAGGAAGCATCACGCCCACACGCGCAGAGGTTCATTGGAAAACGGGTTGTCTCCGAATCGGAGACCCGTAACCCCTTTCTTTGCAAGGAGTTGCGAGATGCACAATGTGCAGTTGGTAACTCCTTTGTTTGCAAGGACTTGCGAGAAACAGAAAGTGTTGCCCGTAACTCCTTTAACGACAAGACTTGCGAGAAGGCTAAAAATGACGACCATTAAATGTTGCTCATTTGATTGAGATTTATCAAAAGGAAAATGAGGCAATGATCACTGATCATAGTGCAACCCCTTTCTTTGCAAGACTTGTTCAAATAGATCATAAGATCCTTGACTTTGTTTTAGACAAAACCGCACTTCCTGTCATGGCGCGGGCTTCGTTTCACACTTCTGCCACGTGGCTTAAGGTAATGGTAATTTTGTTAAGTGGTAGATGTCGCTTTTGCGACATTTGATTTAGCGACACTAAAGTGGGGGCAACGAGCAGAGTCAGGTTTTCCTGACTCTGGTTGAAGTCGAACTTCGGTTGGAGTGAAGCTTAATAGATCAATTGATCTATTTCATGTTGAAGGCTGACGATGGTTGGAGTGAAGCGGGGATTAGCTGACCTTCCTTTCGAGCACCGCTAATTGTCACGACACACATGACAGACGCGCGCAGACTTAATTAACAATGTAAATAAAGTTGGAAGCTCAACGCCTGAAGGTAATTCACGCCAAGCTGCACTTCGTTCGCTCCGTAAGAATGCACCCGCCATCCACAATGAAGTAATCAGCGGCGAACTATCAGCGCACGCGGGGATGATAAAAAGAGGCAAGTCGTTTGAGACTTGCCCCGGTGAATTGTCTTGACATAAAAGACGGTTGGGTTACTCGACTTCTTCAACTAAGAGCGCGGTTCGAGACACGGCAGCCTCGCCACTACGCGGTAGTAGCACGGCGCTCGGAAGGCGCACACCGGATTATTGTTGCCTCGTATCCACGCGCTGAAAAACCACTTGCCCGCCACGTCCTCTGCGAGCGGAAAACGATCAATCTGCTCCGCGCCGAAATGAAGACAGAAGGGGCTGTCCGTGTCGTCGTCGAAGAGAATTTCAAACGCATCGTCGCGCCCGGCGGCAGGCCACGCGCCGCGCGAGACGACCACTTCGCGTGTGGTGCGTAACTCGGTGATAGCAGATTCGTGCATGGGCGGCACGAGCAAGCGAAACGCGCCGGCGTTCACGCTTACGTAGCACGCGCCGCGCCGCGCGTACTCACTCTCGAAGTAATTAGTCGCGCGGATTTCCTGCCCATCGTTGGCGATCTCGAGAAAGGGATTTACGCTTGTCATTGGCTGACCATCCTTTCGTGCTGCCGCTCCATCACGGCGAGCGTGATATGCAATCTGTCCATTTCGCGCAGCGCGCCGTTTAGCGCGTGCTCGATGTCGCAGAGGGTAAGCACATCGGCTTGACCATCGGCGGCTTCTCTAAGAGCATTCTGGACGCACTGGCGGCCACGTGCTGTTGTGACGCTCACTCTGCGCAACCATAATTCCCTGTATCGTCGCGCGTGTCTCATCATCCGGGATGGCCTTGATCGCGATGAACAGCGGCTGCATCATCCGGGCGTCGGTGTAGTCGTATTGAGCGATGATCAGCGGCCATGCGACGCGCAACACTTCCGGCGTCGCCAGATTTACATCTCCGGCCAATTCATAAATCACGTCTGCGATGTAATCACAAACCTCTTGTGGCACATCATCGGATTCAAGAATGGCCGCGAGCACTTCCGCATCAAATTTGTCGTCACGCTGTTGCTTGATCATTGAACTCTCCTTTCTCGTCTTTGGCTGCGTTAATCAGCAGGCGCTCAATCTCCGCCGGCGTCTCCCAATCGAAGTGAACCCAATCATTCAATACATCCCCCATTGCGTTGTAAAGCCTGACAGGTGTCTCCGGGTGCGCTATCACAGCGGCGATGTGCCGGGCAAGCATGCGCCGCGATGAATCCTTTTCCTGTTTCGTCATTAGCTTACCTTCCTTTCGAGTACCGCAACAGCAAGCGTCAATTCCTTAAGTTCGCGTGAAGCGACGAGTAGTGCGCAAGCAATGGTGTCTGACGTGCCGTAGTCAAGAAACCTTCCCTCGACCGCTTGCACCTCGAATAGCGCACGGCTGATTTCAAGGCGCGCAATCTCGAGCTTCGCGGTTAGTGTGGTGTGTGGTTTCTCAGTGCGGACAGAGAATGGTTGCGTGTTCGGTTGTGTTAACCTCTGCATAGTCAATTCCTTTACGTGAGTGTTTCGGGGTTGATGAGAGGGGCAAGGCGGCGTGTTGAGGCGCTTTCCTTGCCCTTCGCTGTTAGTGTGCATCAAGGTAATTCTTGACCAGCTTGTAAGCTGCACGGTGCCGGCACGGTTGGCCTTGCTCGAACGCTTTGCACTGGCAGACACCGTTCGCTTCGTAAATCTCATTGCTGTCTGACAGCACCAGCAAGCTGTGGCCGGTGAAGTGAATGTACGGGTTGCCGCTTGCGAGTAACGTGGCCGCGTTCGTGACAGCGTTCGTCCACCGCTTGTTTCCTGCGACCTTTGCTTTCGCCGCTTCGACTACTTCCGCTAGTTTCGTTTCGTTAAAGTTTGTCATGAGTGAATGTATCCTTCCGTTTGTGATTACTGCCGACGAATGAGATACTAACAGAAGTGTAAGTAACAGTCAAGTAAATAATTGCTATTGTGTAAATAATTATTTCGTAGTATGCTGCGCACATGAGGAAGGAAACGTTTACCGCACCCGAAGCGGCTGAGGCGCTGGGCGTGTCATCGGCGCGAGTGCGCCAGATGGTGTTAGATGGTTCGCTGCCAGCGTCCCGTTTTGGCCGCGCATTGGTTATTTCGGCTGAAGCGGTTGCACAGGCAAAGCAGCGCAAGACAAAGCCCGGCCCGGCTCCTAAGACGCCCGTTGCCAATAAACGCGCCACAGGGCGAATACGCGCCAGCAAGGGCGCATCTACAACTAAGAAGAAAGGGAAGGGCAAGAAATGAGCGTTCAACTGATACCCCTCGCGGATATTCGCCCGAACCCGTTCCGGTTCATCACGGAATACTCGTTGAGCGAGACGAAGATCGAAGAGTTAGTTGAAAGCATACAAGATACGGGCTTCTGGACGAACGTCTGCGCCCGCCCCGTCAACGGGCATTACGAGATTGCATACGGTCATCACCGCATCGAGGCGGCGCGGCGCGCGAATCTCTCGGAAGTTCCATTAGTAATCGAGCGCGACATGACGGACGAGCGCGCCTTCGAGTTGATGAAGCGCGAGAACTCGGAAGCCTACGGCACGTCTGCCGCCGCAGACGCCGGTGTTATCGCCGGGCTTATCTCCGGGTGCATTGAAGGTCGCTTGAAGGTTGATAGGGTGCACCCTAAGACTCCGCGCCACACAATTTATATGGCGCGTAAAGAGAAGGGGAAGATCAAGATTTATCAACCTCAACACAAGGAAGTTAGAGACGCGATGTCCGCTCACCGTGAGCGGACATCGGCCCAATCTTTAATTTTCACTACATACACGCTCGCTAAGAACTTAGGCTGGGTTAGAAGGGATGAGCTTAACAATGAAGACGGGCAAAGACCGTCGCGCCGCTTTGACGCTGCTTTTAAAGTTCTCACCGAGCTGATTCTCCCCGAAGCCGTGTTATCGAAAGAACTTGAGGGTATGACGCAGAAGGACGTTGTAAAGGTGGCCATAGCGGCGGGCGTAGTAGCGCATAAGGCGCGCATGGAGGGTAAGAACTCGGCGGTGTTTCGCCGTAAAGCGGCTAAAGAGGCGATTGAAAAGCTACAAAGTGAGGGACTTCAGAAGGATAGGGAGAAGAAGATTAGGCAGGCGGCAAACCGCGCGCTCCCGAAGAAACCCAGAGAGATTCCGACTATTGAGAAGTACGCCGAAAAGTTCATCGCAGAATGCCGCAACGCGCCGAACCCGTACTGGAGCATCCTCAAAAAAGGGGACGCGATGCTCCCCTTCCTTGACGATCTAGACGACGCGATGGCGGCGAGAATAGCCGACGCCGTAGAACATATGAAGAAAAGGTTTGAGAACAACCCCCTCCTGTTCATCGCCGCATTCCGGTCGAAGAATAGGCCAAGAATTCGCAAGTTAATCACAGAAGGGCGGTAAGAAGTGAGCACAAGAGAGACACGACAAAATTCAAAACTCGGCTGGACGCCCGAAGCGCAAGCGGCAATCATGGACTATCCGATACTCGGCACTATAAGGCACTCAAAAGATGTACTCACCGTTGCTCGCATTCTTGATGCGCTGTCAGAAGCGGATAGAAATTTAGCGATCACAAAACTTAAAAACGCGATCAAGACGTGCTCGCCGCGCTTGCCGAAAAGCCGCCGATGCCCGGACGTGAAATGAAGCTTCGCGGTGACGACGAGCTGGCACGCCTGATTGAAAGCATTGAACGGCGCTCCACAACCCGGGCGACAAGAAAACCGTCGCGTTTTCGGATTGTGAACTAATCACAACACGAAAGACGAAACCGACAAACCAGCAGCATAAGAAAAGCGGCAAGTAGCGACATCGTTTGTCGCCATTGTCTAAGGCCGTCCGTTTTCGTAAATCATGCCGAAGATCACAAAGGCCGAAGCCGCTCATCTACTCGACAAAACGGGGCGCGCCGTTGAACGCTACGCCGCCGCGGGGCGTCTGAGTGTCACTTACGAGAAGGGCAAGACGCGCGATGTGCCAGTGTACGACCGCGCGGAAGTCGAAGCGCTCGCGCGAGAGTTGCGGCAGCCTTCGACACCGGCACGTGTTGTAGTAGCGACATCCAGCGACAATCACGACACCGGCTTGTCGGAAGCCGTCGCTATTTCGCCGTCACAAGCCCTTCAGCGCGCCGGTAGCGAGCAGGGTATCAACACGCTAGCGTTGTTGCTTGCGGACGCGCTACGCGGCGCACAGACGCAGGGGAAGGCCATTGCACTGCCTTCGATTGCCGATCTCTCACACAAGTTGATGTTGACCGAACGCGAAGCCGCCGCTTACTCGGGGCTGTCCCTCGCCGACATCGAACGGGCGCGCGGTGCGTTGAATGCGATTAGGACCGGCGCGGGCTGGCGAGTGAAACGTGAAGAAGTCGAGCGGTACGTGAAGAAGTTGTGACTGAAGTTTCTACTCAAAAAAGAAGAAACCCTGCCGCCTTTGCAGATGCCCGCGCCGCGTGGGCCAGATCGCGCGAAACCTGTGAACAGTTGGCGCACCATACCCTCTCGTTCCTAAAACAAGCGGTTGTCGTGGGACAGCAATTAGAACGGGTGATAAAACTCAAAGACGGTCCTGCGCTTTCAGAAGACGTGGAACAGTTAAGCAAAGAATCGGTTGAGCTTTTCTGGAAAGCAACAGCGAATGCGATAAACACAGATATTTGGTTGCGCCGCGAGATTGTCTTTCTGGTGACGGAAGCCTTGCCGGAGATAATTATTGACAATCAAGAGGAGTGGGCTACAAAAGTAAAAGACTCGTTCTTAAGAATCCCAGAAGACTCACCGGATAAAGATTCTATAAGGGCACGGTGGGAGTCTTTGATCACCGTTCTGCAGGATGGATACGACGAGATCGGGGCCGCCTTGCGCCGGGTTCGCCCCCATTGGGATTTGTCATTTTTTGATAGCGACGATGGGGAAAACGAAGAACTTGAGTTAAGCCATTTTAAGAAACTATTAGATTCTTTAGAGTCGGAATTTGAGTTGCGGCTAAAGGAAAGAGAGCGGGTCGCCGGAGGCCGCCCCGCAGAGTGGAACCGTGAAATACTAGAGCGCGATGTGCGACGCGCGGCAATGGTGATTCGGCAGCGGACTTACCGTGACCCTAAGTTGCGTGAGTTGGCCGAAGAAATCAGCAAACGCAGACCGCTGACAGAACCGGCGCTTAAAATGCTGATGAGAAGACACGGTTTGAGCTGGCGAAAGATGAAAAGTAACATAACCGCTTAGCAGCACTATTTCAATTCCACACAGCTGCTTAATGGAAAATAAAGTTGCTCGCACAATTTATTTCATGCTAAAATTCCGTTGTTGAAACAAAGAGCGCGACCCCTTCTGCCAAGATTTGATCGCGCTCGATGATTGATAAAACCAGCGTTTGCAGCCGGTGTTTGTTTTGATTATAGCAACATCAGCCGGCAGCGCAAGGCGTTTTAATAGGCGCTGACCGATCATCAGGCCAAGCGAATTTCATTTTCACGCGCTGCGCCCGTCGCCGTGTGAACCCGCAAACCCCGAATCATCGTGAGTGTCGGCTCCGATGATTCGGGGTTTGCCTTTTGAAAAGCAAAAAGCCCTGAGCTTCACACTCAAGGCTTCGATTGGCTTTCGGTTGACGAGACCGAAGGCAGCGGACAGTAACCGATACAGGCGGTCACCATGAAAAATATACCACGAATCGAGTCAAAAACTCCACAGCATTATCAGACACTTCAACGCTGGATTCCCGGCGAGCCTTTACCAAGCCGACGCCCCGACGCTTACACGGCGCTTGAACGAAACGCCGACGCGGGCGCACAAGTCTTAAAATTCAAATCGCGCATTGCGCCGACCTTTGATGATCCGACGAGCGGATTAAAGGAGGCGGCATGAGCGCACAACCTTCTTACCAGAACAACCGCGATGAAGAGTACGCCCGCTGGCGGCGACGCGACCACGCCAACATCGAGGCGATGCAAAATCTCGTCATCGGAGAAATAGCGCGGCGTGCTTTGCTCGACTTCATAAGCGCGAACCCAGAAGCCGAGAAGCCGCCCGACTTCACGATGCCGGCGAGCGTGAGACACTTAGTCTCGGCGCTACAGGGCGCACACGGCGGAGGGCAACAGCCGTTCGAGGAGTTCGAGCGTGACTATTTGACCGTCGGCGCGCAACTCCAATTCACAGGAAAAGACGCCACGATCCGCGCCCGCGTGCGCGATTGGATTGACGCCCTCGACGAATGGCAGTACCTCGTCGGCGTTCAACTGTTCGTGATCCGCAAGGGCGGGGAGTTGGTTTATGACGAGCGCGGGAAGCAGAAGTTCTTCCCTGACGGCGCGCCCGTGCGCACGAAAACAAAGTTCATTGACTATCTAAAACCGCGTGTTGACGAAGGCGTGCAGCGGGCGCGCTTCTCGGAACAATGGCGCGGCGATGAAGCGAAGGGCATTAAACCGCATCCGGGGTTGGCGCTCGCCGCGCAGGTTGATGAAGTTATCAAAGCCCTCCCTGAGCTCGGAAGCAGGGAGGAGTCCGGCAGCACGGAGAAGAAAACGAGCGGCAACCAAACCGTGACAGAGTACGCGGATAGGCAGACGCAACGCTTGTGTGACTCTGCGGAGAAGGTGGCCGACGCGATAGAGAAAAAATACGGCGACGGCGACCAATGGCTTGAGAGATTGGAAATAGAGATTAAGCGGCGCAGAGATTCCCGGACAAAGACTCAGCGCGCCCGCCGAGACGTAACCTCACTGGCCGTCGTACAGGATGAGATACACACCGCAAGTGCTACTTCTTATATGTGTGACTCAGAAGAGACAGAAGAGGTGGTTCCCATGCAGAGTGATGATGCCAGCACCGCGCCGCCTCCTGTCCCGTGTGACTCGGAAGTAACACAGGGTTTTATTGGTGTTTCTGAAGATTCCGCACCGTCTCCTGTCCCGTGTGACTCGGAAGTAACACAGGGTTTTATTGGTGTTTCTGAAGATTCTGTTTCTGAGGACGAACCCGACATGCGCGAATGGGCGCTTCTGTGGGCATCTCGCGGTATTCCCGTTTTCCCTCTTCACGAAGTCTATGACGACGTTTGCACCTGTACGTGCGCTGACCACTGGCGCAAGAAAGAGGGGAAGTGGACGAAAATCTGCGAGGGCGATAACCATGTGTGCGGCTCCGAGTGTGGCAATAAGGGCAAGCATCC
>MWWB01000226.1_pt1 | contig 13185 bp, 9 predicted proteins | sample 1047291 | NCBI WGS metagenome assembly MWWB01 (sample SAMN06349976, study PRJNA376086) | soil metagenome | isolation source: MS4-1 sample Antarctic (ecotone) soil | place: Antarctica | reverse complement strand
AAAAGTATACTAAGTTAACTTAAAACAGCTAAAAATAGATTTAACGATGTCTCGATGCCGCGCATCAAGATGAAGTAAAGGCAAAGACTTAGGTGATAGAGTCTTTGCCTTGAATTTTAAGTAATGACTATCACCACCGAACAACAAAAATATCAGTCAGACAGTTTCTATCCTTCTAATTTATCCACCGAAATCTTTTGCGCCGAACAGAAAAAACGCGCAACCTTCAAAAGAGAACAAACAAACGGCATTGTTGCACGCCTTAGGCAATCGCAGAATAAAACCGCGCTCGCTTGTGCAGAACGTCTGGAGCGTTGCGCAAGTCCGCAAAATGTTTTTGTTGCCGACGACCTTCACAATGCAGACGGCGAAGCATACAGCGCAAATGGCAGCCTTTGGGCGTGCAGCTCGTTGCTGTGCCAAAACTGTATCGGAAAATTAGCACGCAACAATCGAAAGACAATTCGGCACGTCGTAAAAAACGAAAAATTATTCGTTGGCGAGAACTGGTATTTTATAACGCCGACAATGCCGAATTTGCTTCTCAAAGGTCATTCGTTGGACTTCATAACCCTTGTCTTTCAAAAAGCCTTTGAAGTCTTTACGCACCGCAACAACGACATTGGGAAACAAACTCAATACCAAAAACTGATTCGCGGAATGTTCAAAAACGCGGAATTTACTTATACAGAAAACGAAGTCTTTAACTTCCACGCTCACCTTCTCGCAATCGCAAAATCGAAAATTCAGCGCGATAACTTTTCTCTGATTCGTTCCCTTTGGACAAAGGCACTCGAAAAGGCGTTTGAGTTTTACGGCTTACATTTTGAACTCAATACATCCGACAACCTTGCAGTCGTGAATGTGCAGAAAGTCAATTTTTCCAACCGTGAAAAGACAATCGCGGAACTTTGTAAATATGTAACCAAGTCTGATTCGTGGGCAAACATTCCGCTCGGAGAAATCGAAAAGATAATCGAGCGTCCGCGCCGCGTCAGAATGTTTGAGGCACTTGGCGTATGCCGTGAATCAGCGAAAAAAATGCGCGACGATTTAACCAAAGCGCGTGCGGAAACACGCTCAAACATTACCGATGAGACATATCTTGATACAAAGGAACTAATTCCTAGAAACACACTCAAACGCCGCGCATCGTGGCGTGAGCGTATCAAATACCAGACCCTAGACGAATACAAAAAAGACCTCGATACAGAGGTATTAGACGCTCAGGAATGGAGACGGCAGCACCTTCTAAGAATGTTTCCCTGTGCGAAGTTTGAGACGTTGGACGGCAGACGTTGGTGCGCGATTCCACTCAAGGATTACGAATGGACGCGCACGCCGTCGAGTCTAATAAACCCTCGTTATCAACTTCCCTTAGCCGCGCCGCGTCCGCAAGTTGAGCGGATGTCGAATTGGGAATTATTCAATACTTTTTGTGATTCGAGCGGCGAAAGTGAAACGGGGGAATTTTTAGCGTGAGGCAATAATAGCTTTCGATAACAATCATTATCATAAGCTATTTTCACAAATAACAAAGGAAAAACGCAGATGAAAAAACCAAAATTAGAGACATTCGGACTAACTGCGATACAGACGGTTTTAACCAACGCAACCGATTTACAGACGGCGCGAAATTCGTTGGCGTTTGCCATTGGCGCAACCGTCGGCGCGTCAGGCATCGTGCAAAAGGTTGTAAAACGAAATGACCAATACAAACTAGTGATTCAGCCGGACAATGTGCAATTGACAGTTTTTGCGGATTGTTTGGTTGATGCGGAAAACATTATCAAACGCAAAATCCGTAAAAACTCAAATGTTTCGATTACCGGGAAATTGCAATCGTTTGGTAGTCAAAGCGTTTGTCTGGTCGATTGCCGGATTGAAAAATGAATATGAAAGGTGAGCAAATAAAAACAAATGGATTACAGACGGCAGAGAGGCGAACAGACGGCACGTTTGCGCCCGGTCACAGTTTCGGAAATCGTTTTCAAAAAGGCGAGAGCGGCAACGAAAAAGGCAGACCAAAATTAACCCGGCTTACCGATGCCTTACGCGAACAGCTTGCCGAAATTAACCCGGACGCGCCCGAAGAAACGATTGCCGAACAGATTGCCAAAACCTTAATCACGCTGGCACTTTCGGGCGATTTGCAGGCGATTAAAGAAGTTTTTGACAGATGCGAAGGACGCGCACCCGTAACGCTTGACGTTGGCAACAAAGACGGCGAACCGCTGCTTATCACATTCAATTTCAACAATTCTAATACGAGGTTAATCGGTGATGGCGAATAAGAATCAAGCCAAACAAATTCATTACCAACGCCCGGCACTTGCCAATTATCAACTGGACGCGCTGTTTAATGATTCGCGTTATGGAATTGTCGAAGCGTCAACCAAAGCCGGAAAAACAGCAGCGTGTCTTGTTTGGATTATCGAACAGGCTTTGCAGGGAAAAAGCGGACAGGATTTTTGGTGGATTTGTCCCGTCTACGGACAAGCAAAAATTGCTTTCCGAAGATTAAAAGCCGGACTTCCAAGAGAATCTTACACGGCGAACGAATCCGACTTAACCTTAACGCTAATAAACGGCGCAAGAATCGTCTGCAAATCGGCAGAAAAACCCGACAATCTTTACGGTGAAGATGTCTTTGCGGCTGTCTTTGACGAAGCCTCACGCGCCCGTGAAGAGGCTTGGCACGCGCTCCGCTCGACACTGACGGCGACACGCGGCAAAGTTCGCATTATCGGCAATGTCAAAGGGCGAAAGAACTGGGCTTATAAACTTGCTCGAAAAGCGGAATCCGGCGAACCCGGAATGAGTTATCAAAAAATCACGGCTTATGATGCGATTGATGCCGGAATTTTATCCGAAGATGAAATCGAAGATGCACGCCGTCAACTGCCCGACAATGTTTTTCGTGAACTCTATTTAGCCGAACCAAGCGACGATGAAGGAAATCCGTTTGGAATGATTGCTATTCGTGATTGCATTGCTCCGATGTCGGATGAAAAACCCGTCTGCTTTGGCTTAGACTTAGCTAAATCAGTTGATTACACGGCTTTAATCGGACTTGATTCAAGTAAGCGTGTCTGCGTGTTTGAACGCTTTCAAAAGAGTTGGAATGACACGATTGAGACCGTTCGCCGGATTGTCGGCACTGCTGCTTGTCTTGTTGATTCAACTGGCGTTGGCGATGCGGTGCTTGAATCTCTTCAAAAGGACGGACGGCGCAACTTTGAAGGCTTCAAATTTACTCAAGGCTCAAAACAGCAGCTTATGGAAGGATTAGCGGTTGCCATACAAAAGCAAGAAATCGGCTTTCCCGAAGGCGTTATTACAAACGAGCTTGAATCTTTTGAGTATGAATACACCAGGACGGGCGTTAGATATTCCGCTCCGTCTGGAATGCACGACGACACGGTTTGCGCATTGGCACTAGCACAAAGTAAGGTAGCATCCGCACTAAAACCACGAGTTATCCGCAGACAACCGAATCACTTTTTCCAATCCAGTTGGTAAAAATAAAAAGGAGACAAAAATAAATGGCAAACCACGAAATAAAAAAAGAGGATGCAAAAAATCTTTATGACTTAATCGAACTCGAAGCGCGAGAAAGGCAGCGATTAGAAGCGGAAAGACGGCAAAAAATAAAAGAAGTGTTTAACCGCTCGAAAAGCAATAATCCAATTGACCGAATAAAAGGAGCAAATAAATGAATACGACATCAAACGAAATTCAAACCGAACTCGACCGAACAAGCGCACGGCTCGGCGAATTAACCGAGATGCGAGACGGCATCAAAGGCAAGCTCGAAACCTTGCAGAAAGGCTTTGTCGGCGGCAAAACATCGCTTGATGACCTTCAAACCGAACAAGGCAAGCTGACTATCTTAAACGAATCAATAAAGGCACTCGAAGTCAAACAAACCGAACTTCACGACGCATTTCAAAAGGCGAACTTGTCCGAATCACGCGCCGAAACGCTCCGACAAATGAAGATAATCGCCGGGCAAGCTGAAACCGCATTTGGTGAATATGTAGAACTTCGTGCCGGACTCGACAAAACCATTGAGCGAGACGGCGGAAAAATAGTTGACGCATTTTCTTTATTTCGCGCTAAACAAAAAGAATTTGAACGAGCTTTCCGGGAGCTTGCGCCCGGCGTTATAAACTTTCGACCAGTTCCGGCAGACGCAATAGAATCTTACGGACAAGCGGCAGCCGAATTGAAGGAAATCGGACTTGACGGAAAAAGCCTAGAATTGATAACCAGCAGTTACCAAAACTTACCGCAAATTGACTTTGGCGAATGTATTCATACGGTTAAGCAAATAATCGGTAATAAACGAGACAGACAGGAGCAGCAGGCGCGAAAAGCAGCGCAAGCCGAAACCGTCTCAAAACCTAAAACGGCGCAGCTTTTGAGACTTTAATTTCTGGACGGGTTTTGATACACAAAAACAGCCGTTTTTCGCCGTTTCGAGACACTTTTCAATTCGTGCCAAAAACGCTCGTTTTTGAGACTGCAAACGCCAAAGCCAAAAACGTCCGCTTTTGCTTGAATCTGAATGATGCGGCTTGCTGTGTCGGTAGAAGTTTTTAGTTCATCGGCTAATGTTTGGGTAGTATTGACGGGCGTTAACGTTTTTTCAGAATTCTGAAAAAACGTGTCGTTCATTTTACTGGCAGCAATAACTTTATTTTCTTTAGCCTGTTCTTTAAGTTGTGAGAATTTTTGTAGTATTGACGGGTATTAACGCCTTATCAGAATTCTGATAAGGCGTGTTGCTAAACCTTTTATGAATTCACAAAAGGTTACTGAAGCTACATTCACCCACGCGCGCGCGGACGGAATTTGGAAACCTCATGCCAGCAAACAAACCTCATGCCAGCAAACAAAAAAGCCGCAAGTTTTGACGCTCGCGGCTTGTTGTTTCAACCTTACATCAATTGACGTAAGGTTCGTTATTCGTCTGGATGCCTTGCCGCATACCCGCGCAGAATCTTTTCGACATATTCGGGCGATTTTTCGTACTCGTTAAATTCGCTTTGGTCAATATGCGAGTTGAAAAGCTCAACCAAACCGTCTCGTAATCCGTCTATGATTGGTTCGGGCAAATCCGTGTTATTTAGTAAATCAGATACTTGCTTTGCCGTGTCGCTCGGTTTGAGAGATTCGCCCGAAGCGTCTTTGTATTTTGTGCCACACAAAACAGAATCTTTCCAAGCGTCAACAGAATTGCCATATTCCTTTGTCCAACGAAATAAATAATCCTGTAATTCGCCGGCTAAATCGCTGACGCTGACATCGGCATCTTTGACCGTGAATAACTCTAAAATCTGCATCATGCTGTCAATTACCGTGTAATCATTACTGCAAGTCATAGCAATATCGGTAATATGTTTTTTGCCTATTTCCGCTTGTTCGGCGGCTTTTTTTAGCGCGTCTTTGTAATTCATAATGTTGCTTTCCGTGTTATTATTTTTCATTGTTAATTGATTCCTTCCCAAAGGGATTCTAAAGAGAGGCTTTCCTATACTTGGCGGTTTAGGAAAGCCTTTCGAGTTTAGTCATTGCAGCTCGGGCAAAAATGCTCCCGGCTGCCTAAGTGCCAACCTTCACTCTTGAGCGTGTCGGCATTATCAGTTTCTTGATTGCCGCATACGTCGCAAAAGCCTGTAATTGTTGTTTCGTTTGTCTTTTCGTTTGTCATTTTTATCACTCCTTAATTTTGATTTGTAGTTGTTGCTACAAGAAAGAGTATTACACAAAGAATATAGCAATGCAAGGTAAGAATACATAAAAAGTGTAGCAACCACAAAATAAGTAGTAACTCGAAAAATGTAGCAACTTGAGAATTGTAGTAATACACAAAGAATAGATTTGTATCTTTTGTGTATTACTACTTTTTATGTGTATAATGAACCTGTGATTATTTTAACGTTGGACGAAGTTCTAAAGAAAAAAGGAAAAACAGCCTACCAAGTGGCAAAAAGCACAGGTTTGCACCAGTCGGTTATCTCGAAGCTCAGGCGTAACGAAGCAAAGATGATTGCTTTAGACGTGCTGGATAGACTTTGCGACGAATTAGATTGTAAGCCGTTTGATTTGATTGTCCACAGGTCGAGTAAGCCGGGCGCAAACAAGTCAGCCAGCAAGCCCGAAACGCCTCAAACAACGGTATCAAGCGACGGTATGACTGTTAGAGAAGTTCGTAAGCGACTTTTTGCTGCGACGGGGAAAATGTTAAGCCGTGAGGGTGTGAGAGATTACATTGTTAAGGGCAAGTTAAAGGCGACGAAAGGAAAAGGAAATCACAATTTTGTAAGCGAAGCGGATTATTTAGAGTTTGAGGCTTGGTATAAAGAAAATATTCTCAAGCAAAAATGATGCGCTCGCAGAATTAGAAATGCACTTGTCCCGCGCGGACTTGGACGAATTTATTAAAAGATTATGAAAAAAAAAACGCTCACAACGCGCACAACGCGCACAAATGTAGTTTTATCGGATTTGATTGGGTTTTTTTATTGACAACTGAATTTGAATTCGGTTACGTTTGAGACAGAAAAATGCGGGCTTCCCGTCCAAAGTTAGCCCGCATCCGTTCTTTTGATTTACCCAATCAAATCGCAGTCAGTTTTATCACCAGTCTGCGTTTTGTATTATTAGCAGAGTTAGAAAAACTTAGCAAGAGAAAAAGTATACTAAGTTAACTTAAAACAGCTAAAAATAGATTTAACGATGTCTCGATGCCGCGCATCAAGATGAAGTAAAGGCAAAGACTTAGGTGATAGAGTCTTTGCCTTGAATTTTAAGTAATGACTATCACCACCGAACAACAAAAATATCAGTCAGACAGTTTCTATCCTTCTAATTTATCCACCGAAATCTTTTGCGCCGAACAGAAAAAACGCGCAACCTTCAAAAGAGAACAAACAAACGGCATTGTTGCACGCCTTAGGCAATCGCAGAATAAAACCGCGCTCGCTTGTGCAGAACGTCTGGAGCGTTGCGCAAGTCCGCAAAATGTTTTTGTTGCCGACGACCTTCACAATGCAGACGGCGAAGCATACAGCGCAAATGGCAGCCTTTGGGCGTGCAGCTCGTTGCTGTGCCAAAACTGTATCGGAAAATTAGCACGCAACAATCGAAAGACAATTCGGCACGTCGTAAAAAACGAAAAATTATTCGTTGGCGAGAACTGGTATTTTATAACGCCGACAATGCCGAATTTGCTTCTCAAAGGTCATTCGTTGGACTTCATAACCCTTGTCTTTCAAAAAGCCTTTGAAGTCTTTACGCACCGCAACAACGACATTGGGAAACAAACTCAATACCAAAAACTGATTCGCGGAATGTTCAAAAACGCGGAATTTACTTATACAGAAAACGAAGTCTTTAACTTCCACGCTCACCTTCTCGCAATCGCAAAATCGAAAATTCAGCGCGATAACTTTTCTCTGATTCGTTCCCTTTGGACAAAGGCACTCGAAAAGGCGTTTGAGTTTTACGGCTTACATTTTGAACTCAATACATCCGACAACCTTGCAGTCGTGAATGTGCAGAAAGTCAATTTTTCCAACCGTGAAAAGACAATCGCGGAACTTTGTAAATATGTAACCAAGTCTGATTCGTGGGCAAACATTCCGCTCGGAGAAATCGAAAAGATAATCGAGCGTCCGCGCCGCGTCAGAATGTTTGAGGCACTTGGCGTATGCCGTGAATCAGCGAAAAAAATGCGCGACGATTTAACCAAAGCGCGTGCGGAAACACGCTCAAACATTACCGATGAGACATATCTTGATACAAAGGAACTAATTCCTAGAAACACACTCAAACGCCGCGCATCGTGGCGTGAGCGTATCAAATACCAGACCCTAGACGAATACAAAAAAGACCTCGATACAGAGGTATTAGACGCTCAGGAATGGAGACGGCAGCACCTTCTAAGAATGTTTCCCTGTGCGAAGTTTGAGACGTTGGACGGCAGACGTTGGTGCGCGATTCCACTCAAGGATTACGAATGGACGCGCACGCCGTCGAGTCTAATAAACCCTCGTTATCAACTTCCCTTAGCCGCGCCGCGTCCGCAAGTTGAGCGGATGTCGAATTGGGAATTATTCAATACTTTTTGTGATTCGAGCGGCGAAAGTGAAACGGGGGAATTTTTAGCGTGAGGCAATAATAGCTTTCGATAACAATCATTATCATAAGCTATTTTCACAAATAACAAAGGAAAAACGCAGATGAAAAAACCAAAATTAGAGACATTCGGACTAACTGCGATACAGACGGTTTTAACCAACGCAACCGATTTACAGACGGCGCGAAATTCGTTGGCGTTTGCCATTGGCGCAACCGTCGGCGCGTCAGGCATCGTGCAAAAGGTTGTAAAACGAAATGACCAATACAAACTAGTGATTCAGCCGGACAATGTGCAATTGACAGTTTTTGCGGATTGTTTGGTTGATGCGGAAAACATTATCAAACGCAAAATCCGTAAAAACTCAAATGTTTCGATTACCGGGAAATTGCAATCGTTTGGTAGTCAAAGCGTTTGTCTGGTCGATTGCCGGATTGAAAAATGAATATGAAAGGTGAGCAAATAAAAACAAATGGATTACAGACGGCAGAGAGGCGAACAGACGGCACGTTTGCGCCCGGTCACAGTTTCGGAAATCGTTTTCAAAAAGGCGAGAGCGGCAACGAAAAAGGCAGACCAAAATTAACCCGGCTTACCGATGCCTTACGCGAACAGCTTGCCGAAATTAACCCGGACGCGCCCGAAGAAACGATTGCCGAACAGATTGCCAAAACCTTAATCACGCTGGCACTTTCGGGCGATTTGCAGGCGATTAAAGAAGTTTTTGACAGATGCGAAGGACGCGCACCCGTAACGCTTGACGTTGGCAACAAAGACGGCGAACCGCTGCTTATCACATTCAATTTCAACAATTCTAATACGAGGTTAATCGGTGATGGCGAATAAGAATCAAGCCAAACAAATTCATTACCAACGCCCGGCACTTGCCAATTATCAACTGGACGCGCTGTTTAATGATTCGCGTTATGGAATTGTCGAAGCGTCAACCAAAGCCGGAAAAACAGCAGCGTGTCTTGTTTGGATTATCGAACAGGCTTTGCAGGGAAAAAGCGGACAGGATTTTTGGTGGATTTGTCCCGTCTACGGACAAGCAAAAATTGCTTTCCGAAGATTAAAAGCCGGACTTCCAAGAGAATCTTACACGGCGAACGAATCCGACTTAACCTTAACGCTAATAAACGGCGCAAGAATCGTCTGCAAATCGGCAGAAAAACCCGACAATCTTTACGGTGAAGATGTCTTTGCGGCTGTCTTTGACGAAGCCTCACGCGCCCGTGAAGAGGCTTGGCACGCGCTCCGCTCGACACTGACGGCGACACGCGGCAAAGTTCGCATTATCGGCAATGTCAAAGGGCGAAAGAACTGGGCTTATAAACTTGCTCGAAAAGCGGAATCCGGCGAACCCGGAATGAGTTATCAAAAAATCACGGCTTATGATGCGATTGATGCCGGAATTTTATCCGAAGATGAAATCGAAGATGCACGCCGTCAACTGCCCGACAATGTTTTTCGTGAACTCTATTTAGCCGAACCAAGCGACGATGAAGGAAATCCGTTTGGAATGATTGCTATTCGTGATTGCATTGCTCCGATGTCGGATGAAAAACCCGTCTGCTTTGGCTTAGACTTAGCTAAATCAGTTGATTACACGGCTTTAATCGGACTTGATTCAAGTAAGCGTGTCTGCGTGTTTGAACGCTTTCAAAAGAGTTGGAATGACACGATTGAGACCGTTCGCCGGATTGTCGGCACTGCTGCTTGTCTTGTTGATTCAACTGGCGTTGGCGATGCGGTGCTTGAATCTCTTCAAAAGGACGGACGGCGCAACTTTGAAGGCTTCAAATTTACTCAAGGCTCAAAACAGCAGCTTATGGAAGGATTAGCGGTTGCCATACAAAAGCAAGAAATCGGCTTTCCCGAAGGCGTTATTACAAACGAGCTTGAATCTTTTGAGTATGAATACACCAGGACGGGCGTTAGATATTCCGCTCCGTCTGGAATGCACGACGACACGGTTTGCGCATTGGCACTAGCACAAAGTAAGGTAGCATCCGCACTAAAACCACGAGTTATCCGCAGACAACCGAATCACTTTTTCCAATCCAGTTGGTAAAAATAAAAAGGAGACAAAAATAAATGGCAAACCACGAAATAAAAAAAGAGGATGCAAAAAATCTTTATGACTTAATCGAACTCGAAGCGCGAGAAAGGCAGCGATTAGAAGCGGAAAGACGGCAAAAAATAAAAGAAGTGTTTAACCGCTCGAAAAGCAATAATCCAATTGACCGAATAAAAGGAGCAAATAAATGAATACGACATCAAACGAAATTCAAACCGAACTCGACCGAACAAGCGCACGGCTCGGCGAATTAACCGAGATGCGAGACGGCATCAAAGGCAAGCTCGAAACCTTGCAGAAAGGCTTTGTCGGCGGCAAAACATCGCTTGATGACCTTCAAACCGAACAAGGCAAGCTGACTATCTTAAACGAATCAATAAAGGCACTCGAAGTCAAACAAACCGAACTTCACGACGCATTTCAAAAGGCGAACTTGTCCGAATCACGCGCCGAAACGCTCCGACAAATGAAGATAATCGCCGGGCAAGCTGAAACCGCATTTGGTGAATATGTAGAACTTCGTGCCGGACTCGACAAAACCATTGAGCGAGACGGCGGAAAAATAGTTGACGCATTTTCTTTATTTCGCGCTAAACAAAAAGAATTTGAACGAGCTTTCCGGGAGCTTGCGCCCGGCGTTATAAACTTTCGACCAGTTCCGGCAGACGCAATAGAATCTTACGGACAAGCGGCAGCCGAATTGAAGGAAATCGGACTTGACGGAAAAAGCCTAGAATTGATAACCAGCAGTTACCAAAACTTACCGCAAATTGACTTTGGCGAATGTATTCATACGGTTAAGCAAATAATCGGTAATAAACGAGACAGACAGGAGCAGCAGGCGCGAAAAGCAGCGCAAGCCGAAACCGTCTCAAAACCTAAAACGGCGCAGCTTTTGAGACTTTAATTTCTGGACGGGTTTTGATACACAAAAACAGCCGTTTTTCGCCGTTTCGAGACACTTTTCAATTCGTGCCAAAAACGCTCGTTTTTGAGACTGCAAACGCCAAAGCCAAAAACGTCCGCTTTTGCTTGAATCTGAATGATGCGGCTTGCTGTGTCGGTAGAAGTTTTTAGTTCATCGGCTAATGTTTGGGTAGTATTGACGGGCGTTAACGTTTTTTCAGAATTCTGAAAAAACGTGTCGTTCATTTTACTGGCAGCAATAACTTTATTTTCTTTAGCCTGTTCTTTAAGTTGTGAGAATTTTTGTAGTATTGACGGGTATTAACGCCTTATCAGAATTCTGATAAGGCGTGTTGCTAAACCTTTTATGAATTCACAAAAGGTTACTGAAGCTACATTCACCCACGCGCGCGCGGACGGAATTTGGAAACCTCATGCCAGCAAACAAACCTCATGCCAGCAAACAAAAAAGCCGCAAGTTTTGACGCTCGCGGCTTGTTGTTTCAACCTTACATCAATTGACGTAAGGTTCGTTATTCGTCTGGATGCCTTGCCGCATACCCGCGCAGAATCTTTTCGACATATTCGGGCGATTTTTCGTACTCGTTAAATTCGCTTTGGTCAATATGCGAGTTGAAAAGCTCAACCAAACCGTCTCGTAATCCGTCTATGATTGGTTCGGGCAAATCCGTGTTATTTAGTAAATCAGATACTTGCTTTGCCGTGTCGCTCGGTTTGAGAGATTCGCCCGAAGCGTCTTTGTATTTTGTGCCACACAAAACAGAATCTTTCCAAGCGTCAACAGAATTGCCATATTCCTTTGTCCAACGAAATAAATAATCCTGTAATTCGCCGGCTAAATCGCTGACGCTGACATCGGCATCTTTGACCGTGAATAACTCTAAAATCTGCATCATGCTGTCAATTACCGTGTAATCATTACTGCAAGTCATAGCAATATCGGTAATATGTTTTTTGCCTATTTCCGCTTGTTCGGCGGCTTTTTTTAGCGCGTCTTTGTAATTCATAATGTTGCTTTCCGTGTTATTATTTTTCATTGTTAATTGATTCCTTCCCAAAGGGATTCTAAAGAGAGGCTTTCCTATACTTGGCGGTTTAGGAAAGCCTTTCGAGTTTAGTCATTGCAGCTCGGGCAAAAATGCTCCCGGCTGCCTAAGTGCCAACCTTCACTCTTGAGCGTGTCGGCATTATCAGTTTCTTGATTGCCGCATACGTCGCAAAAGCCTGTAATTGTTGTTTCGTTTGTCTTTTCGTTTGTCATTTTTATCACTCCTTAATTTTGATTTGTAGTTGTTGCTACAAGAAAGAGTATTACACAAAGAATATAGCAATGCAAGGTAAGAATACATAAAAAGTGTAGCAACCACAAAATAAGTAGTAACTCGAAAAATGTAGCAACTTGAGAATTGTAGTAATACACAAAGAATAGATTTGTATCTTTTGTGTATTACTACTTTTTATGTGTATAATGAACCTGTGATTATTTTAACGTTGGACGAAGTTCTAAAGAAAAAAGGAAAAACAGCCTACCAAGTGGCAAAAAGCACAGGTTTGCACCAGTCGGTTATCTCGAAGCTCAGGCGTAACGAAGCAAAGATGATTGCTTTAGACGTGCTGGATAGACTTTGCGACGAATTAGATTGTAAGCCGTTTGATTTGATTGTCCACAGGTCGAGTAAGCCGGGCGCAAACAAGTCAGCCAGCAAGCCCGAAACGCCTCAAACAACGGTATCAAGCGACGGTATGACTGTTAGAGAAGTTCGTAAGCGACTTTTTGCTGCGACGGGGAAAATGTTAAGCCGTGAGGGTGTGAGAGATTACATTGTTAAGGGCAAGTTAAAGGCGACGAAAGGAAAAGGAAATCACAATTTTGTAAGCGAAGCGGATTATTTAGAGTTTGAGGCTTGGTATAAAGAAAATATTCTCAAGCAAAAATGATGCGCTCGCAGAATTAGAAATGCACTTGTCCCGCGCGGACTTGGACGAATTTATTAAAAGATTATGAAAAAAAAAACGCTCACAACGCGCACAA
>MWWB01000225.1_pt1 | contig 13197 bp, 11 predicted proteins | sample 1047291 | NCBI WGS metagenome assembly MWWB01 (sample SAMN06349976, study PRJNA376086) | soil metagenome | isolation source: MS4-1 sample Antarctic (ecotone) soil | place: Antarctica | reverse complement strand
ACCGAGAGTAGAGCCGCAACCAGCCAGAGTTGACCCTGAGAAATTTCACGCTACGTTTGATGAATTGCTTTCCGCGTCTATTCCAATTGACGAAACCGACGAAACCGACGAGACCGCGCCAAACGAATCAAATAGAACAGCGTTTCCAGTGTTATCTGAAAAAGCCTTGTTTGGTTTAGCTGGTGCTGTTGTGCGAAAAATCGAACCGCATACAGAAGCGGATAACGCGGCGTTGCTCGTTCAATTTTTGGCTGGCTTTGGAAGTCTCATCGGCAAAACCGCTTATTTTCAGGTTGGAGCGGATAAACATTTTACAAAAATGAATGCCGTAATTGTCGGCGCATCATCACGCGCCCGAAAGGGAACTAGTTGGAGCGAAATAGAACGCCTGCTAATTCGGGTTGACGAGGGGTTTCAGAATTGCATTCAAAATGGTTTATCGAGCGGCGAAGGTTTGATTTATCACGTTAGAGATGAACGCACAGAGAAGAGACCAGTAAAAACAAAGGGAATAATTACCAGTTATCAAGACGAAATTGTTGATGGAGGCGCGACAGAGAAACGAGCTTTCGTTATCGAACCGGAATTTGCCCGTGTTCTGCAATCAATGAAACGTGAAGGCAATACGCTTTCAAGCGTTATTCGTCAGGCGTGGGACACTGACCGCTTGCGAGTGATGACTAAGAATCCGGTAAGCGCAACAGAAGCGCACGTTTCTATTGTCGGGCATATAACCGAAATTGAACTAATCCGAAATTTAGACGAAACAGAATCCGCAAATGGATTTGCCAATCGGTTTAATTGGATATGCGCCCGAAGGTCAAAATACTTGCCTGACGGCGGCAACCTTACCGAAAGCGATTTGAACGAAATTACCCGATGCCTCAGTGAAACCGTTTCATTTGCCCGACAAACTGAACGAATGAAACGCGACGACGAGGCAAATCAGTTATGGTATCGAGAATACAAACGGTTGTCTGATGGTTACGGCGGCTTGCTTGGCTCTGTAACTTCCAGAGCGACGGCGCAAGTAATACGCCTTGCTTGCCTGTATGCCTTGCTTGATTGCTCGGGCATCATTCGGCTCGAACATCTTGAAGCGGCTTTGGCTGTATGGCAATACTGCGAAGATTCGGCAAAGTATATTTTCGGTATGAGTTCAGGCGACAAAGTAGTTGATGAAATTTTTAACGCTTTGAAGTCGAGCGAAGCCGGATTATCCAAAACTGAAATCAGCAATCATTTCAATCGCAACCGCACGGCAAAAGAGATTGAAACGGCTCTGCAAACCTTACTCGAATTAGAGCGAGTTGAGAAGGTTGAAGAAAAAACGCAAGGCAGACCAAAAGAAATTTTTAGAATTAGTGCTACGAATTTAACGAATTTAACGAAGTAAGCTGAAAACAAAGGACTTAGAGACACGATTTTCAAGAATTAACTACGAAATAACTACGAATTAAGTATAGGGGAAAAGTTTGATGGGGACTTAATTCGTAACCGTTCGTTAGATAGTATGCCTGCAAGTTGTTGAAAACAGGCTTCTTTCGTTAAATTCGTTTAATTCGTTAGGGGAATGAAAAATAATTATGATTCATCTAGAAAAATGGAGCGGCACAAAATCACGTCATACTTGTCCGGATTGTGGTAAGCGGCACGAATTCACGCGGTTTATCAATACAGATACAGGCGAATACTTGCCGGAATCGGTTGGAATCTGTAACCGAGCTTCAAAATGTGGTTATCGCTATACAGCGAAGCAGTTTTTCGCTGACAACCCAGAGCGAAAAATAGGGTTAAAATTTGGTAATGGTAAAAGAAAAGCCATATCAAACTATGGCTTTAGCAGTAGAAGCGTCTCACAAAGAACAGAAAGCCAACAAAAATCCTTTGATTTTATACCAGTTGAGAATTTGAAACGGACTTTAGGTAACTATGAACAAAACGCCTTTGTTCAATTTCTGATTACGCTGTTTCCTGACTACATAGAAGAAGTTCAAGACGTTTTGAAAATGTATCTGGTTGGAACATACCCTGATTATCACGGGTGTTACACCTGTTTTCCCCAGATTGACCGACAGATGCGAGTTTGTAAAGCAAAGCTAATTAGATTTGACGCAGAGACCGGAAAACGGCTCAAAGATAAATTTGATACTTCGTCTTTGGTTAGAAAGTTAAAACTAAAAGAAGACTTCAACTATAAGCAGACTTTCTTTGGCGAACATCTTTTGAGTAAATACCCAGATAAACCAGTGGCAATAGTTGAAGCTGAGAAATCAGCAATCATAGCAAGCCTCTATTTCCCTAATTTAATTTGGCTTGGCTGTAACTCAAAGCAATGGCTTAAAGCCGAACGACTGCAACGGCTCGGCAATCGTCAAATCATTTTATACCCTGACGCAGACGGCTTTCAACAATGGCAGACAATCGCCACAGACGCGAGACGGTTAGGTTTAGATGTCAAAGTTTCTTCTTTAATTGAGACCCGAGCCACAGACGAACAGAAGGCAGAAGGCTTTGACTTAGCCGATTATTTGATACTTCAACAAAAGGGAAGAAACGAATACAACAAGCATATTGCCGCGCACAATTTACAAATTTATGAGCCGGACGAGCAAGACATTTTAGATGCGCGTTTGGAACGCGAAGCAATAATGTCATACGAAACAATGGAGATAACACAATGAGATGGAATTTAGAGGTTGAAAGACTTCAAAACATTAAACAGAAAGAAGAAACAAATAAACGTCTGGAATTGGTAGCTGACGAGATTAGCGAGTTACAGGAATTAGAAAATGAATTCGCCATTGCCGGACCAGAGCTAAACCAATGTAAACAAACATTGGCAGAAGTTACAGCTAGAAATTCACCCGTCATTGAACAATTAACTCGACGTTTGAATGAAATGAAGACCGCTATCAAAGAAATAGATGTAGAGATGTATTTACAAGGCGTGGTAATTAACAACTCAAGCCTGGAAGTTGCGAGACAGCAAAGCCTTTGTAATTCATTGGCGGCTAGTAAAGAAGAAGGCGAATTAGAGTTCGCCCTTTATATGTCATCGAAGCAAACTTTAATTGAGTTAAATCAAAATCTGGAAACAGAGAAAGGAAAATTAAAGAATTTGAATAATAAATTTTATGAATTGAAAGCCGTTCCCGACATTGCCACCCTTGACCGCCGAATAAGGGAATTAAAAACAGAGACGATGACCGCCCAAAACCAGGTTGAATCCATTGAACGCGACAGAAGAGCAATGAATACAAGAATGAATTTCTTACGCGCAACTTTAGCTAAAAATGAGGCGAATGTTTCAGTTTAGGCTTAAAGCTCGGCAGATATTTGGTTTATACAATCCGGTTTACGGTGAAATCAATGTTTTAGGCAGTATTTATAAGGTTTTTAATAGTGTTTTGAAGTGGTTGTTTGCATTGCGCTTATTTTATAACCATTTTTTAGCCTAATTTGACTTTCTATTACATTTTGCTTTCGAGAAAGAACCTTATCGCTTGTTATATAACAATGTTTTACAGATATAAAGACGCGGAACAAGTAAGAAATTCGATAACGGTCAAATCATTCATTAGCGGAGCAAATTGTCTTAAACCTTTTGAGAATTTCCAAATGAGACATTGTTTGAGACACGGTTTTTGAATGTAGCGGAAAGTATACCTTGCGATACACACCGATTACAGAGGCTATGGGGGTCCTTATAAGGAATTTAGTGAGTAAATCCATAACCGCAAAAATTGAAATAGAATTGGGCATTAGGTAAACAAAGTTGGTTAAATTCCGGCGAAAAATAAAAAAATAGATTGGAGAAATTAAAATGAAAAACGTAAAAGAAACAAACATAGAAGACTTGATGAAAGACAAGAATCGTCTCGTAAATGAGAAGCTGGCATCGCGGCTTCTTGGAGTTTCAAGCGAGACGCTAAGACAATCAATCAGATATAAAGGTCGTATTCCCTTTTTCAGGGTCAATTCCAGAATCTCTTACCGCGTGGGTGATATTTTGGATTATTTAGCAAAATGTCGAGTAGAACCAACAAATTAAACAAAATTAGCTGTCATTTCTATCCTTGATGACAGCAAAAGCGGTTGGACGGGTTATGATATTCTCTCCGTCCAACCTCTGCCGTTTCATCAGAAAAAATGCTGGCAGCCGTCCATCTGTCCAGCATAGCCGGACGGGTTAATCTCCTCTTTTCGACTCGTTCGGCAATTCTTAAACAAGCTAGGTTAGTCCATCCTAGCAATACCAGTGCAAAACAGTTTTTGGTTTTATCTCGAATTGCCTTGCACTGGTTTTCTACTGTCTTTTTCACGGTGTGTTGGCTACGCTAAATACCTTATTTTGGGCGTTTAGAGAGCCTACAAGCGTCCTTTCCAGTTCAAGGCTAGGCAAGTTCCTGACTTTGTTAATCGCAGTGCTAGAAGGCAATTTTAGCTTTTTGCAATTTTAGCTTTTTGCGTTGCTGGAAAGCTAAAATGTTGTTACTCAACCAGCCGCGTGTTTTCAATCTGCATCTCTATCTTTAGTATAAGAATGCTTTCATCGTCGGTATAAATTTAGGCGATAATTGAAACTCTACTCCGCTAAAGCGTCCCTCTATTGTCCGGGCATTAGCTAGTCGCCGTAATGTTTCAAAATTAACTTGTGTAACTACAACGGCGCGGGTAAATCTAATCCTACTGCCGTATGTTTCGCGGGTGGTTACTTGTAGTTGTCCAAAGTCCATTGATTCGTTATCAACTAAAAGTATTAAACTGTGGTCTCTTGCTGTAGAGGCAGCTTGTATCGTGTAGGCTATAAAGAGACGCACGTTAATGTCATCTGGGTTTTGGGGGACAGTTGTTCCTTTATAAGAAGCTGCTACTCCGATGTCAATTTTTACACCTGCGAAAACTTCATCGTTCTTTGATGTAGTAACCTGAAAGCCTGTAGTAGTTACATTTGTAAATCTGTCATAGCCTCCTTGAAATGCAACCGGAGCAGACTTTTTAGCTGCTTTAGCATCTATCTTCGCTTGTTTTTCCTGTTGCTTCTGTTGTTCCTTTGCTTGTTGTTCCTGCGCTTTTCGCTCTTGCTCGGCTTTCTTTTTCTCTTCCTTTGTTTGCTGTGGTGCAGACTGAGCGTAGAAAGATATAGACAAAAATTGAAGAGCTAAAATTAAAATAATTAGACGTTTGTTTTTCATATTGTTTGAGTTTTTGCAATTTTAGACTTTTGCGTTGTTGAAAAGCTAAAATGTTAATCGTGTTTCAACCATTTATTTAGAAGCTCATCAACCAACGTGGAAAATTCTTTTCGCTCGTCGGCGGCAAACAATTTCATTTTTGTTTGCTTGTAGGTTTCTGTTCCGACGTAAGCTGTAACCTGTCGGAAATCTTTATTTGACCGCTTGCCATTAGGTCGTCCGCGTCTCGGTGCAATAATGGCTGTCTGAGCGGTAGTTTCCTTCGCTGTGTTGACCTTCTGACGCGCTTTTGTTTCCTTTTTGGGCGTTGGTATAGTATCTGACTTTTGCAGTGTTTTGACGGCTGTTAATCCGGCGAATCTATTTTTGTCCATAACTTAAAATCTCCTTAACTACAGCTTGAAATTCCTTCAAAGCGTCCTTTCCGTCCTTCATTTCACTGACGGTTATTCCTCTCAAAGCTGCACGTCCGCAAACTGCCCGGCGATAGATTTCAGTCTTGAAAAATGGAATATCTAAAGTTTTCAGAAGTTCTTTTGCTTCGCGCCCGGCGTGGCTGAGAGGTGGAACTAATGTAAATAAAACTTTGAAATTATTCGCTCTGATTTCCTTCAATGCAGTTACTAATTTTATTAAAGCGTCGAGGCTCAAAGCGTCTGGCTGGCTCGGAATGATAACTAGGTCGCTTTCTTTGCAAATCGTCTTTAGTTCTTCTGTCGTTGGTCGTGCTGGTGTGTCTAAAACGATGTGCGTAAATTTTTTGGTGTGTTGTGTTAATTCGTGTTCGCTAATGACTGAAAAGGATAAATTGCCGCGTCCTTTCCACGCTAAAGCTGACTGATTAGGGTCGCCGTCAACTAACAGCGTTTGTGTTTTTCGATTTAATACTTCCGCGATGTGAACGGCGGTTGTTGTTTTTCCTACTCCGCCTTTGAAGGAAACAATCGAAATTATCATTCGTTCAATATACATCTTATTTTTGACATTTCAAGTTTTTGCGTTGCCAAAAATCTAAAACGGTTAAATTATATTGCTTCTCGCAGTTCAATTATGATATTCAAGACGCTATGACTTGGAAAAATAAACTCTACTTCGGTGATAACTTAGACGTTTTACGAGAATCAGTTCCATCTGAATCAGTTGACCTTGTATATCTTGACCCGCCGTTTAATAGTAAAGCTAATTACAACATCTTATTTCGCACTCCGAAAGGTCTTGAGTCATCCGCACAGATTACGGCTTTTGAGGATACTTGGCATTGGGGAGAGCAAGCCGAAAAAGAATTTAACGAATTAGTCCACCAACGAAACACCGACGTTTCCGAGATGATGCAAGCCTTACGTCGGTTTTTAGGCGAAAACGATATGATGGCTTACTTAACAATGATGGCTAATCGGTTGCTAGAACTTCACCGAGTATTAAAACCAATCGGAAGTATTTACTTGCACTGTGACCCAACCGCCAGCCATTATCTGAAAGTGGTGATGGATGGAATTTTCGGCAAGGAAAACTATCAAAACGAAATAATTTGGCAAAGAACAAGTAGTCATAACGACTCTAAAAAATGGGGTAGCGTTCACGACGTTATTTTCTTTTATAGTAAAAGCAATGACTTTATTTGGAATCCGGTCTATACAGCACATAATGAAAAATACGTTGAGGATTTTTACCGACAAAAAGACGAACGAGGCATATATCGTCTTGACCATATCATTCGTTCAGCATCAATGGGAGAACGACCAAATTTAGCCTATGAATATAAAGGTTATACGCCCGAATGGGGTTGGCGTGTTGTCCGTGAAAAGTTGGAAGTTATAGATGCAGACAATCGAATTGAATGGAGCAAAAGCAGAAGACCTTACTTAAAAAGATACTTGCACGAACAGAAAGGAACTCCAATAAAATCTATTATTACTGATATTCCCCCAATCGGCGCACAAGCCGGAGAAAAACTTGGCTACCCGACGCAAAAACCAATCGCACTTTTAGAAAGAATTATAGAAGCATCCAGCGACGAAAATGGCATAGTCTTAGACCCTTTTTGCGGTTGCGGAACGGCAGTTTACGGAGCAGAAAAATTAAAACGCCGGTGGATTGGAATTGATATTACTCACTTAGCTATTACTTTAATTGAGAAGCGACTAAAACACGCTTTCCCGGATATTCAATTCGATGTGGAAGGGACTCCAAAAGATTTAGACAGCGCACAAAATTTAGCAGACCGGGACAAGTATCAATTTCAGTGGTGGGCGTGTTCGCTCGTTAATGCACAACCATTTCAAGGTAGAAAGAAGGGCGCGGATGGTGGCATTGACGGACTTATTTATTTTCAAGACGAAAGAACAACTCCAAAGAAAATAGTTGTGTCGGTCAAAGGTGGAAATAATGTCAACGTAGCAATGGTTAGAGATTTAGCGCACGTCGTTGACCGGGAAAAGGCATCTATCGGAATTTTTGTAACAATGGTTGACCCGACTAGACCGATGAAAGAAGAAGCTGTTAAAGCCGGGTATTATGAAAGTCCAATCGGAGCGAACTTTCCCAAAATTCAAATTCTCACAATTAAAGGTTTGCTTGAAGGAACTGAACGCGCTAAATACCCGGATTTAATGCAGGGTGGATTAACTTTCAAAAAGGCGAGTATTGATAATAAGACTACGCAGGAAACATTATTCTAGCAAAATCTGGTGCTGCCAATGCCATTTATTGGTGGAATTATTGCCCTGTTTAGCGAGAGACAAACCGCTAATCAGTTCTAAAACGAGAGTGCGGAAAGGTGGGATGTCATTCAATAATGCAACTTGCTCACTTTGTTTTGAGCCTTATTTTATAAGAGTTAAAACCCTGTTTGGAGCTTTTAATCAGACAAAGAAAGTTGAAGCATCCTTCGTGGAGGTGCGCTCACTATTGCCACGCTGAGTTGAAACCGCGTAAGATAGGTTTTGCAGAGAGTATTAGATATTTGTTAAGCCTGAAAAGGCAGACAATAAAAAGAGCCGCATTTTGTTTCAGAAAATACGACTCCTTTCGATAGCATCAATATGATGATAGGTTGCACTCTCATCATACGACAATTCATCGAACGGAATCAAGTTAAAAATTAAAATGTCCGGCTCTCTAAAGAGTTCGGGCTTTTGTGTGTTCGTAAATCCACAAATCGCCCTTCAAATTTAGGAGAAATTTATGGACAACACAACACAAGCATTTCAGCCAACGCTAGAACCGCAAATAGGCAAGATTGACGCTGATGCAATTCGAGCAGAATTCGAGACCTTTTCCGAACCAATAAAGACAAAAGTTTTAGCTCACGAAGAAATTCTAAAAGCTATTTTAGAGACAATCGAGCCGATAAATTTTCGGACAATCGCCGGTTTAGATGATGGCGAACATCTGCCACAAAAGCATTTGCTCGTGATGTGTATTGATGAACTTCTGAGCAAGGTCAAAGAACAAAACTTTGGTTTGGCACGCAAAGACGATTCCATATTTGCCTATAACGGCGCGTTTTGGAAAGAACTTGACCGCGAGACGATTAAAGATTTTCTCGGAAGAGTCGCCGCTAAATTAAGTGTTGGTAATCTCGAAGCAAAACACTACGAATTTAAGGAAAAACTTTATAAACAATTTCTCTCTTCCGCCTACTTTGAGCCGATTCACCAAAATACGAACATTGTTTTGCTAAACACCTTGAACGGAACAATGGAAATTACAAAGGATTCTCAGACGGTCAGAGCTTTCAAACGCGAAGATTTTCTAACCTATCAGTTGCCGTTTGAGTATGACCAAAACGCGACTTGTCCGATGTTCCAAAATTATCTCGCCAAAGTTCTACCTGAACAGGAATTGCAAGACATTATTGCCGAATTCTTTGGCTATGTCTTCACAAAGAATTTGAAAATGGAAAAGGCAATGCTTTTGTATGGAAGCGGTGCAAACGGTAAATCTGTCTTGTTTGACGTGGTAAACGCTCTGCTAGGCAAAGAGAATATCGAAAACTTCTCACTCTCAAATCTTTTGGAAGAACACAACCGCGCTTTGATTGCTCACAAGTTATTAAACTTCGGCAGTGAAATAAACGCGGCAAAGACGAGAGACGAATTTAAGAATCTCGTTTCCGGCGAACCGATTCAAGCTCGGCTCAAATATGGTAATTCCTTCACAATGACAAATTATGCCAAACTCGCCTTCAATTGTAATGAATTGCCTAAAGACTTTGACCATCAACACGCATATTTTAGAAGACTTCTAATCATTCCGTTTAGGGTTAAGATTCCCGATGCTGAACAGGATGCTAACCTGGCTCAAAAGATTATCAAATCCGAACTTGCAGGGGTGTTTAATTGGATAATTGACGGGTTGAAAAGACTATTAAGGGCGGAAAAGTTCACGGATAGCAAAATTGTTAAAGAGACAATTGCCACTTACAAGAAGGAGTCTGACAGCGTAGCAATGTTTATTGAGGATAAAGGCTACAAGCCAAGTTCGACTAAATACAACTTGCTCAAAGTTCTCTACGCAGAATATCGAATGTTCTGCCTGGAAGATGGAACGGCAGCACTCAAGAAAATGAACTTTAAGAAGAGACTTGAGGCAAACGGCTTTCCAACTGGAGAAGTGAGCAATCTAATTCGGGTTTATTTGGCAACACCAAGCGAGTCTGATAGTGAAACGGGCTTAAATTTCTAAATAGTGAGGAAAGTGAGGAAAGTGAGTCACTAAAAAACATTATTTCTTGACCTATGGAATTTGAAATAGTGAGAAAAGTGAGAAAAGTGAGTCACTAAAAAACATTATTTCTTGCAGATGATTTCTTTGGTCAAATCTAAGAGAACTTTCTTAACTTTTCCTAACTTATTTAGTTTTGTTGATTCTAAAGGACTTAGATAATTTTGAAAATTGAGGGTAAAGATTTAGGGTAAGAAATAATGTTTTTTTGACACTCACTTTTCTCACTTTTCTCACTTTTTGAAAAATTATGAAGACTCAACTTGAAAAATATAAAGGAACAAAAACAAGACATACTTGTCCGTCTTGTAATTCTAAAAATGAATTCACTCGTTTTGTTGATGATAGCGGGAATTATCTAGCCGATGATGTTGGAATCTGTAACCGAGCTTCAAAATGTGGTTATCGCTATACAGCGAAGCAGTTTTTTGCTGACAACCCAGAGCGAAAAATAGGGTTAAAGTTTGGCAAGGGTCAAAAATCAGGCAGGGTAAACTATGGCTTTACCGCTAAAAAAGTCTCACAGAGAACGGAAAGCCAACAAACTTTTGATTTTATTCCGTTCGAGTATTTGAAGAAGACGCTCGGCAATTATGAGAAAAACGCTTTCGTTCAATTTCTGATTACTCTGTTTCCTGACCGCATAGAAGAAATTCAAGACGTTTTGAAAGCATACCTTGTCGGGACTTACCCGGATTATCACGGGTGTTACACCTGTTTTCCGCAGATTGACCGACGCGGCAACATCTGCAAAGCAAAGCTAATTAGATTTGACGCGATGACCGGAAAACGGCTCAAAGGTGAATTTGATACAAGCTCACTGGTTGCCAAACTAAAGAAACTAGGCAAGGTGAAAGAGGATTTTAACAATAAACAAACCTTTTTCGGTGAACATCTTTTGACGAAATACCCTGATAAACCAGTGGCAATCGTTGAATCTGAAAAGACGGCAATCATAGCAAGCATTTCTTTTCCTAAATTTATTTGGCTGGCATCCGGTTCAAAACAGTGGCTCAAAACGGAAAGGCTTCAAAGGTTTGGTAATCGTCAAGTCATTCTCTACCCGGACGCAGACGGCTACAACGCCTGGCAACAAATTGCCACAGATGCGAGAAGACAAGGCTTGAACGTCGAAATATCTTCTTTGATAGAGACCCGAGCCACAGACGAACAGAAGGCAGAAGGCTTTGACGTAGCTGACTATCTGATACAGCAACAAAGGGAAATCAACGATTACAACGAAGTTGTGGACGCTCACAACTCGAAAATAGAAATGGAGATAACGCAATGAGAAATTGGAATTTCGAGGTTGAAAGACTTCAACACATAAAACAGACAGAAGAAACAAACAAGCGTCTGGAATTGGTAGCTGACGAGATTAGCGAGTTACAGGAATTAGAAAATGAATTCGCCATTGCCGGACCAGAGCTAAACCAATGTAAACAAACTTTGGCAGAAGTTACGGCGCGTAATTCACCCGTCATTGAACAATTAACTCGACGTTTGAATGAAATGAAGACCGCTATCAAAGAAATAGATGTAGAGATGTATTTACAAGGCGTGGTAATTAACAACTCAAGCCTGGAAGTTGCGAGACAGCAAAGCCTTTGTAATTCATTGGCGGCTAGTAAAGAAGAAGGCGAATTAGAGTTCGCCCTTTATATGTCATCGAAGCAAACTTTAATTGAGTTAAATCAAAATCTGGAAACAGAGAAAGGAAAATTAAAGAATTTGAATAATAAATTTTATGAATTGAAAGCCGTTCCCGACATTGCCACCCTTGACCGCCGAATAAGGGAATTAAAAACAGAGACGATGACCGCCCAAAACCAGGTTGAATCCATTGAACGCGACAGAAGAGCAATGAATACAAGAATGAATTTCTTACGCGCAACTTTAGCTAAAAATGAGGCGAATGTTTCAGTTTAGGCTTAAAGCTCGGCAGATATTTGGTTTATACAATCCGGTTTACGGTGAAATCAATGTTTTAGGCAGTATTTATAAGGTTTTTAATAGTGTTTTGAAGTGGTTGTTTGCATTGCGCTTATTTTATAACCATTTTTTAGCCTAATTTGACTTTCTATTACATTTTGCTTTCGAGAAAGAACCTTATCGCTTGTTATATAACAATGTTTTACAGATATAAAGACGCGGAACAAGTAAGAAATTCGATAACGGTCAAATCATTCATTAGCGGAGCAAATTGTCTTAAACCTTTTGAGAATTTCCAAATGAGACATTGTTTGAGACACGGTTTTTGAATGTAGCGGAAAGTATACCTTGCGATACACACCGGTTACTGAGGGGTCATACCCTTTCAAACAGTAGTGAGCGTGTGAATCGGCAGACGAAGAATTTGAAATAGAATTTGGGCAGTAGGTAAACAGAGTTGGTTAAATTCCGGCTACCAAAAAGCATAAATTGGAGAAAAATTATGAACAGTAAAAAAACAAACGAAACAAATATAGAAGACTTGATTAAAGATAGAAACCGTCTCGTAAACGAAGTTTTAGCCTCAAGGCTTCTCGGAGTGTCCAATCAGACGCTAAGACAATCAATCCGCTATAAAGGGCGTATTCCGTTCTTCAGGGTCAATTCCAGAATTTCGTATAGGGTCAGCGACATTTTGGCTTATCTGGAAAAATGTCGAGTAGAAGCGACGAGTTAAAAACTTTAGCTGTCATTTCTATCCTTGATGACAGCTAAAGCGGTTGGGCAGCTTATAAAACCTTTACTGTTCAACCGCCCACAAAAATAAGCTAGAGCTTGTCCATCTCTAGCTAGTGTCGGAGCGGTCTTACCTGTGTTTAGAATCGTTCCGGCACTTATTAAAAAATGGTAGTGATACCCTTCAACTACCTATTGTCAGTCCTAATCTTGTGGTGCTACATTGTATTAGTATAGAAAACGACCCGTTTAGGAGGAAAGAAAATGTTACAAAAAAGATTCCCACAATTACTGACAACTTTCATTGTTATTTTGCTAGTCGCTTGCGGCGGGTTGTCTTCTAAACAACGAAGTGCAGCAGAAGAAGCAATAAAATCTCTGCGTAAAATTTCTGCATCAACGCAGGTCGGCGTAAATTACCAGCAATATGGTGTTTTAATTATTGATGCACAGGCTCAGGTGAATGAAGCCTTAGCTGTATTGCCTGATGGCGAACTTAAAAATGAAATGAACGCGACGATGGAGAGTTATGCCGATTCTTTGCAAGTATGGGGTGCTAAGATTAAAGCAGGTAGTGGCAGATTAGGTAGTGGCAAAATATTTATAA